>ERZ808240.1615-NODE-1615-length-27291-cov-35.964055_pt1 | contig 27291 bp, 30 predicted proteins | sample MGYA00521084_ERZ808240 | MGnify/ENA primary metagenome ERZ808240 (study PRJEB31516, sample SAMN03275571) | gut metagenome | biome: mammalia-associated habitat; material: feces | host: Papio cynocephalus | place: Kenya | collected 2012-08-06 ... | reverse complement strand
GTGGACCGTCCAATGGTAGGGGGCGCAGTCCCTTGCGCCCCGCACGGGATAATTAACCGTGTAGAGAATGTAGAAAAGGGAGAAGAAACTCCGAGGAGCAACAAAGGGCTTCGCAGGTACCGATCACGAACATAGCCGAACAGCATTTAGATAGACCGTTTCGCGGTCTGAGTGGCGCGACGGGCGGCAGGGGACTGCCGCCCCTACCAGGGGGTAGAGGCGGGGCGGACCGCAGGGGACTGGCGCCCCTACCAGGGGGTAGAGGCGGGGCGGGCGGCAGGGGACTGGCGCCCCTACCAGGGGGTAGAGGCGGGGCGGACCGCAGGGGACTGCGGTCCCTACCTTTGGAGGCGGCGCGTGCGAAGCGAGTGGCGGAACGTTAGGGGAGCCTTTGCCGTCCCTCGGAGTTTATTATCGGCGTTTATTAATCGTGTAGGCATCCTTCCGTTTCTCCAGCCGATCCTTCTCCTTTTTCGCCTTCGCTCTCCACCCCCTTGGAACGACCTTTCACAGGTGTCTTTACGACAGGGTACGCCCAAGTTTGTCAAATAGAAAGTGTACTAGTGAGAAACGGGGGTGGTTGCTGGTTTGTCCAATACTGTGTACTTCGTTCCTTCTTGGACGGGACGGATTCTGGCTTCTTCCCGGCTTGGACGGATCCGCCCCGCCAAAGGAATCCTTTTCAAGCCGGCCTTTTGCTTCGCCCCGGGGCTTTGCCCGGTTGTGTTCATCTTGCAGGCGCTTGATGCGACTCGACTTCTTCTTGGCGAGCCGTACAAGCTCGATGCCGCTGAGCCGTGCGTTGCAGTCTTCCAGTTTCCGGGCTTGAGCGTCTGTGCGAACGCCCGATTCCAGGACGCGCCGGGAGGGCGAAGAGTAGCTCTTTTTCGTGCGATTTGATTACGTCCACGGTCGAACTGTATTCGTTGATTCCGCGTGGCACCCGCGCTTTCAGATAGGGTGCGCAAGGGCATCCGGCTTCGCGCCAAAGGGAAAGGGCGTTCGGCGTGTGGCGCCCGTGTAGGTCTTTCCGTTCAGTAGATTTGTGACGTACTTGCGCGAAAATCCTGTCATGTGGCAGGTTTCGTCCAGTATTCTGCCTTTTTGAGCGAATGATCCATCTAAATCAACCTCCCGTTTGAGCGCGATATATTCTCGCGTTGTCCGTCTAGACATTTTATGCTCCTTATTTTACGCCGGTACACAGTATTATGGCAAATCGCGAGGGAGGCGCGGCGCATCGTTTCTTGCATTTTAGGCTTGCATTCTAACCACGGAATTTGGTATAATTATAGTGTTTTGCCGCGGAGGGTAGCGTAAAGTGCGCGAGAGCAGGCGGTCACAACATAGAAAGAATAGAATGGAAAAGATCAAGATCAAGGCGGAAGCGCGTACCGAGAAGGGTACGGGCGCTGTCCGTCGTTTGCGCCGCACGGGCATGATTCCCGGCAGCGTGATGAAGATGAAGAAGGGCGGCACGGAACTCATCAAGCTTCCGGCGCACGACTTCATGATGGCGATGCGTGGCCATGCGAGCAAGCAGCTGTTGGTCACGCTGGACATGAACGGTACCGAGGTTCCGGCGCTCATGCGTGAGATGCAGAACGACGTCCTGGCGGGTACTCCCATCCATGTGGATTTCAGCGAAGTGTCGCTGGCCGAGAAGGTCCGCGTCACGGTGCCGCTGTACCTCGTGGGCGAAGCGGTCGGCGTGAAGCTCGGCGGCGGCGTTCTCGAACAGGTGCTGCGCACGATCGAAGTCGACTGCCTCCCGACGGACATCGCCGAGAAGTTCGAAGTCGACGTTTCCAAGCTCGGGCTCGACCAGACGCTCTTCGTGCGCGATCTGCAGCTGGGCGACAAGCAGACGATCGTGACGCGCGGCGAATTGGCCGTGGCGGTCGTCAAGGCTCCGGACGACGTGGCGGCGACGCCGGGCGCGGCGGGCGCGACGGAAGCGGCCGCGGCGACGCCCGAGGTCATCAAGAAGGGCAAGGAAGACGAGGCGAAGGCTGCTGACGCCGCCAAGAAGGAGGAGAAGAAGTAATGAAGAAGTACGATATCCTTTATATCTTCGTCGGCGTTACGCGCGACGACGTCCTCAACGCCAACCTCGAGAAGGCTTTGGCGGAAGTGACGCGTCTGGGCGGCACGGTCCTCTCGACGGAATCGCTCGGCAAGCGCACATTCGCGCACCCGATGTCGAAGAAGGAGAACGGCGTCTACGTGAAAGTGCGCGTGGAGCTCGATCCGTCCAAGGTCGAAGAGCTGATCAACCGCTACCACCTGGTCGAGGAAGTCTTCCGCGTGCAGGTTCTGGCGGTGGACGAGCGTCGCGAGGAGAAGCTCGCCGCCGAGCGCGAGGCGCGCGCCGCGCGTCTGGCCCGCAAGGAAATGGCTGCGGCGGAAGAGGCGGCGGAAGCCGAAGTCGCGCAGGCTTAATCCTCATATAGTAGCAACGGAAGCATATCATGGCATCGTTCAACAGAGTGATTCTGATGGGCAACCTCACCCGGGATCCCGATGTGCGCGCAACCGGTACGACCGGCATGAAAGTCGCGCGTTTGGGGATAGCGGTGAATGAACGCCGGAAAGACCGCAACGGACAAATCCAGGATTTCCCCGTCTTCATCGACGTGGACGCCTGGGACAAATTGGCCGAATTGTGCGGGCAGTACCTTTCCAAGGGGCGTTCAATCCTCGTTGAAGGGCGTCTGCAGATGGATACTTGGGAAAAGGACGGGGTGCGCCACCAGAAACTGAAGGTGCGCGCCTCGACGATCAAGTTCCTGCCGCAGGGCGACCGTCTGAACGGCGGTGCGCCGCGCCAGACGGCGGCCGAGTCCGAACTGGGCGCGGCCATCGCCGCGCCGGGTGCGCCTGCCGAACCCCTGGAGAACGATCCGGACAATCTGCCGTTCTAATCAATCAAATACTTTCAAAAGGAAACCGAAATGGCTTTCAAGAAATCTAATTCGTCTGCCGGCGAGGAATTCGCCGCCCGCAAGCGTCCGCCGCTGGGTCCGAAGGACTCAATCGACGTGAATGACATCGAGACGCTCAAGTACTACATCACGGACTACGGCAAGATTCTGCCGGCCCGCATCACGGGCGTGACCGCGGCGCAGCAGCGCCAGATCCGCCAGGGCGTCAAGCGTGCGCGCAACATGGGTCTCATGGCCTAAGCGAAAGGAGCATCGGAATGCATATCGAAGTCATGCTCATGGATGACGTGAAGAAGCTCGGCAAGGCCGGCGAGATCGTCAAGGTCGCCCCCGGCTACGCGCGCAACTGCCTCTTCCCGAAGGGACTCGCGGCGGTCGCGACGGAAGCGGCCAAGCGCAAGCTCCGCAAACTCGAGGCCGAGCGCGCGGCGCGTGCGGCGGAGGAGAAGAAGGCGGCGCTCGAAATCGCCAAGAAGCTCGCCAAGCTCGAGCTCACGGTGTCCGCCCCCACGACGGACGGCAAGAAGCTCTATGGCGCCATCAGCGTCAGCGACCTTCTCGCGGCAATCGAGGCGAACCGCGGCATCAAGATTGCCCGCAGCCAGCTTTCGATCGAGGATTCGCTCCGTGAAGTGGGCGAATACGACGCGACAATCGACCTGGGCCACGGCGTTCTCGTCAAGTTCAAGATCACGATTCTCGACGAACAGGCGCCGGTCGAGGCGTAAGTTCATCGCGGAAACGCGAAAAGGACGCGTGCCGCCGGAGGGCGGCGCGCGTTTCTTGTTACCAATCGACGGCCGAATATGATATAATAGAATTGATATGAAGGCGAAAACGTTTATAGATCAAGTTGAGGTGCAGGTCCGGTCCGGGCGCGGAGGCGACGGGGCCATGTCCATGCGCCGCGAAGCGCTTGTGGCGTTTGGCGGTCCGGATGGCGGCGACGGCGGTCGCGGCGGGGATGTCGTGTTCAAGGCATCCGAGCATATCAATTCGCTGTTGGGGCTTTACTACGATCCAAAATGCTATGCGCAAGACGGCGAGGGCGGCAAGGGACAGAAGATGTACGGCAAGCGCGGGAAGGATCTGGTCGTACCCGTTCCGCTCGGGACGGAGGTCTATGACGCCGAAACCGGGCTTTTGGTTGCTGACATCACCGAACCGGGACAGTCGGTCGTCGTCGCGAAGGGCGGCGCCGGTGGCTACGGGAATGTGCATTTCAAGACGGCGGTCAATCAGGCGCCGACCGAACATACGCCTGGCGGCGAGCCGGAGGAAAAACGTCTGCGACTGGAGCTGAAGACGATTGCGGACGCGGGGTTGCTCGGCTTCCCCAATGCGGGGAAGAGTTCGCTTTTGTCCGTTCTCTCCGCGGCGACACCCAAGATCGCGAGCTATCCGTTCACGACAATCAATCCGATGGTGGGGACAATCGTGTACGACGACTACGCGAAGGTCCGTCTGGCGGACGTGCCGGGAATCATCGAAGGCGCGGCGAAGGGCGTGGGGCTGGGTCTTGCCTTCCTGCGCCATCTGGAGCGCTCGAAAGTGCTCGTCTACGTCATCGACATGGCCGGAACGGACGGACGCGAACCTTGGCGCGACTACGAAGTCCTCAAGAAAGAGATTTCGGACTATTCTGTCGAACTCGCGAACCGTCCGGCGCTCGTCGTCGCCAACAAGATGGATTCCGAAGCCGCGCGAGAGAATCTGCCTCGTTTCATCGAAGAGACGGGTGTGCGGCCCATTGAAGTTTCATGCGAGGCGCGCACGGGGCTGGACGCCTTCAAGGCGGCCTTGCGGGAGATCGTGAAACCCGAAACGCGGTTTCACCATACGCATGCGCAGACGCCCGACCTCAAGGACATGCCGGATACGACGGGCGATGAAATCCCGGCGGAAGCACTCAAGTTCGCGACCTTTTTGAAGCTTGAAAAGCCGAAGGCGAAGAGCCATCCCAGCCGCGGCAACATACACTAAGGAGGCGTTCGCATGTCGAAGAAATGGACTGTCGCGACGGTCTGCGCGGCGAAAGGGAATCTGAAGCTGGGCGGCGTGACGGCGTATGATGCCGCATTCGCCCGTCTTGCGGATGCCGCAGGCGTTCCCCTCTTGCTTGTTGGCGATTCTATGGGGAACAACGTGCTGGGGTACGGAAATACGCTCCCCGTAACCATTGAGGACACTTTGCGCGCAACGGCGGCCGTCGCACGGAGCGTGCAAAATGCGTTGGTGATCGCGGATTTGCCTTTCGGAAGCTATCAGTGCGGCGACGACCGGGCGGTCGAACACGCGGTCGCGTGTTTGAAATGCGGGGCGGACGCCGTCAAGCTCGAGGGCGGTGTGTATCATGCCAATCTCATCAAGCGTCTCGTCGCCGCGGGCATACCGGTCATGGGACACGTCGGGATGTGTCCGCAAAGCGTCAATCTGTATGGCGGTTTCAAGAAGCAAGGGAAGACGCGCAAGGACGCCGCGCGGATATTCGAGGACGCGCGCGCGGTCGTCGCGGCGGGCGCTTTCGCGGTTACGCTGGAATGCGTGCCGGCCGAACTCGCCGCGGAAATCACGGCGGCCATACCGGCGGTGACGGTGGGCATCGGGGCCGGCCCCGTCTGCGACGGGCAATGGCTCGTCATGCACGATCTCCTTGGATTGAACGAGCAGGTCCCGTCCTTCGTGAAGCAATACGCCCATCTGGCGGACACGGTGCGCACGGCATTCGCCGCCTACGTGAAAGACGTGTCGGAAGGGGCGTTTCCGACCGCATGAGGGTTCTTCTCCATACGTGTTGCGGTCCGTGCGCCTGCGCTTGCGTGCCGCGGTTGAAGGCGGAAGGACACAATGTGGCGTTGTTCTTCTCCAATTCCAACCTCGACACCGAGGAAGAATTCGCGCGGCGCGCGGCGGCGGCACGCGTTTTGGCAGAGGCGGACGATGTGCCTATCGTGTTGGACGCCTATGATCATGCCCTATGGCTTGCGGATGTGGCGGCCGGCTTCGAGCACGAGCCGGAAAAAGGGCGTAGATGCGACCGCTGTTTCCGCTTCAGCCTGATGCGCACATTTGAGTATGCCGCGAGCAATGGTTACGAGGCGGTCGCGACGTCGTTGACGGTCAGTCCGCACAAGGTCAGCGCGCGCGTATTCGCCGCGGGGGAGGACGCGGCCTGGTGTTGCGCAACGAAAAGCTGCGGAGGATCCGCCGCAGCAGCCCCTCTTCTCCTGAAAGAAGATTTCAAAAAGAAAGACGGATTCAAGCATTCCCTGGCGCGCGCGGCGGAATTGGGGCTCTACCGACAAAGCTATTGCGGGTGCGAGTTTTCGCATGCGGCGCGTAATGTTTTGCATGAATAGGGCGGATTGTTGCTATTTTGGGCGATGAAGGACCACCCATTCGCCAATCCAAACGGGAGATGTCCGAAGTCGGCTGGATAGATCAAGCCTACTTGCGCGAAAGCACCCAAATATAGTATAATATAGAGATATGCAGGGGCGCGGGCGCGCTTCTTATGGAGAACTAGAGATGAACAATGAACTGTTGAAGAAAGCACACGAAAAGATCGCATCGGTTCCGATTCTTGTGAACTTGGTGTCGAAGCGCGAGCGCGAGTTGATCAACGGTGCGAAACCGCTGGTCCATCCTTTGTCGTTTGACGAGGACAAGTGCGATATCGCCTTGCGCGAGATCGCAGAAGGCAAACTCACGGCGGAGATCGACTTCGACGCGATTGCCCGCGCCGAGGATGCGAAGATTCGCTGGAGCGAGAAGCATATCAACGTGAAGTCGTACTACGCGAACTGAAGCGAAAACGAAGGTGTCCGAGAAGAAATTCAACCCCGTTTTTGCCGAGAATCGCAAAGCACGGCATGATTACACGATTCTGGAAACCCTCGAGTGCGGCATACAATTGACGGGTACGGAAGTCAAATCAGTCCGTCATGGAAGCGTTTCCTTGGCCGGTTCGTATGCGGCCGTTCTGGGCGGAGAACTTTGGCTTGTGGGGGCGGATATCTCGGCGTACACTTTCGGCAATCGTTTCAATCACGATCCCAAGCGCAATCGCAAGCTGCTTGTGCACGCGAAAGAGGTTTTGGACCTCAAGATGAAAACGGAGGCCAAAGGGTTGACGTTGATTCCGCTCAAGCTTTACCTGCACCACGGGCGCATAAAGGTCGCACTGGGCGTTTGTCGCGGCAAAGCGTTGCACGACAAGCGCGAGTCGCTCAAGAAGAAGGCGTTGACGCGCGAACTGGAGCGGTTATGATCCTTCCACCCGTCCGGGATTCCGGAACTTTTGTTTGCCACTTATCTTAACCAATCGAGAAAGATTATTCTGATGAAACAATACAATGTGGGCCTAGTCGGCGTGGGCGCCGTCGGAACGGAAATGATAAAAGTTCTGAAAGAACGTCATTTCCCCTGCGGGCGCGTGCAGGTGTTCGCCAGCCGCGAACGCGACGAACAGATTCTCGGAGAGACGTACCACGTGCTCAAAGCCGACGAAAACAGCTTCAAGGGCCTTGATATCGTCCTTTTTGCCGGGAAGACGGATGTCGCCATCCAACTCAAGGACGCGGTCGTCAAGGCGGGCGCGAAGATGATCGACAATTCGCGGGCTTTCCGACAGGATCCCGACGTGCCGCTCGTGGTGCCGCAGGTCAACCCGGAGGATCTCGACTGGAACAAAGGCGTTATCGCCAACCCCAACTGCACGACGGCCATCATGCTGGAGGCGGTCGCGCCGCTTCATAAGGCCAAGGGGCTTAAACGTCTAATTGCCTCGACGTACCAGGCGGCATCCGGCGCCGGCGCGCCCGGACTTGAGGAACTCGAGTTGCAGATGCGCGAAATGGTCGAGGGGAAGCCTTTGACGATTAAAGCGTTCCAGCATCAGCTTGTCTGCAATTTGATACCTCACATCGACAAGTTCGACGAGAGCAATTGGTATACACTCGAAGAGCTGAAGATGCGCAACGAGGCTCGGAAGATGCTGCATGCGCCGGATCTCATGGTCTCGTGCACTTCGGTCCGTGTGCCGATTCCGCGTGCGCATTCGGAATCGCTCAACTTGGAATTTGAAGAGCCTATCACGCCGGAAGAGGCGCGCGCCATTCTCAGCTCAAGTGAGGGCGTGAAGGTCGTGGACGATCCGCTCCATGGCGGGTACCCGATGCCGCTCGACGCGACGAACAAATATGATGTCCTGGCTGGACGCATCCGGCAAGATATTTCGCGCACGGACGGGAAGGGGCTCGACATGTTCGTCTCGGGCGACCAGCTCTTGCGCGGCGCAGCCCTCAACGCGGTGGAAATCGCCGAGCATCTCGTCAAGCGTGGTCTTGTCTAAGCATGTATTTGAAGCAGCTTGATATCGTTGGATTCAAGAGTTTTGCCGACAAGACGCGACTGACCTTCGACCCCGGGCTTATCGCCATCGTGGGTCCCAACGGTTGCGGCAAATCCAACGTGTCGGACGCGATACGCTGGGTACTCGGCGAACAACGTCCAACGGCGTTACGCTGCTCCAAACTGGTCGATGTCGTTTTCAACGGTACAGACACCCGCAAACCGCTCGGGCTTGCGGAGGTGTCCATAACATTTGCGGACTGCGAAAAAGAGCTGGGGACCGAGTATCACGAAGTCACGATCACCCGCCGCGTCTACCGGGATGGTTCAGGCGAGTATTTCATCAACAAGCAGCCGAGTCGCCTGAAGGACGTGCAGCACCTGTTCATGGGAACGGGCATCGGCACATCCAGTTATTCGGTCATGGCGCAGGGTCAGATTGACGCGATTCTCTCGTCCAAACCCGAGGACCGTCGCGCGGTTTTCGAGGAGGCCGCGGGCATTACCAAGTTCAAGGCGGACCGCAAGGAAGCGTTGCGCAAGATCGACCAGACCGAGCAGAATCTGCTGCGCGAAGCGGACGTCTTGCGCGAAATGAAGCGCCAGATCGCGTCCCTCCAGCGTCAGGTCGGCAAGGCACAGAAGTACAAAGAGTTGCGCGATGAATTGCGCGGACTCGATATTTACGTCTCCAAGCAGCGCATCCAGGGCTTTGACAATGAGTTGGAGCAGAATGCGGCGAACCGCCAGCAGATAGACGAGGCGATACAGGAGGCGACCGCGGCGGTTGCGCAGGCGGAGGCGCGCCAGCAAGAATTGCACCAGCAAGTACATGCGCTCGAGGAACGGTTGCAGACGCTTGCGAGCGAGCAGGCCGCGGCGGACGGCGCCTACACGCGCGCGAACGAAGTAATCGGCGTAAATGCCTCGCGCATAGAAGAGTATCGCGCATTTGCCGAACGAGATGAGCGTGAAATAGAGCAGACGCGCACGCAGTTGGACGAAATCGCAATGCAGATCGAGTCGCTCGCGCAGAAGGCGACGCTTTTGGGGACCTCGCTCGAGGCGGCGCGAGAGGCGCAAACCGCGGCGGAATCGGCGTTTGCCGAGGTGCAGGTCCGGCGCGACACCCGGCGCGAGGAGGTGGCTGCGGCGCGCCGCGAGATCTTGGAATGCGAGAAACGCGCGGCGGCGGCTCGTGCTGGCGCGGAGGCGGACGCCACCCAAGGGGCACGAGCCACGTTTGTCGGCACGCTGGCTGTCGACGGCACAGTCGCGGGAAAATTGACGCCGACGGAAGGCATGCATACGCCCTCAGAAGCTCTGTTCGGGAAGCAAGAGGCCGAAAACATCGCGCTGGAAGGCGCGATTTATCGTGAGGGCGCGATAGAGGTCTGGAAGTCCGGTTCAATCGTTTCGACGGTGGACAAACGCGAAGCCCTGATGGAGATTATCGAAAAGGGCGAGACCGAATTGCGCGCTCTTGAAGAACAGATAATGATCTATTCGCAGCAGTTGACCGAGCGTCGCATCGCCGCGAGCCAAATGGCGCAGGAGCAATCCTTCATTGCGCAGCAGTCCGAAAGTGTTTCGCGCCGTCAAGAGGAATTGTCGCGTTCGATAGCCGGACGTGAAAGCGGAATCAAGAACTATCGGGATTCCATCGCGCGCCTTACTGAGGAAAGCGGCGATTTGCTGACGCAACTGGATGAATTGCGCCAACGTGCGGCAGATTGCCGGACGCGGATGGAAGAAGAACGTGAAAAACGCGCTGAGATGATTGCGCGCATTTCGTCTGCCGACCGTGAAGTCGCCGAGAAGCGCACGGGGCTCGATCAGGCGCGCGATTTTCGCAGCCGACTGGAAATCGCAAGCGCCGAGACAACCATGCGTCGGCAGAATATCTACGACCACTTGAAGGACGAGTACGGTCTTTTCGCCGATGCTGTTCTGCGGGAACCCGATCCCGAATGGAAGGGGGGCGAAATCCCGGCGTTGGAAGAACTCGAGAAACGCGTCTCCAAATTGCAAAGCGACATTGCCGCGCTCGGTCCGGTGAACATGGTGGCCGTGGACGAATGCCGAGAACTGGAAGAGCGTTACGCAAAAGAAATGGCCCAGCAAGAGGATTTGATCGCGGCAAAGGCCCAGATTCTGACTTTGATTGAGAATTTGAATACGCAGTCAGGCGATTTGTTCCGCAAGACATTCGAACAGGCGAATCGCAATTTCCAGACGATGTTCACAAAACTCTTCGGAGGTGGCGAGGCGCGGCTCGTTTTGCTGGAGAATGCCGAGGATCCATTGGAATGTGGCATTGATATTATTGCGCGTCCTCCGGGAAAACGTCCGCAGTCCGTGACCCTTCTTTCAGGCGGTGAACGCACGATGACTGCCGTTGCGCTGCTTTTCTCCATATTCATGATCAAACCCGCGCCGTTTTGCATGCTGGACGAACTGGATGCGGCCTTGGACGATGCGAATATCGGACGCTTCGTCGAGCAATTGAAGGAGTTCTTGGCGCAGAGCCAGTTTTTGATTATCACCCACAACCAGCACACCATTGCGGGATCGGATTTGGTCTATGGCGTCAGCCAGCAAGAAAAGGGCGTTTCGCGTATTATTTCCATGCGATTGGCGGACCTGGGCGTCCGCGAGACTAAATAGATCTATCAATCACCAGTTGTGCTTTAGCCACAGAAATTGTATAATATAAGAAATGTTTTTGTTTAGGAGAAAGAAGTTGAAAGTTCCTGTCGTGTATAAACGACCGGAGCATTGCATCTCGCGCAAGAATATAGATTCTGACGCGTTGAGAGTTTTATACCGTCTATCGGGATTGGGATATACGGCCTATCTTGTTGGAGGCGGGGTTCGCGATTTGCTTATGGGACGGAAGCCCAAGGATTTTGACGTCGGCACATCGGCTAAGCCAAATGAAGTCAAGCGTGCCTTTCACAATTGTTTCTTGATAGGTCGACGCTTTCGCCTTGCGCACGTCAGATACGGTGAAAAGGTTATAGAAACGGCGACATTTAGACGAGAACCGAAGACGGTCGGCGAAATTCTCGAGCACGCCGCCGAAGGTCCGCTGGAGGATAATACCTTTGGAACTCCTGAGACAGATGCCTATCGGCGCGATTTTACGGTGAATGGACTGTTTTACGACATACGTGATTTCAGCGTTATCGACTGGGTCGGCGGCATGGATGACCTCAAAAAGAAAATCATTCGTGCAATCGGCGACCCTGATATCCGCTTTCAAGAGGACCCTGTGCGTATGATGCGTGCGATTAAATTTTCGGCACGGCTTGGGTTCAAGATCGAAAAGAAGACTTGGGCTGCCATAAAGCGGCATCATGCCTGTATTCTGACCGCCTCGGTACCGCGCGTGTGCGAGGAGATTTTCCGTCTATTTACTTACGGACATGCACAAGAAGCCTTCCGGCAAATGTGGGAGAGTGGTCTCATGGGAGATGTCTTGCCCATGGTTTCGGCGTACATTGAACGTACGGGCGGAGAAAAGAGTCTTTTTTGGAAACAACTCGCTTCACTCGACAAGTATGAGCTTATGATGCGCAAACGGGACATGGAAGCGACCAATGCCTTGCGCATTGCGATTCTTTGCACGGGACTCAGCAGAGAGCTCAACAAGGAAGGGTCTGCGCGCATGGTTGTCAAAAGCGTCCTTGATGCCATCAAATTGCCCAAGACAGTTTATTTTTCGGCGGTCGCGATCATGGAGAGCGTGAAACGACTTTCTGTTTCGCCTGCACGCGGGAAGAGCCGTTTCATTTACAATCGCGACTTCCTGGATGCGCTGGATTATAACCGCATTCTGGCTCGTGCAGAAGGGCGCAGTGAAGAAATTTTGAATCAGTGGTCCGATCTATACGATCAAAATGCAGAAAAGGAGACTAACGAATGAAGAAGTCCGTACCTGTCGAACTCATCCCCTTGATTGAGTGGTGGGAAAAAGATGGCAAATCGACTGTATTGTGGGGCGTACTCGCGTTGCTTGTCGTCGGCGGCTATTTTGGTTTCACGCATTTGCGGGCTGCTCGCAAGGCTTCCGCTTCGGAAGCGCTTCTTGCCGCGACGACAGTCGAGGAACTGCAGGAATCCTCAAGCGCCTACGAAGGATCCGCCGCGGGACCTGCGTTGAAGATGCGTTTGGCTTCCGCTCTATATAACAAAGGCGACTACGAAGCCGCGTTGGCCATTTATGAAGAGCTTAAAGACAATCCGCCGGAGGGGTTTGCCGATGTTCCGGCAGTTGGGCGCGCCGCGTGCCTCGAGGCATTGGGGCGTCCGGATGAAGCATTGGAAGCCTATCAAGCGTTTGCCGAGTCAAAGCCGAAAAGTTTTTTGTCCTTGACCGCTCGCTTGGGAGTCGTACGTACGCTCGCGGCAAAAGGAAAGAAGGCTGAGGCGCTAGAGAGACTGGACGCCTTAGACAAAGAGTTCGTGGCGGACCCCGTGGCGCGTATTCGCCTTTTGGAAACCCGCGACCTTGTCAAACGGGGCGTGACATTCGCTACCGCACAGAAAAAGGATGCCGTGACGGATGTGCTGAAGACTCTAGAGTCTGAAAAGAAGTAGGTTATAGGAGCGTATGACGGTTGTCAGAGAGCCGTTATGGGACGAGTTGCCGCGTCGATTTGAACGTGGGTTAGTCCAGCGATTAGTTGAAATCCCAGCACGTCTTGGCTGGGCTTTCCGCATTCTGGGCGGCGCACTAGCGAGTTTGCCGCGCGTAATTTGCAAGTCGCGTGGGCGGGCTGATCTCATGCATCAACTTTATGTCACGGGCATACAGGTTTTGCCCGTGGTAAGCGTTGTTTCGCTTTTTACGGGCATGATTCTAGCTCTTCAAATAGGTCTTGAACTGCGTCGTTTCAATCAAGAAATCTATTTAGGCGCCGCGGTCATGCTTTCACTCATTCGCGAGATCGCACCGTTTAGCTGTGGAATGTGTCTTGCCGCATGCGTGGGGTCGGCCATTGCGGCCGAGCTGGGCACGATGAAGACGAATGATGAAATCGCGGCGTTGGAGATCATGTCCATTTCGCCTGTGAGGTTTTTGGCAGCTCCGCGTTTGGGCGCACTTATTCTGATGGCGCCTTTGCTCGCGTTCTATTGCTGCGCGGTCGGAACCATGGGGGGAGGTCTTGTCGGCGTTACGCAATTGGGAGTCGATTTTCGCCAATATATGTCCAGCGCGATTTCGATAGCGGAGCCAAAGGATCTTTTTGTAGGGTTGCTGAAAGCCCTTGTGTTTGCGCTTGTCATTGGGGGCGTGTCTTGTGCACAAGGGTTTGCGGCGGTCCGGGGTGCGACTGGCGTGGGGCGTTCGACCCAACGCAGCGTGATTTTATCCTTTCTGTTGATTCTCATGTTGGGTTACATGATAACGCGTATCTGCTATCAGTGAGGAAGGCTTGGCATGCCGCTAATCGCATTCGAGAATGTTGTTAAGAAGTTCAATGGCGTAACTGTGTTGGATGGACTTTCCTTCTCGGTTGAACCTGGAGAGATTTTTTGCATTGTGGGACGATCGGGGACAGGAAAGTCCGTCGCGCTCAAGCACATTGTCCGGCTTTTGTCTCCCACTTCGGGACGGGTTTTGTTTGAGGGCAAGGATGTTTCGGCGAGCTGCGGGAAAGAGTTGTCGCATATCCGCAGCCGAATAGGTTATCTCTTCCAAAGCGGGGCCCTGTTGGCATGGATGACAGTCTGGGACAATGTGGCCCTGCCGCTGCGAGAGACCACCGCGCTTTCTGAAGATGAAATAGCTCAACGAACGGCGGAGGCGCTTGCCGCCGTGGGGCTTACGAACGCGGCCGAGAAATATCCTTCCGAGATTTCCGGTGGCATGCAGAAGCGCGCAGGCTTGGCGCGCGCGATTGTCCGCAAATCGGATGTTATTCTTTATGATGAGCCTACGAGTGGACTTGATCCCGTAACAGCGGCTACAATCAACGAACTTATTGTAAAACTGAATAGAACGCGCTCAATTACTTCCGTAGTCGTGACGCATGATATAGGGGCGGCGCTGGCGCTGGCCAACCACATCATGCTCTTGGACAAGGGACGATGTGTCGTTTGTGCAACGCCGGAAGAGTTTAAGCGTTCATCTCAACCCGAGGCGCGGGCGTTTTTAGCCGCGGCTAAAGGAGAATGGTTATGAATTCGCGAAAGAAAGATGTTTTTTCTGAGGCCATAGTCGGTCTTTTCATGCTCGCCGTGTTGGGCGTGCTCGTCTACTTCACGATTGTGATCTCTGGCGTGGACGTCCTTTGGGGCCGTAAAAAAACAAGAATGCAGGTCGTGTTTGAGGATGTCGGGGGGCTTAAGGCGAGCGATTCGGTCATGTACCGCGGAACAAAAGTCGGTGCGGTGGAAGACATCGCCCTCACGCCCAGCAATCTAGTCGTAACAATCGAGATCGACGAGAACGTCGTTTTGCGAGATGGTTATCAGATTGGCATACGAAATCTATCCATGCTTGGCGGCAATTACCTCCTCCTTGAAGAAGGGAAAGGGAATCCGTTGCCGCTTGTTTCGACGCATTTTGTGGGCGAGAAACCAAGCGATTGGATGCGGGACGTGTCTGAAATCGCGCGGAATTTAAATGCGGCCGTGGCGGGCCCCGAGTTGCGAACAATCATCACGAATCTTGCCGAAGCCTCCGTGTCGGTACGTGCATTGGCCGCGCGGCTTGAACGTGGCGAGGGGACGCTGGGCAAGTTGATGTCATCTGATTCGACAGTCTATGACAGTCTCAAGGACGCCTTGGACAATGCAAAAGTCATGCTGGCAAATGCGCGTGATATTTCTGAACGGCTGAAAGACGGCAAGGGCTTGCTAGGACGTCTCCTGTCCGAGGACGACCCTCTTGCGCGTGACCTCGAGTCGTCCATCGCGGCATTTAGAAAAGCATGCGAGACATTCGATGCGAGGGAAACATTCGCGAAAGCGAACAAATTGCTGGATACACTCAACGCCGTTTCGGATAGATTGAAGAATGGCGAGGGGACGCTAGGGAAATTGATGTCCGATGCGGAGCTTTACGATGAAGTGAACGGACTTGTTAAAGATATTCGGCAAGTCATCGATAATTATCGCGATACAACCCCTATATCGACCTTTAGTTCTTTGGCTACAGGAGCTCTCTGATTGAGAGTTTGATCTTAAAGGAATTTTTTCGGTGACTTATCAGTATTTCTATCAGACAAAAAACAACGAGAATCGGTCAGGGACGATCAAAGCGCCTAGCCGCGCGGAGGTCTACACGCTTCTCCGCCTGCGGGGGATCCGACCATTTCGCGTTATAGGGGAAGATCCGCCGCGTTGGCGACCTTGGGTGGCTGGCGCGGCTGTCGCGCTTCTGGTCATTGCGGCAATCGGATCTCTTATTTACACGGCATTGCGCGATCCCGAGACGCTTACCGTGCGGGGAATGCGAGAACAACTCGTAGGAGACTCTTCATTTATCGCGCACGGCGTTATGAATGGATGGGATGGCGTGTTTTCAAATCGTCTGGACGGGGCATTGGCGCTTTACGCCCAGCCCGGCTGGAATGTTGTAGTCCCTGCGGACATTGAAAAAGAAATAACAACGCTTACTGAAAAAGATCTTCTCGGTCCTGTAACATTAATGGTGGACACGCGCCCTGAACTGGAGCAACTGCGTGAAATCGTAAAGACAATGCGTCGGGAGCTCTTGGAATATATCTACGAAGGAGGGAATCTCGCCGATTACTTTCAGTTGCTGGATGAGCGTCAAGCGCGCGAGCGAGCATTGGGCGAGAAGGCGCGCACCACCTATTTGCACGCGTCTCCCGAACAGCGCGGACGGGTGCGGCGCGATTTGAATGTACGGTTGAAAGGAATGGGCTTGGCACCGCTGCCTTCCGATTTATAATGCGAGAATGTAAAATGCGTGAAAAATCTCATTTGATGTGAAGTAGATAGGATTTTTGCGCAACAGTGTCTGTTTTTTTGCTATAATAGTACGCAGTCTAAGTCATATCAGAATACAGAAAGCAAAGGAATTCTCTATGAAAATAGCAATTGCATCCGACCATGGCGGAGTTGATTTAAAGGCCAAACTTGTTGCCGGGCTTGCGTCCGTTGCAACGGTTGTTGACAGAGGGCCCGCAGACAAGACGAGTTGCGACTATCCGGACTATGCAGATCTCGTCGCATTGGATGTAGCTGGCGGGACTGTTGATTTCGGCATCCTTATTTGCCGTACAGGAATAGGCATGAGCATGGCGGCCAATCGCTTCCAGAACGTGCGCGCATCGCTTTGCACGACGGTTTCCGCGGCAATCCTTACGCGCCAGCACAACGGCGCGAATGTTTTGTGCTTGGGCGCGGATGCGATTTCGGACAGTTACGCGTTGGAGATGGCGAAAGCCTTTATTTCCACGCCCGTGGATATGAGCGAGCGCCATGTGCGCCGGCGCGCCAAGTTGGAGCGCGCCATGCGTTTGTCGGACGCCTCGGGCTTGCTGCATGACGACCCCGAAGTGTTTGCCGCCATTCGCGCACAGACCGAACAGGAAGACACGGAAATCAATCTTATCGCGTCCGAAAACACTTCATCGCGCGCCTGTCGCGAGGCGGCCGGCTCGGTTTTGATGAACAAATATGCCGAGGGGTATCCGGGCAAGCGGTGGTATTCGGGCTGTATTCCTGTGGATTGCGCGGAAGAGTTGGCGCGCAAGCGCGCGTGCGAACTTTTTGGTGCCGAGCACGCCAATGTTCAGCCCCACTGCGGCAGCGCAGCCAACATGGCGGTCTATTTTGCCACAATCAAGCCGGGCGATACGATCATGTCGCTTTCGCTGGACCAGGGCGGGCACCTTTCGCACGGTTCGCCCGTCAATTTCTCCGGCAAGATCTACACGATCGTCCCCTATTCTGTCGACCGTAAGACCGAGCGTCTGGATTATGACGTCTTGGAGAAGCAGGCCTTGGAAGTGCGCCCGAAAATCTTGCTTTCGGGAGCCTCGGCCTATCCGCGCGCAATCGACTTCAAGCGCATTCGCGAGATTTGCGACAAAGCCGGATGCATTATGATGGTTGATATGGCGCATATTGCGGGTCTTGTCGCCGGCGGCGCCCATGAAAGCCCCGTCCCCTATGCGGATTTCGTGACAAGCACAACCCATAAGACGTTGGGCGGTCCCCGCGGCGGACTTGTCCTATGCAAGGAAAAGTGGGCAAAGGCACTCGACTCTGCGGTTTTCCCTGGCATGCAAGGCGGCCCGCTCGAGAATATCATAGCGGCGAAGGCTGTGTGTTTCCGCGAATGGATGATGCCGGAGAAGAAGGGGTACGCGCAACAGGTCGTCAAGAATTGTCAGGTCTTGTGCAAGACGGTCCAAGATCGCGGATATCGTATCGTCTCGGGCGGGACAGACAACCATCTCTTCCTCTTGGATGTCAAGACATCCAAGAGCATTACCGGCAAGGAGGCGGCCGCGGCACTTGATGCGGCAGGTATCGTGGTCAACAAGAATGCGATTCCGTATGATACCGAATCGCCTTTCCGGACTTCAGGTATACGGGTTGGCACGGCTTCCGTGACAACGCGCGGCATGAAGGAGCCGGAAATGATCAAGATCGGCACATGGATTGCGGATGTGTTGGATTGCATTGGCGATACGGAGATTCAAGCACGTGTTAAACGTGAAGCGAAAACCCTCGCGCTCGCATTCCCTGTTCCGTGATTATGGTAGAATCAACTTCAGCAATGCGTGCGGAAAAAGCGCGCGTTGCAGTTGTCGGCATTGTCGGTCGCACCAACGCAGGAAAATCCACGTTGGTCAACCGGCTTGTGGGAGAGAAGATTTCAATCGTCTCTCCTGTCGAGCAGACGACGCGCAATACGGTTCGCGGGATCGTGTCCGATTCCCGCGGACAACTTGTTCTGCTCGATACACCCGGTTTACACAAAGCTGAAGGCCGCCTTGGCACGCTCCTCAACCGGATGGCGCGACGGAGCGCCGCGGGCGTGGACATTCTTTGCGTGGTGTTTGATGCGGCGCAAGAGCCGCAGATGGAAGATGTCGGGTGGATGAAACGAGTCGCGAAAGAGCGTCCCGGGAAAGTGGTCTTCGTATTGAACAAGGCGGATAAAAGGCCTTTCTTCGAGACGATGTATCATGAGGCATGGAGCGCCGCCCTCGACGAGTCTTCCCTTAAAACGGAAGAAGGCGATCCGCCCATGCCCGTCGAACCGCGCTGGACAAAGGCGATTGCGACGACGGAAGGCGGAGAGAAGGCGGTGCTTGATGCGCTTTTTGCGCTGGCTGATGAAGGCGAACCGCTCTTCCCGGATGATGTTGTCACGGATTATCCGCGGCGTTTGGCTATTGCGGATGTCATACGCGAGAAGTTTCTTTTGCGCATGCATCAGGAGATTCCCCATGAACTCGGCATTTGCGTAAAGGCGCTTCATGAAACGGCTGGACGCTGGGATGTGAAAGTTGACATACTGGTCAACAGGCCCTCGCAGAAACCCATCGTCATTGGTCGTGGCGCGGAGATTCTCAAGAATGTGCGCAAGGCGTCCGAGCGAGAACTGAGTGAAATCTTTGAGGTGAGGGTTGCACTTGAGATGTGGGTGCGCGTCGAGCCTCGATGGATGGAGAACGCGCGTCTCCTGGCGGAAATGGGCTATCTTGGCGGAGAGATCTGAAACGTGCGCAACGTGCTTTTGCTAGTTCTGTTGTCCGCCGCGCCGGTTTGGGCGAATACGGATGTTTCGGTAGCGCGCGCGGCGCTCCGGGATGGATTATGGTCCATTGCCCGCCAACATGCGGCCGAACTGCCCCAGGATGAAGGGCGGTTGGTGACGCTGGAGAGCTATGCGAAAGAGTCCAAGTGGTCCGATATCCTGTCCAGCCTCGAAAAGTGGGGGTGCTTGCAAAGTCCGCAGTACGCAATCTATCAAGCCTATGCGCTCGCGCAAATGAAGCGTGTTGACGAGGCGATCCATGTGCTTGGAAACACGACATTTCCTACGGAGAAGGAACAGAAACGCGCGATGGCTCTGCAGGTGGCACTCCTGTTGAAGCAGGGAAGGGCAAAGGAGGCTCTTGCGCGGTCCGACAAGGCCGCTTTGGAGAAAGGCGACTTCGAAGAGCAATTCTTGGCCGCGCAGGCCGCCTATACAAACGGCGAAACGAACCAGGCCGTCGCGATTTGGCGCGCAGAGGCACAGAACCCCGCAGCACCGGAATCCCTGCGCGTAAATGCCGCGCTTCTGACTGACGATCGTGCGGTTATGACAAATGTGCTTGCGCATGTCAATCAAGACGCCGCCCGAAATCAGCTGCAGATTCGTCTTGCTCTGCACGATTTGTCTGATTCAAACAAATGGACACTGGCGGCGGGGGTCATCCGCGAGGCTGCGCGTCAACAACCAGACCGAGCGGATGTGCAACCTGCTTTCCTTTCCTATGCGCGTGCCGCGTTGTTGGCTGGACGCGCGGAGGAATCGGTTGAAGCCTATCGAAACGCGCTTGAGATTTGGCCCTCGCTTGCGCAAAATGCTTCCGTCCAGGAAGCCCGGGGCTGGGCTAGCCGTCGGCTCGGCCGTGTCGACGAGGCGTTGGACGCTTATCTTTCTGCCGAAAAAAGCGCGACGAATGTTTTGCAGCGTGCCAACATAGCCTTGGCGCGTGGCGACACATTGGCCGAAGCGGGTCGGGCCGATGAAGCCATGGCATGCTACCGGCTTGTCCTATCCCAATATCCCGAAACGCCCGCGGGGAAAAAGCTTGCCGTTCTCCTGAAGCACAAGGAAATGGAAGTGCGCGGACGTGAACTCTATCGAGCTTTCCAATTTGATGCGGCGCGCCGCATATTTGGCGAACTTGCGAAAGAAGATCCCTCTTGTGCGGACAAAATGGCCTATTTGGATGTTTTGTGTCTCTATGGACTTAACCGCGATGCGGAAGCTGTCGCCAAAGCGCAGACACTTAGTCTGCATGCGAAAGACGCTTTGGCACGTTTGAAAGCCTTGCATTGGCTGGCCAAGTATGCCTATAGCCAGGCGCGATGGAAAGATGCTTCCGCTCTCTTTGAAGATTATGCGAAGGAATCTCCCGCGAGTGCAGACGCACCCGCAGCACTAATTTGGGCCGCGCGCGCCGCATATGCGGAAGGTGACTTTGAGCGCGCGATAAAACTGAGCACTTGGCGTCTGAAAGAATGGCCCAATGCGCCGGGGCGTGCGAGCGCGTATGTGGTGCAAGGCGAAGCTTTGATTGCCTTGGCGCGCTTTGAAGAAGCTATTCTTGTCTTGGATAGAGCTTCTGGCTCGCCGTCCGAGGCGCTCGGAGAACGCCGAGCGGCCCGCATGTTGAAAGCGGATGCGTTGTTCGCCATGGGAGCCGACAATCCCGCGCGTTACGAGGAAGCACTGTTGGCGTACCACATGGTCGTGCAGGGAGAGGTGCTTACGCCCTCGCGTCGTCTGGTTGTTTCATACAAGATAGCGCGTACGCTCGAGAAAATGGGACGTCTGGATGCCGCAAGGGACGAATATTACACCAGCGTGATTTTGGCCTATCGTAGCGGCCGCCTCAACGGCGAAACGTTTGATGACGCAGCACGTGCGGTTTTTGTTAAAGCCGCCTTTCATCTGGCCCAGGACTTCGAACAGCGCGGATTGAAGATGCAGGCCGAACGCATACTCGAACTTGTCGCGGCGAGTGATGTGCCCGCCGCGGCGGAAGCGGAGCGCAGGATCGATCGCTTGCAAACGGGAGGTTTCCAACCATGATAACTTTTGACAATCCGATTTACTGGATACTCTTGGCTCTTGCCGTAGTTGCGTTTGTTGTTTTTTTTGAGCGGTTCTTCGAACTGCGCCGTGCGCAAATAGATTGGCAGGATTTCATAAAAGGCGTCTTTAACATTATGGATGCTGGCAATGAAAACGAAGCGCTCGCAATCTGCGAGGATACCCCCGTCCCTGTTGCGATGATCATGGCGTGTGCCATCCGCCGACGTACGGCTCCTCTGCATATCCTGCGCGAAGCGGTCGATGCTCAGGGTCGTGCATTGGTCAACCGCCTTTATCGCCGCTTGACGACTCTTGCGATTATCGGACGTCTCGCACCGCTCCTCGGTTTGCTCGGGACGATTATTGGTTTTGTGCATGCGCTCAAGCTGCTGAATAGCGAAGTGCTTGTCGCCCGGGTGGATCTCATGAATGCCGCAATCCCGGCCTTCCTTTCAACGGCCTTGGGCCTGGCGGTGATGATTCCCGTGATCATCATGCACACGTGCCTTAAATTGCGGGTTGATCGTCTCGTCGTCAACCTCGAGGCGGCGGCAACGTCTATTGTGGGATATTTCGCGGAAAAGAATGCGAAAACGCAAAGGACGTCAAAATGAAATGGGGCTGGCAGACGGCGAGCCGCGACCTCCGTGCGCGCACTGAATTTGTCGCTTGGGAGCCTTTGTCGGAAGTCGCTCCTTATCTCGCTACAGGTCTTCTCTTTCTTCTCCTGTATATTCTTTCTGCGCCCTTGACATCGGCGAAGGGCGTTCTTTTCGATCTGCCTGCGATGGAGGTCGTGGAAGATATGCATATCTCGCTCGCCGCGCTTGTCCTCCCGACGGCGCATGAGACGCTTGTCTTCTTTGACGATGCGCGCTACATCATGGAAGACGAATCTTCCATGGATGCTTTTGCGGGTCAGTTGGCGGACCGTTTGTCCGCGGCGGAGGCGCCCGCGCTCCTCGTGTTGGCGGATAAGCGCGTTAAAAGCGGCGACTTGATGCGTCTTGCCGAGCTCGCCAAACGCAGCGGTGTGCAAAAGATTCTTTTTGCCGCGAAGAACGATACCTCTGTTGGAGACTTGAAATGAGTCGCCTGGCCGTTCTTCCCCAGCGCAGCATGCGTAGCGAAATCCTGACGCTCCTTCTGACGCTCTCGCTTTCCGTTGTTGTTTTCGCGCTTCTGTACGGGTCTTTCCGCGATTTGTTTAGTCCGCTCAAACTGGTCTCGCCGCCTGAAACGGACTCTTATGGCGCGCTTATCTTCCTGGATGCCGAACAGGAGCAGGCGGTTATGCAGGCGGTACGTTCGGCGTGGCGTCCGAATCTCGCCGATGTGCAGGATCATCGGGTAGATCTTTCAGCGCTGGATCTGCCTGAGAGCCTTCCGCAGAGTGTCATGACATTGACGGACTGCATATCCGGAGGGCTTCCCGCGCCTGCGGTCTCCCTGGACTATCCTGCCCCGTTGTCGTTGGCGGCACCGGCGCCGCGTCCGCTCCGGCATCAATCCGCGGCGGAATCTGCGCCCTTTAATCCCTTTTCGCGAGCGGAACTGCTTAAAATCGAAGATTGAAAGGAATCCTGAAATGATGACAGAAGCCGAAGTGTTAGACGCGTTCAAGTCGACGGGCGCCTTGCTGGAGGGGCATTTTGAACTGCGCTCCAAGCTCCATTCCAATCGCTACTTCCAGTGTGCCAACGTGTTGCGCTATCCCCGCATCGCGGAAAAACTATGTGCGGCGCTCGTGGAGAAGATGAAGGCCGGCTGCGATTTGGGTCCGATTGACGGCGTGATTTCCCCCGCCGTCGGCGGCATTCTCGTCGGACACGAGGTCGCCCGTGCGCTCGACACGAAGTGCGTCTTCGCCGAGAAAGTCCCGGGCGAGGGCGTGGACGCGACGGGCAAGCCGAATACGGTCCTTGCGATGCGCCGCTTTGCCCTCAAGCCGGGCGAGCGCTATGTCGTCGCCGAAGATGTCGTGACAAAGGGCGGACGCGTGCAGGAAACGATCGACCTTGTCGAGAAGGCGGGTTGCGAGGTCGCCGCGGTCGTCCTGCTCGTCGATCGGTCGGGCGGAACGGTTTCCTTCGGGTCCATCCCCATGTTCTCGTTGATGCGGCTGACCCCGGAGACCTGGACGCCACAGGAATGCCCCCTTTGCAAGACGGGCGGCCACCCGGTCCACCCTGGTTCGTGAGGATGCGAAATATGTTCAATACTGTCGAAGAATGCCTGGAAGCCTTGCGGCGCGGCGAAATCATACTGGTGACCGACGCCGAGAATCGCGAAAACGAGGGCGACTGCGTTTGCGCCGCGGAATTCGCCACGACGGCGAACGTGAACTTCATGGCGACCTGCGCCAAGGGGCTCATCTGCATGCCCATGTCGGGCGCGCTCTGCGATGCGCTCGACTTGCCCCAGATGGTGAGCGAGAATACGGATAACCACCATACCGCTTTTACGGTCTCGATCGACGCCGTGTCGACGACGACGGGCATCTCCGCGGCGGAACGCTCGATGACGGCGCTTGCCGTCGTGGCGCCGGGCGCGAAGCCGGACGATTTCCGCCGTCCGGGCCACATGTTCCCGCTGCGCGCGCGCGAGGGCGGCGTTCTGAAACGTGCGGGCCATACCGAAGCGACGGTCGATCTCATGCGTCTGGCGGGTCTGAAGGAAGCGGGGCTTTGCTGCGAGATCATGCGCGACGACGGGACGATGGCGCGCCTGCCGGACAACGTCGAATTTGCGCGCAAGCACGGGCTCAAGATATTGCGCATCGCCGACTTGATCGCCTATCGCCGGCGCTACGACAAGCTGGTCGAGGCGGTCGAAGAAGTGGACCTGCCCACCTGTTACGGGCATTTCCGTCTCAAGATGTACCGCAGCCGCCTGACGGGGCTCGAGCATCTCGCGATCATCAAAGGCGACCTCTCGGGCGACGCGCCTGTTCTGACGCGCGTGCATTCCGAATGCTTTACGGGCGACGTGCTCGGCTCGGAACGGTGCGATTGCGGGCCCCAGCTCCATACGGCGCTGCGGATGATCGAGAAGGAAGGGCGCGGCGTCGTCGTCTACATGCGCCAGGAGGGCCGCGGCATCGGGCTCGCCAACAAGCTGCACGCCTACCGCAAGCAGGAGGAAGGCCTGGACACCGTCGAGGCGAACGTCGCCCTTGGCTTCGCCCCCGACTTGCGCGACTACGGCGAGGGGGCGCAGATCCTGGCGGATCTCGGCGCCCGGAAACTGCGTCTCATGACGAACAATCCCTGCAAGGTCGTCGGCCTTGACGGTTATGGACTCGAAATCGTCGAACGCGTGCCGATTGTGATCGCGCCGACGGACTACGACAAGCGCTATCTCGACACGAAGCGCGAAAAAATGGGGCATATTCTATGAAGATCGCAATTATCGGAGACGGCGGCTGGGGAACCGCCAACGCGCTTTTGCTCGCCGGCTACGGGCACGCGGTCACGCTTTGGGGCGCATTCCCCGAATACATCGATGAGATGCGCCGCACGCGGCGGAACGACAAGTTCCTGAAGGGCGTCGCGCTGCCGGAGTCGCTTGTCCTGACGAGCGATCGCGCCGCGGCCGTTTCGGGCGCCGACGTCGTCGTGCTCGCCCCGCCCTCCAAGTATTTCGCTTCGGTGGCGGAAGGTTTCAAGGGCCTCATAACAAACGATCAGCTCGTGGTCTCGTTGACGAAAGGGCTTTGCGAAAAGACCAACAAGCGCATGACCCAGCTCGCCCAGGAGATTCTGGGCCTCGCGAATGTCGTCGCGCTCGCCGGGCCCACACATGCCGAGGAAGTCGCGCGCGGCATACCTACCGCGATCGTCGCGGCGTGCGCGGACGAGGCGGCCGCCAAACGCGTGCAGAAAATCTGGTCCGGCCCCACGTTCCGCGTCTACACCTCCCGCGACCCCGTCGGCGTGGAAATCGGCGGCGCGGTGAAAAACGTGCTCGCCATCGCCGTCGGCTGTTCGGACGGCATGGGTTTCGGCGACAACACGCGCGCGGCGCTGATTACGCGGGGACTTGCCGAGATGAGACGCTTTGTCGTGGCCTACGGCGGAACGCCCGAAACCGTGAGCGGACTGGCCGGCGTGGGCGACCTGATCGTGACGTGCACCTCCGAGCATTCCCGCAACCACTCCGTCGGCGAGCGACTGGGCCGCGGCGAGAAGATCGACGCCATCCTCGGTTCCATGCAGATGGTGGCCGAAGGCGTGTGGAACGCCAAGGTCGTCCACGATCTCGCGGCGCAACTCGGGGTGGACATGCCGATCTGCAATCTCGTCTACGCGCTCTGCTACGAGAACTACAACGCGGCGGACGCCGTCGCGGCCATGATGAACCGCGACCTCAAAAGCGAGTAAGCCCATGACGATGCTGCCGTTCGGCTGGACGCTCGCCTTCGTGTTCGCCTTCGGGGCGGTCGTCGCGAGTTTTCTCAATGTCGTGATTGCCCGCGTGCCGCGGGGCGAGTCGATCGTCTCCCCGCCGTCGCACTGCCCCAAATGCGGCGCCGCCATCCAGTGGTACCTCAACATCCCCGTCCTCTCGTGGCTCGCGCTGCGCGGCAAATGCGCCGCGTGCCGCCGACCCATCTCCTGGCGCTATCCCCTCGTCGAACTCCTGGGCGGACTCCTCTTCGCCGCGGCCTGGCTGCGTTTCGGGCTTTTCGCGCCGCTCGCGTGGATTTGGATCGCCCTGATGATCGCCGGAAGCTTCATCGATTTCGACCACAAGCTCTTGCCCGACTTCGTCACGGTCGGCGGCATGGTCTACGGCGTGGGGCTCGGTCTCGCGGGGACGCTGCTTCGCTTCTGGGGCGTGGATTTTCCCGCGACGCCCCTCATCCCCTCGCTGCCGGCGTCCTTGGGCGGGCTCGCCTTCGGCTTCGGCCTCCTCGCGCTCATCCGTTGGCTCGGCGGCAAAGCCTTCAAGCGCGAGGCCATGGGCATGGGCGACGTCTTCCTCATGGGCGCGGTGGGCGCGCTTTTCGGTCCGCTCGCCGTCCTGATCGTCCTCATGCTCTCCGCCTTGCTGGGCTCCCTCGTCGGCGTCGGACTCATCCTCGCGGCGAAGGCCCGTCTCGGGAAGTTCGTGGAGATTCCCTACGGACCCTACATCTGCCTCGCGTGCCTCGTCTGGATGTTCTGGGGCCCGGTGCTGTGGCGGGCCTACCTGCGCCTATTGGGCCTTTGAGACTTTCGCGGGCAGGAGCCGGTTGAGCGCCTCGTTCAGCCGGAACGGCAGGATCGACAGAAACCACGTCGCCAGCCGCATCGGCCACGGGAACGCGATAAGCCCCACGTCCCTGTCCGCCCGGCGCAGGATGATGTCCGCGGCTTTGTCCGCCTCCATGAAAAACGGCATGGGACACGTGTTCCGGTCCGTGATGCGCGAACGCACAAACCCCGGACAGATCGCGGAAACGCGGATGCCTTCCCGCCGGCAGTGTCCGCGCAGGGCGAGCGCCCACGTCTTGACCGCGCTTTTCGACGCCGAATAGCTCGGGCACGCCGCGAGCGGACCGTATCCGGCGATGGAGGCCGTCAGCAGGATTTGCCGCCAGCCGTTGCCGCGCCGCCGGAAGATTTCCAGCGCGGGGAGGACCACGTTGACCATGCCGCCCACGTTCGTCGCGAAGGTCGCGCGCACGTTTCGCGCGGTCTCTTCGCCCGTCGACACGCCGGCGTTGGAAAAGACGCGTTCGAGCGGCGCCTTCTTTTCGCAGGCCTGAAGCCAGGCCGCGACGCCGGCCTCGTCCGTGACGTCGAGAACCGTCCCTTCCGCCTCGGCCCCTAGCGCGCGGCACTTTTGCGCCACCGCCTCCAGACGGACACGGTCGCGTCCGCAAAGGAAGAGCCTGTCGCCGCGTCTGGCGCAGGCCTGCGCGAGCGCCTCGCCGATGCCCGAACTCGCCCCAGTAATTGCTGTTGTCATAGTTTCTAGAGTATAGCATATCCCGGACGGCGACGCAATCGCCCCGCCCCGCATTTTCTGCACGGTTGATTGCTCCGGGGAGCGACAAAGGCTCCACTAACGTTTCGCCACTTGCTTCGCGCACACCGTCCCCAACCCGATGGTAGGGGCCGCAGTCCTCTGCGGCCCGTCGCACCCCGCCCCTACCGTTGGACGGCCCACACGCCCCCCATTCTACATTCTCTACATTTT
>ERZ808240.1614-NODE-1614-length-27302-cov-19.153815_pt1 | contig 27302 bp, 23 predicted proteins | sample MGYA00521084_ERZ808240 | MGnify/ENA primary metagenome ERZ808240 (study PRJEB31516, sample SAMN03275571) | gut metagenome | biome: mammalia-associated habitat; material: feces | host: Papio cynocephalus | place: Kenya | collected 2012-08-06 ... | reverse complement strand
GTCATCATCTCTGAAAGTGGCGAGGAGATCAAGATCCTCAACACAATAAAGGAAAACAACCTCACGATCCACATCGCCGAAAGGATTCCGACGAACTGCGAGGAAACCTTTACATTAAAGGTGGACGTGGAGCGCAGGCTCAGGATTACGGCGAACCACACGGCCACCCACCTTCTGGATTTTGCTCTTCGTGAAGCACTTGGCACACACATCGAGCAGAAGGGTTCATTCGTGGGACCGGATTATTTCCGTTTCGATTTCTCACATTTCGCGAAGGTCACCGATGAGGAACTCAGGAAGGTCGAGCACAGGGTCAACCAATTGATCCGCGCCGACTATCCTCTTGAAGAGAAGAGGGACGCCACGATGGACGAGGCCAAGGCGATGGGAGCGATCGCTCTCTTCGGCGAGAAATATGGCGACAGGGTGCGCGTGGTCAAGTTCGGTGACTCCATCGAGCTCTGTGGCGGAACCCATGCCAAATCTACCGGCCGAATAGGATTCTTCAAGATTGTCTCTGAATCAGCCATAGCAGCCGGCGTCCGAAGGATTGAGGCAGTGACAGGAGAATCCGCCGAAGACATTCTCGACACACTCTCCGACACTCTCAAGGGCATCCGAACCATGTTCAACAACGCTCCTGACGTGGCCGCCGCCGTGGCGAAACTCATCGGCGAGAACTCCGACGCAAAGAAGAAGATCGAGGAATATGCCAAAGAAAAGGCTGCCTCGTTCGCCAAGGTGATTTCCGAGAACGCCGAGGAGATCAATGGAATAAAAGTTGTTAGGTTCAGCCGGGACGTTGACCCGTCAATGCTCCGCGAGGCCGCCTCGATTCTCCAGAAAGAAGTGGAGAACTTCGCGTTCGCGGCCGCTTTCAAGCACGAAGGAAAGCCACAGTTGGCTCTGATGTACTCCAACGACCTTGTGGCCGCAGGTCACAACGCCTCCAAGGACATCCGTGAGGCCGCCAAGTTCATTCAAGGCGGCGGTGGAGGACAGCCGATTCTCGCCACGGCTGGAGGGAGGAATATAGATGGTCTCCAAGCCGCATTGGACAAGATGGTCGAGATCATCACGGCATAGACGGGAGAATATTCACGAATATATTCATAAAACAATTCATTCAGGGATGAAGAAGATTGACAAATTCATACTGACCTCATTCATAGGACCATTCTTCATGATCCTGCTTGTGGTCATCTTCATCCTTATGATGCAGTTCCTGTGGGTCTACATTGATGAGCTGGTCGGTAAAGGCCTGAGTCTTGGCATTGTGGCGGAGTTCCTCTTCTGGGGAAGCTGCACCGTGCTGCCGCTGGCGCTGCCGCTGGCCACTCTGCTCGCCTCGATGATGACCATCGGGAACATGGGCGAGAACAACGAGTTGATAGCCCTTAAAGCGGCCGGAGTGTCCGTGCTGAGGGTGATGCTTCCGATTCTCATAGCGTCGTTCTTCATCAGCATCGGAACGTTCTTCGTCATAAACAATCTCGTGCCGGTCTCCTACAACGAGATCTTCACGCTGAGGGATGACATAGGAAAGACTAAGGACGAAATCAAGATTCCGTCTGGAACGTTCTACGACGGAGTTGACGGCTATGTCCTTCGTGTCGGAAGCCGCAACGACAAGACCGGAATGATGAACGATGTGATGCTCTACGACCATCACGGACAAGGCAACACCCGCCTTACGCTTGCGGATTCGGCAATCATGAAGATGTCCAAGGACAAGTCCTACCTGACGTTCAGGATGTACAATGGCACGAACTATCAGGAGACCAACGAGAAACACTACCGTGACACATCCTTGCAACTCCAGAAGATTGACTTCAGCAGACAGGAAATGGTCATCGCCCTCCAGAACTACGCCTTTCAGAAATCCGACAGCGCCAGGTACGGGGACCAGGTCAAGGCTCTTCCGCTGGAGAAACTCAGAAGCCAAAAGGACTCTTTGATGTCGTTGAGGGACAGCACAAAGGCCCAGCAACTTTTCAGCACGGCGGCATCCTACATATTCACCGAACACAGGCAGCTGGACACAGTGGCATCTGGAATATCCAGAAATTTCAGTGATCCGGACTACTTGAGTTTCAAGGATGACAAGGCCACGGCCCAAGCATTGGAAAGGGCGGCGGACAACGCACGGCAGCTTAAGTCAAACCTTGAAAGCTACGAGTTCGGGGCGTTTGACTACACGGTCCGTCTGCGATGGACAGCTCTTGAGTTCCTGCGCCGTTACGGACAGGCTCTCGCATGTTTCATCATGTTTTTCATCGGAGCGCCTCTGGGGGCCCTGATCCGAAAAGGCGGAATCGGAGTCTCGGCCATTGTCTCCCTGCTGTTCTTCGTCCTCTACTGGATTGTTGACATCACTGGAGTGAAACTGGCGAGGGACGGAAGCATCAGCACTTTTATGGGGGCGTTCGCTTCGTCGCTGATCCTGTTGCCGATAGGTCTGTTCCTGACGTGGAAAGCGGTCCACGACACGGATATATCTAATTTGGATAGTTTAAAGAACTGGTGGAGAAAGACTAAAAGTATGTTGGCAGGAATATTCAAGAAGACCAGAATTGTGTACATGGGCACACCGGACTTCGCGGTGGCTCCTCTGCAGGCGCTTCTGGAACGGAAGTACAACATCGTTGGTGTGGTCACAGTGGCGGACAAGCCGAGCGGCCGCGGCCAGAAAGTGAACGAAAGCGCGGTCAAGAAGTTCGCCGTCGAGCATGGTATTCCAGTGCTCCAGCCTGTGAAACTGAAAGATCCGGAGTTTTTGAAGCAACTCAAGGCCTTGAAGGCAGACCTCTTCATCGTGGTGGCTTTCAGGATGCTGCCTGAAGAGGTCTGGGGTATGCCTAAACTCGGTACATTCAACCTGCACGCCGCGCTTCTGCCTCAGTACCGTGGAGCAGCCCCTATCAACTGGGCCGTGATCAACGGAGAGACCAGGACCGGAGTGACAACATTCATGATCGACAAGGACATAGACACCGGAGGAATCATTCTGCGCCAAAGCATCAACATCTCCGACACAGACACCGCCGGAGATGTTCATGACAAACTTATGGGAATCGGCGCCGAACTCGTCGTCCAGACGACGCAGGGCATCATCGAGCGCAATGTGGACACGCGCACCCAGAGGAGTTTCATCCAAGGTTCAGAGGTCCTGAAGCCTGCGCCTAAGTTGACCCGGGAGTTGTGCCACATTGACTGGAACGATTCCACAAAACAGATTTATAATCTCATACGAGGTTTGAGCCCTTATCCGGCGGCGTTCACCGAACTCGTCAAGGAAGGCGGTGTTCCGGTTCAGTTGAAGATATTCTCGGCGGAAAAGGTCTCCGCTTCCGCACTTGCCGTATATGACACTACCATTCCAGGCAAGGTTCTCACCGACGGCAAAACTTATCTGTACATCACCACCGCTGACGGTGCCATCTCCTTGAAAGACGTGCAGATATCCGGAAAGAAGAGGATGGACATCAAGGCGTTCCTCGCAGGATTCCGTGAGCCGGAAACCTACACAACCACCGCAGGCACATCCAAGGCCGAGATAGCCAAGACTAAAGCGTGATGGAGGCTGTAATCATCTGCAAAGGCGATTTCCCCAAAAAGGAATATCCCCGTGAGCTTCTCCGCAGAGCCGATGTGATCATCTGCTGTGACGGGGCTCTGGAGGCGTTTCTTAGGAACCGAGACAAGATATTCAAAGAGCAACGTGACCCAGATGTCATAATCGGCGACATGGATTCTCTTTCCAAGAGACTGATGAAGGAATATTCCGGCATCGCCGTAAGGGAGGAGGAGCAGGAGACCAACGACCAGACGAAAGCGTTCCGCTACCTGCTGAAGCACTGGCCGGAAGTGAAGACCGTGCACATTCTGGGTGCGACGGGCAAACGTGAGGCCCACACCATCGGCAACCTTGGACAGATAATGGAATATGCCAGGCTTTACGGGGCGAGCGGCAATCCTGAGGAAGACGAAGTCTATGTGGATGTCGTGTCCGATTACTCCACGGCTTTCGCCTTGACGGATTCCTGCGAGCTGTTTGTCGGAGAAGGCAGGGTCGTGTCCATATTCAGCCCTGACAATTCTTTGAACATCAAGTCAGAGGGATTGGTGTGGCAGACAAGTGGAGTGGTTTTCGACAATTGGTGGCAGGCCACTCTCAACCGGGCCTCCTCAGATGTGGTGACGTTGACATTCTCGCACAAATCGATCGCGCTCATCATTCTGGATTAAGAAGCTGTTTTGATTTGTTTGAAATGTTCTTTGAGGTGAAAAAATCTTCATTTTCTTCCCGCTTCTTCAGTCAGATAGCACCGCTATCCTCCTTGGAAGAAGCGGTCGAACCTGAAGTTTTTCACTCTCAAACCTTCAAACAAACAAATCAAAACAGCTTCTAACATTCTGTTCTCACAGAATATCTTATCGCATCTACAATCATTCAGAATTTTTCGTTATTTTTACGAAACATTTTGGCTTACACAACACTATGCTCCGAAAAATTAGAATCACTCTGGCAGCGGTCTGCTTCATTGCGGTCACGCTGCTGTTTCTGGACTTTACCGGAACAATTCATCTCTGGTTCGGCTGGCTGGCCAAGATCCAGTTCCTGCCGGCGGTTCTGGCTCTCAATGTCGCCGTGGTGACAGTTCTCCTGCTTCTCACACTGGTCTTCGGCAGAATCTACTGCTCGGTGATTTGTCCTCTGGGAGTGTTTCAGGATTGCGTATCCAATCTCAGTTCAAGAAGAAAAGGCAAGAAGGCAAGGTTCACATATTCAAAGGAAAAGGAATGGCTGCGCTATGGGATACTGGTGCTGTTCGTGGTTACACTGGTCGCCGGTCTCAATGCGATCGCCGTGCTTCTGGCTCCTTACAGTGCCTACGGCCGGATGGTTCAAAGCCTGCTCGCGCCGGTTTGGCAGTGGGGCAACAATCTGCTCGCCTGGATCGCCGAGAGACAAGACAGCTATGCTTTTGTCACCAAGGAGGTTTGGCTCAAGAGTCTGCCGACATTGATCATCGCGGCCGTCACGTTCGCCGTGGTGGTGATCCTTGCATGGAGAAACGGCAGAACCTATTGCAACACAATATGCCCGGTCGGGACAGTCCTGAGTTTCTTCTCTCGGTTCGCGATGTTCCGCCCGATGATCGACAAGTCCAAGTGCAAGAGCTGTCATGCGTGTGAGAAGAAATGCAAGGCCGCATGCATAGATGTTGACAATCATCGAATTGACTACAGCCGGTGCGTGGATTGTTTTGACTGCATCGATTCTTGCCGGCTGGGAGCGCTCAAGTACCGTTTCGCATGGGGTGGTTCAAATTCCGCCGGTACTGACGCAAAAGGCAACTCCGGAACTGCCGGCGCGAGCTCCACGGGAACAAAAAGCGCACAAAATGTCGCCCAAGAGTGTCAGACGACACCTTCAGAAAGCAAAAATGCCCAAAATCGTTCCTCTTCAGCGCCGGCAAAAGAGGGAAGAAGAGCGTTTCTCGTTGGCGGAGCGGCAGTCATCGGAGGATCGTTGCTCACATCCCTGCCATTGAGAGCCGAGGAAGAGATCAAGGACAAGAAACGTGACGGAGGTTTCGCAGAGGTCCTTCCTAAGAAGATTCCCGCAAGAAAGAATCCGGTCACTCCGTTCGGATCACAGAGCATAGATCATTTCTACCAGCACTGCACTGCCTGCCAGCTTTGCGTGACCGTCTGCCCGAACAATGTTCTAAGGCCGTCATCCAGGCTTGAGCATCTGATGCAGCCGGAGATGTCATTCGAGAAAGGCTACTGCCGCCCGGAGTGCGTGAAATGCTCCGAGGTCTGCCCGGCCGGGGCGATACTGAAAATCACACCTGAAGAGAAGACCGATTGGAAAGTAGGTACAGCCAGTGTTGACTACGACCTTTGCGTGGTCAACAGGGACGGTGTACACTGCGGCAACTGCGCGCGTCACTGCCCTGTGGGTGCCATCAAGATGGTTAAAAAGAATCCGGATGACGAGAAGAGCCTCAGGATCCCTTCGGTCAATGAGGCGAAGTGCATCGGCTGCGGTGCGTGCGAGAACCTCTGCCCGTCCCGCCCGATCAGCGCCATCACCGTGAACGGGTATAGTGTCCACCACAACGTATAACCGGAGTGATATGGCTCCACGGTTCCTAATTTACCTTACATTGCCATACGGTTAAGGCGCGTTTTCAGGAATTTTGGACAGGGGTAACATAGACTGATTTGGTGGGCAATCACCTCGAACAAGAAACATTTTTTCAGTAAGTAATTGTCTGCTTGCGATAGTTCAAGTTGAATATGAGCGAGACTATTAATAGAAGAGAATTTCTCAAAAGGGCCGGTACCGGTACAGCGGCCGTGGGAGCCGTGGCTCTTGCCGGTGCTTGCGCCCCTAAGAAAACCGCCGAAGCCATCCTTGAAGGCGACTCAAAAGAGGATGTCCTTGAGAACGGCAAGATGGAGATGCGAAAGAATCCGGGCAATGGGGACATGGTCTCCCTGCTTGGCTACGGCTGCATGCGTTTCACCATGAAGAAAGACGAAAACGGCAAGGACATCGTGGATCAGGACAACGCCAACAAACTGATTGACTACGCCTTGGCTCACGGAGTGAATTACTACGACACGTCACCGGTCTATCTTCAGGGACTTTCCGAGGAGGCTGTCGGCAACGCACTGAGCAGGCACCCGAGGAACTCCTACTACATCGCCACGAAACTGTCCAACTTCAGCGACCACTCCAGAGCCGCGTCCCTGAAACTGTACAACGATTCGTTCAGGTACCTCCGGACGGACTATCTGGACTATTACCTGCTTCACTCTCTCGGACGGGGAGGCCTTGAGGCTTTCGATGACAGGTTCGTGAACAACGGGATGATGGATCTGCTTCAGACCGACCGAGAGAAAGGGAAGATCCGCCAGCTCGGACTTTCCTTCCACGGGAACCAAGAGCAGTTTGACCAATTGCTGGCGCTGCACGACAAATACCACTGGGATTTCGTCCAGATCCAGATGAACTATTTCGACTGGAAACACGCTGATGGCCAGCGCAATGTCAACGCCGAGTACCTGTACGATGAACTGGACAAGAGGGAGATCCCGATAGTGATAATGGAGCCTCTTCAGGGCGGTCGTCTGGCCAACCCGGCAGAAAGTGTCGTGAACAGGCTCAAGGAGCGCGACCCTAAGGCATCTCTCGCTTCATGGGCGTTCAGATTCGTGGGATCGTACCCGAGAATCCTGACGGTTCTCAGCGGGATGGTCTATCAAGAGCATCTTGAGGACAACTTGCGCACTTTCAAGGACTTCAAGTACCTGACCGATGAAGAGAAGGAGTTCCTCGGCACGGAGATCGCCGGCATCATGGCCAGTTTCCCGACCATCAACTGCAACGACTGCAAGTATTGCATGCCTTGCCCTTACGGAGTTGACATTCCGGGTATATTCAAACATTACAATGAGTGCGTCAACGAAGGGGAGATCGCCCAGAGCACCGAGCAGGAGAACTACCGCAAACTGCGCCGGGTCTATCTCGTGAGCTACGACCGCGCCATCCCGTCCGTCCGTCAGGCCAGCCACTGCATCGGATGCAAGCAGTGCATCGAACACTGTCCGCAAAGCATCTCGATTCCTCGTGAGCTCCGCCGCATAGAGGCCTACGTCGAGAAGCTCAAGCGCAACACGTTGTAAAAATATTCGACACCAGTAGTGAATATTCAAAGGTTTTGATTATCTTTGCAGTCCTTACGACACTTAAGGTCATTGGAGAGATGCTCGAGTGGCTGAAGAGGCACGCCTGGAAAGCGTGTGGCCTCCAAAAGGGGCTCGCGAGTTCGAATCTCGCTCTCTCCGCTGAAAACGGCTTTGCAGACATGCAGAGCCGTTTTATTTTTGCGGCAAGTCAGGAGACAGACCAAATCATGAACAAAAAGGAGACCCGCGCAGCCTGTGCGGATCTCCCTACCAATAATAAATGAAATCGATTCTTTGATTGATTGTTACTCTACTTTGATCGCAACCTCACCGGTCTTGCCGTCCTTGTCGGTAACGGTAAGTGTGGTGGTTCCGGCTTTGACACCCTTCACGGTGATGGCTGCATCATTCACGGTGGCGGTAGCGACAGTCTCGTCTGCAACTTTCACGGTGTATGGAGCGGTGCCTGACTTGACCGTCACAACATCTTCCTTCTCCACTCCGACAGTGACCTCAGCCTTGTCAAACTCCAACTTCTCGGCAGCAGCCTTTACCGTTACGGTAAATGATCCGCTTGCCTGATCTTTGTCGACAACGGAGATTGTGGCTGTACCCTCCGCGACACCTGTGACGGTGATCTTCTCCTTGTCAACCGTAACTGTAGCAATCTTCTCATCACTGGACTTGACGGAGTACGGCTGTGTGCCGTTTTTCACGGTAACCTCAACAGTCTTCCCAACCTCCACCTCAACCTTTGTCTCGCTGAAAGAGAGTGGATCCGGAGTCTTGTTGTCGTTCTTGTCGCAAGAGACGAATGCGAATGAGCCAAGGCAGAGAGCTGCCGTCACAACTGAACTGAAAAAACTTTTCATTAGTTTAAATCTTTAATTGTTAATAATAGTTTAAGTACATAAGACCGTTTCCGGTCTGACGCATTACTAAATCACTCCACACGGAAACCTTGCAGGACACACAGAAACTTTTTTCAGCGTGGAGGCTAAAGCATTGTTTACGAATATATCAGCAGACCTTCCTCCTACCGGTTTTCAGCAGGAGGATGGTATAGGATTTCGTTGATTGACAACACTTTAGCCGCAACATCATTCTATCACGATGCTGACGCCAAGGGCGGAGTTGACAAGGGAAAGGATGTCGGGGAGGGAGGATGTTGAGAATTCTCCGCTTAGGCGGCGGGATTCCGCATCCGGCACGACAAGAGTCACACCATAATATTCAGAGAGCTCGGAGAGGACTTCGGGCAGTGGGGTGTTGACGTAGATGAACTCACCTGTGGCCCATGCGGCGGGGTTGGGATGTTTCGGGGTGAGCCGCGCCGGAGCGGAGGAGCCTCGCCGCAGGACGGCGGACTGGCCTTTGGTCAGCACCAGACCTTCTTCGCCTGACCGGGCGGCCGAAAACAGGACTTTGCCGGAGACAACGCTCACGCCGATGGAGTCCCGAGAGTCAACCTGAAAGCGGGTGCCGAGGACTTTGACGAAACCGGAGCCGGCGTCTATGCGGAAAGGGGTGCGGTCATCGTGGCGGACGCTAAAGTAGATTTTGCCGGTCATCCGGACCAAGCGGTCATCTTTGTGGCGTTGGAGACGGAGGGTCGCTCCGGGGGCCAAGGTCACGAACGAAGAGTCCGGGAGGGTGAAGGTCTGGGCGACATCGTAGGCCGTGTAGTCCGTCCAAGAGTTTTTCCACGATGTGTATAGGAATATTCCGACGATGACTGCGGCGGCGATGCCGGCTATGCGGCTCAGCATTACAATGCGCTTCGACATCCTCAACAAACGGCACAGGGTACCATTCTGCGACCGTGCCAAGGCTTTCCTCGGATCAAAGCGGTTCTCTTCGTAGGACTTGGCCACGAAGTCTATCATTCTGTCTTCCTTGTTCTTCATAACAATCATCATTTATGCGGTCGCTTCGATGGTTGGCGAGCTTGCCGAACCACAACGGCCGGACTTTTTTCCTTTGCCGGAGACACATTTAAAGGAATATGTCACTGTGCCCCTTTGGACGGATTCTGACGCATAATCATAGAACACGGTCTCCGCTTTTATTGACAAGGCATCTGAATCCTTAAACTCACAGATAATATCCTTGAATACATAAAGCTGTTTATGATATCCCGTATCATCTTCAAATTCCCGTCCGGGAAAGGTCAACAATTGTGGGAATGTTCCATCAGTCCCTATTTCAAAATCCTCGGACAAACTATATGGATTCCACCACACATCCGGCTGCGAATATGTGTAGAGATACAGTTCTGCGACCCTGCATTCCCAGACAATTCCAACTTTATATGCAAAGGTTTCATCCATATCCACCTTGAGATGATCCATATAGTCCAAACGGCCACCCATAGCCGTGGATAATTCCGTCAGGAAATCCGGATCCGAGATCCCGTCGTCATTCAGGTCAATCAGACCTCCGCTCCATTCGGCTGATTCTAGGACATATTCACCGACAATCCGGTCCATCGTGGCTGTGGCCGCGTCGGTCATCCAATAATCAATCTTTTCCTGGCAGGAGCAAAGCAGTAGGAAACCTGCAAGGACATATTCAACTCGTTTCATATCAGTCGATTTCATAGTCCGTAGATGTCATCACGGAGACGAGGCCGATGCCATCGCCCGTCACATTCGTCGGATAAGGCTTGTCGGCGAAGAAAGTCAGACCAGCAAGATCAGAGTTCTCAAACCAAGCGGCATTGATGTAGTTGTAGGTCTTGCGGTCAAGAGCCAGAAGGCGCACGGTCACGCCAGAGATTCCGCCCCTGCGCAAAGAGATTTTGAATATGTGGGAGCCTCCCTCGAATCCAGTGTCAGTGAATATATTGTACCCATTGGCGAAATAATCGGACTCGGAAAAACTAAGGTTGATTCCAGGGTTGAGAAGCGGTTCGCTGGAATTGTCTATCTCCAATTGCTTATTGTAGGCATAGCCGAAATTCCAGGCCTGAAGCATATAATAATTTTTCTCGCCAGGCCTATCCTTCACGTGCACTCCCATACCCAAAGTCTTGATGTAATCACTGCCTTTGGAAGACTTCTTGTAAAGATGAGTCGTGTCCACACCGGCAAGAACAGGAGCATCCAAGGCCACAGTCGTAGCCTCGGCCCTCATCCCTTCAGACTCCACGACAATCCGGACTTCGTCCCCAGCCTTGAAATCAGCCCTGAATCTGAAAACATTATGGTACAGGAGTCCATCCGCTTCCTCAACATTGTCCGAGGCCGCCGCCAACTCACCGTTGACCCAACATTCAAGATGCCCTGACTTCAACCCTTCCGCCTTTTCGTGAGTGCTGACACCGACACAGACCGTGTGCGACGTGTCGCCTGTCGACATCAAGGCGTTGACAAGCAGCATCCTTTCAGGACCTGGCAGTTCCACGGGGATATATTCCTCACAAGAGAAAAAAGCCATCGAGGCAACAAGGAAAAGTATGAATATCTTCGTTCGCATATTCATTAGAATTTAAAGGTGTAACTGAACGACGGCAGGAATGTGAGGAACGAGCGCTTCGAGATCGCCGGCTTCCACTCCCCCTCCTTCTCGTAGGCATCATAGACGCACCAGGAAGGGTTCTGCGCGCAGTAGAGGTTGTATATTCCGAAATTCCAGATCCGCTCGCCGTGACGCTTTTGCTTCCGGAAGTTGACGCTGACATCAAGGTGATGCGTCGGAGGCAGACGGTAGTTGTTGCGCCCGCTGACATAGTCAACAGCCACATCGTCACCGGAAGGTGTGATGAGCGCCGAGCCTCTGGACGGGATGGTCATGCAGTTTCCGCTAAGGAACGCCCAAGACGCGGTGAGATCAATCCGGGAGTTGAATTTATGGTTCACAGTTGCGTTGATGACGTGTCTCCGGTCGAACTGCGCAGGGAACCAGCGTCCGTCGTTGATGCTGCCGTCACGGAAGATTCTCTCCGCTTTGGAAAGCGTGTAGGCGAATGTGCCGGTGGTCTTGCCGACCACTTTGCGGGCAAAGAACTCCAGTCCGTAGGCACGCCCCTCCCCCATCAAGACGTTGTCCTCCCAATTGACTGAAGAGGAGAAGGCAAGGCGGCCGTCCTTATATTCAAGGACATTTTCCGTCTTCTTGTAATAGCCTTCAAGAGAGAATTCCCATCCTTTCAGGCCGGTGTAATACGCTCCGGTGGAGACGAGGTCAGATGTAACGGGGCGGATTTCGGCGGTGATCGGCACCCAAAGGTCGGTTGGAATGTCCAGTATCCCGGAGGTCAGCTGATGGACGTACTGGGACATTCTTGAATATGCCACCTTCATCGACCAGTCATCACTGATGTCGAATTTCGCCGAGACTCTCGGCTCCGGGCAGAAGTAGAACCGCCCTCTCACATTGAATAGGCTGAGATGCAGTCCAGGGTTCACAGTCAAGCGGTTGCCGACGGAGATGTCGTCCTCCACATAAAGAGACATCTCGTTGCCGTTTACCCGCCTGCTGGCCGCGTCGCTGTAAGTCGTGTCGGCGAAGACACGGTTGTCGTTCACGTTCCGGACATTGGATTTTGTGATTTCCGGCCGATAGCCGTGGCGGACATATTCTCCGCCGAACTTGATCAAATGGTTGGTTGAAGGGGTGTAGTCGAAATCCGCCTTGAGACCGGCGTCAAGGATTCCGGAGGAGTAGTCGCTGACGCTCCGGAAAGAAGTCTCACCAAGCTCGGACTTCTCCAGATTCTCTGCGACCGAATGTATTCCCATCCTGTAGAGGTTGCCGTAAGCCGTGAAATCAGCGAACAGTTTGCCGCTGAATATGTAGGTCCATCTTGCGGACAGGACATTGTTGCCCCAGTTCAGATTAAGATTCGAGCCGTCCTCTGTCAACATAGTATAAGGTTCATAGTCAGAGCCGTAGAACCGCTTGCTGGACTTGGACTTGTCCTCGTACCGGAAATAGTCCCGTCCACTGTAGAGCCCGATCCAGCCACGGCTCCGGTCGGAAAACTTGTGTGAGACCTTGGCGTTGATGTCGTAGAAGGCATAGTTCAGCGGGCTTCCAGCCCATTTGATGACACGGTCGAAAAGGAAAGTGTGCATTCCTCTGGCGCTCAGCGAGAAAGTCGTGTTCTCGTTCTTCAGCGGCCCTTCCAGATGGAATTTCTCGGCAAGAAAGCCGGCGGTGACGCTTCCGGAGATTTTCTTCGAATTGCCGTCGTTGGTACGCACATCCACCACGCTGGAGACCCTTCCGCCGTACCGCGCAGGGAACGAGCCTTTGTAGACTGTGACTTTCTTGACGGCTTCCGGAGTGAAAACGGACAACAGACCGAAAAGATGGCTGACATTGTAAAGCGATGTCCCGTCCAGCAGCATCAGATTCTCGTCCGCGCCACCTCCACGGACGTATATTCCCGAGAATCCTTCGTTTCCGCCTTGCACGCCCGGCATCATCTGGAGGGTTTTCAGCACATCCTTCTCGCCCAGAACAACAGGGGTGTTGGCGATCAGCTCATTCGGAACCTCTATCGCCCCCATATATGTGGAACGGATTCCGGCATCCTTGCGGGCGGTTATCCTGGCGCTCTTGATCTCGGCGGACGGAGCCAATGACACATTCAGCGTGATGTCCTTTTTCAGACTGACTCTCTTTGCCTTGGCGGCGCAGCCTATGTAGGAATATGTCAGTTCGACCTCGCCCTCAGGCAGTGTCAAAGAGTAGAAGCCAAAATTGTTGGTGGAGGTGCCGGTATTTCCAGCCGACGCATTCCCATCTCTACCAGTCACTGAGCCTGTCGAAGCGGCCGCAACTCCAGTCACAAGTTCAGAGACCGTGACTCCCGCCCCGATCAACGTCTCCCCCGTCGCCTCATCCGTGACATACCCACAAACCGTATAACGTTTCCTGGCCAAAGTGTCATGCGTCAAAACCACATAGTCACCACGAATTTCCCACTTGATCCCCGTGCCTTCCAAAAGTTTACCCAAGGCCTGTTCAAGCGACAATCCCTCGACGGAAGTTTCATCACATTTCTTATCAAGAAGTTTTCCGAGTTCAGAATCGTAAACAAACCGCACTCCGAAACGGCCCTTAACCCAGTCCAATTTCTCACGAACAGTCCGCTGCGGCAGATTGGTTTCAACCGGTTGGTGAGCCTGTCGAACCACCGGTTCCGCCCTCTCCACCCATGTCAAAGGCACTGCGGCGAGAAAACACGCCAATAACAAATTCAATCGCATAGTCATCGTACATTACTTGGACATCGGCGCTTCGGCAAGCTCAGCGACCGAGACATACCATGCACTTCGAGCACCACCCCGACATCCATAATAATGACGCAGCGGAACTAAAAAGTACCATCCATTCTCGGGAATAATTTCAAAAAAAATCTCAAATCACCTCGGCTACAGCGACATCAAGAACAGGATGACCTTCTTAACACCCTGGCGGATAGCCTCCAGAGCCCTGCTGACCTGATTGCGGACGGTGTTCTCCGAGAGCCCAAGAGCGCTGGCGATCTCGCTGTACTTCATCCCGTCCCGGCGGCTCATCAGGAATATTCTCCGCCTTTTGGCCGGAAGGCGGTCGATGGCAGACCAGATCCGCGCCTCACGAAGCGAATTGTCCACAGCCTCCTCATCGGAAATCACCACGTCATCCTCAACCGGAAGGATCTCCTCCTCAAGACCGTCCAGATCCACATTCCGTCGTTGCCTCCTGATGGCATCAATGCAACGGTTCCTCACAGCCGTGTATAGATAAGCCTTCGGGTTATCAATCCCACCATCCGCCGTCTCCTTCATCCAATATGCCGTGAATGCCTCCTGCACCAGATCCTCGATCTGATCCTTGTCCTCTATATAGTGCAACGCATAGACACACAAAGGCCTGTAGTAAAGCCTGAACAATGAATCTATGCCCATTACCTGCACCATAACACCGCAAAGTTAAACACTCCCCGGCATATTGCCAAATTCTCGTCCAGACCAGGTTAAAACGTCACCTTGGCAACCAGTAAGCATTTAGAGAACAGCCAATCACAAACACATTCAGGACTATTTCGGAACTATGCACTTTAGGCTTGCAATCCATAACATTGCCACGCTAGTGGAAACATTACTACGAGCAAGTCTAAAGTGCATAAGTCCGCAGTTTTTTATCAAAATTAGGTAACTATATACGAGTTGACTACTCTTTCACATTGCGTCAGTGCACATTGAAGTCCGCGCCATGCCCCATAAACCGGTAGGTTGCCTATTCAAAGGACGCATGTGTTGCCATTTTGCGAAATGGCGGCATACGATCATACCTCCACGCCATTGTGAGGCACAGTTGTATGCCGACTATGCCTCCGGAAACCATAGCCGGCATATCCACAGGCTTCTCGCCGTGCTCAGGGCAGGTTTGCGTGCCGCCATATTCACAAAATGCGGGTGTCGCCAACTCGTAAATCGTTCTGCAACCGCTTGCATACTATGTTAGTCAACTGCTATATAGTTACCCAAAATTATAACTACAGTTATTATAATCACAGTTATAATTTTCTGCGCAAATACTGAAAACAAATGACATTCAAAGACATAGGCAATATAGAAGAAAAATGTTCCGAATCAGAATCAACTTTGGCACGGAAATGGCATAAAGGGTAATCGACATAAATATTTTTACTCATAAACCAAAAACTGACTCAATAGTTATTTCATAAGTATTGAATAAGATCAGCCGAAGCCGGGTGAGAACCTCGCTTCGGTTTTTTATTAATGCCCCGACCCCGCTTCCGTGCGCAAAGACTATCTCCTCACGCACGAGCACCAAGTACAATTATCTCCGGTGAGCAAAATGCTCTATTTCACGCACCGGAAAGATCAAAGGGCAATCCTACGCAGAAAGAAGCTGGCAATGAAAATATCCGGTGAGCGAAACACCCCATTTCACGCACCGGACAAGTTAAAAGGACAATTCGTGCGCAGAAGTCAATGATTGACGCACGGATATAAGGCTCCGACGGATAATTACTCCGGGTAAAGCAGATAAGGCGCACGGCGGGCCTTGAAAGCTTCGACATCAGGGGTCCAGCGGGCGGAAATCTCTGCGGAGGTTGAACCAGACTCAATCATAGTGCGGAACCAGTCCACGCCGGCGAGGAGTTCGAAGAAGTTGTTCTTACCGAAGAACTTATCGCCCATATTCAGATTACGGTAGGCGTCGATTACATATTCAAGATTGATCTTTTCCGCCCAGATGTCGGCGAGCGGCTTGCGGCGAAGGTCGATGCCGTGGCATTCCTCATCCACGAACTGTGGATTCTTCGCCCCCGGGATGCTCCTCGGAATGAAGGAGAAGGAATATCCAGACATCGCCGGATGCCCGTAGGTCTCGAACGGGAATCGCGTGCCGCGGCCGAGGCTGACCACCGTGCCCTCGAAGTAGCAGGTAGATGAATATAGATACACAGCCCTCATGTCCTTGATGTTCGGCGAAGGCGGCAGGATGAGACTGTAGCGGGTCTGATGAGTGTAGTTCTGGCATGGAATCACCGTCAATTCACACTTGCCGTTCTCCAGCCACTTCTTCTCTCCGTTGATCATCAAGGCCAGCTCACCGAGCGTCATCCCGTGGACTGTCGGAACCGGAAGCCAACCGACCCCGGACTTGAATCTCATATCAAGCACAGGGCCATCCACATAGAAGCCGTTCGGATTCGGTCTGTCAAGAATCATCACCTGCTTTCCGTCACGGGCGCAGGCCTCCATAAGATGATGCATCGTCACATAATAGGTGTAATACCTCAACCCGACATCCTGAATGTCAACAATCAGGACATCGAACTTGTCAGTCTTTTCCTTGCCAGGAATCTTAGAGCCGCCACCATAAAGGGAAAGTATCTCAATTCCGGTCTTCTCGTCCACGCTGCTGCTGACGTGCTCACCGGCATCAGCATTGCCTCGGAAGCCGTGCTCCGGAGAGAATATCGCCTTGACATCCACTCCCCTCTCAATCAACGCGTCAACGATATGCTGACCGTACTCGATCTTTACGCCCGGCGCGGATGGTTCAAGAAACGGGATCAGGGAAATCTCATCAAACTTTTTTTTCTGGTCACTGAGTTTGTCGAAGTGACGGTGCGCTTCGACAGGCTCAGCGACCAAGCACCCACCATACTCAGCAAGCGCGTCAGCCAACTTAGAGCCGGTCACCGTGTCCCCGACTATTCCCGTCTGATTACTGAACACCGCCACCCTCTTCCCTTTCAGCAGCGGCAGGTACTCCTCGAACCTCTCATCTCCCAACACCACATTTCTTGAATATGTCCGAGCGAAGACTCCGTTAGTCGCAAATATTACTACGAAACTAATAATCAAAAACTTAAGATTATTCATCATAATTATTGGCTATTTTCTGGTTCAAGATACAAAATTCCGCAAATATCTCACAAAAAGGTTTGACTATCCGAAATGTTCATTATCTTTGCAAAAGATCATTATGATATGATATTTGGCAAATAAAAACGGGCATCTGTCCCTATTGCAGATGTCCGTTTTTTGAAAATCACCGAGGGGGGAGATAATTGAGAGGGAGCCGATTGTTCTACAGCCAAATATCAACAAATCATAATGAAAAAGAGAACAATTCAAATCTTCTTTCACATCTCCATTAAAGTCGAGGTAATCAGACCTGTCCGGGTGAAGGCGTACAAACGCTTCCGCTTCGGCAAGATTGAAAGAGTACGAAGCCATTACCGAAAGTATTAGGGTACTTATCGGTAAATTGTAAGACTCTGAGCCGCAAGGCTATCTGCTTTATCCCCCTCGGTTTTTTAATTTCGGCAAACTTACATAAAAATCCGCGATTTTACGCCCGTCTCATAAGAAAGATACGGTTTTTTAGAGGAAATATAGATAAAAAATCGGAAACCTTACCGGATTCTTAAAAACTGAATTACATTGTTTGAAATGAAAATCTTTCAAACAATGCAATACAATTCTTGAGTATTACTGCAAGGAGCCGCCGACGAGGTCGAGGATCTCGGAGGTGATCTTTTGCTGGCGGCCTTTGTTGTACTCGAGGGTGAGTTCCTGAAGGAGGTCGTTGCCGTTGTCGGTGGCGAGCTGCATCGCTACGGTGCGGGCGGCGTGTTCGGCGGCGGCGCTATCCAGCAGGGTCGAGAATATGCGGAGACGGACCACTTTCGGAAGAAGAACCTGAACGAGAGTTTCGGGAGAGGGTTCAAGGATAATGTCGGACGCTCCGGCAAGCAGGTGGTGAGGTTGCTTAACCTCTGACCCAGGCTCCTCTGATGGCTCAGCGACCTTACCGGCATGAAGGTCAGTGGTGGCGTCGGCAAGTGAAAGGGGCAGATATGTCTGTCGTGAGGTCGGCTGCGAAGAGGTGGATTTATAGTGATTATAAACGAGTTCCACCTTGTCGAAACGGCCTGAGACAAATCCGTCCAGCAGTTCCTGCGCCAAGGCCGAAGCCGCATCATAGGACGGCGATTCCGACATCTTCGTGAAATCCGAAGGGCTTGGAAAGCCCAGTTTCTTCATCGCCTCCGACATCTTGCGGCCAACTGAATAGACCACGATGTCGGCATCCAGGAGACCAGAGACACGATATTCATTGATCACCGCCGTGGCCTCACGGATGGCGTTGGAATTGAACGCGCCGCAGAGCGAGGAATTAGAGGCGAAAGCGACAATCGCGACCTTATGAACTTCGCGCCCGGCCATTAATGAATACGCCCCGTCCGTTCCCGCTTGGCCGCAATGGTTCGACATGTTCGCCTTCAGCCCCGAGTCTTCCTCAGGTGCCTGAGCGGAAACATTCACAGAACCCATCAGGTCGATGAGCATTCCATGCAGACGCTTCTCGTACGGAAGCATATTCCCGATCGCCTGCTGCGCCTTGTGCAACTTGGCGGACGCGACCATCTTCATCGCCGAAGTGATCTTCAGCGTGCCGCTCACCGAAGCGATCCTATCCTTTATTTCCTTTAGAGATGCCATCTGACTTTATGAATATTACGCCTTGTGAGACTGTGCCAGAATCGATTTCACCACTGCGGCAGCCTCATTCTCGATTATACCGGTGATAGTCTCATCAATTTTGCCGACCGACAATGGATCAAGCACATCCTTCTGATGCGCGGCCTTCATCCTGGTCAGGAACTCTGACTGGAACTCAGCCACCTGATCGATTGCGATATCGCTCATCAGAGCATGAGTGCCGCAATAAAGGATGGCCACCTGCTCCCCTACCGGCATCGGTGAATACTGCCGCTGAATCAAAAGCTGGTTGTTCTTACGGCCCTTGTCCAAAGCCATCGCGGTCACCTTGTCCATGTCCGAAGAAAACTTCGAGAAGGACTCAAGTTCGTTGAACTGTGCCTGGTCAATTTTCAGAGTACCAGCCACTTTCTTCATAGACTTGACCTGAGCCGCGCCACCGACACGGGACACTGAGATTCCGACATTGATGGCAGGGCGCTGTCCCTGATTGAAAAGACCGGACTCAAGGTAGATCTGACCGTCAGTGATAGAGATCACGTTTGTAGGAATATAAGCGGACACGTCACCGGCCTGTGTTTCGATGATAGGCAGGGCCGTCAAAGAGCCACCGGCCTTGACCTTGCTCTTCAACGAATCAGGAAGGTCATTCATCTGTTCCGCGACCTCTTGCTGGTCAATGATCTTGGCGGCCCTCTCAAGAAGCCTTGAGTGGAGGTAGAACACATCTCCTGGATAGGCCTCACGTCCGGAAGGACGACGCAGAATCAGGGAAACCTCACGGTAAGCCACGGCCTGCTTTGAAAGGTCGTCATAGACGACGAGGGCGGAACGGCCTGTGTCACGGAAATATTCCCCGACAGCGGCTCCGGCGAACGGTGCGAAATATTGCAGGGCAGCGGGATCGGCGGCGGTGGCGGCGATGACAACTGTGTAGTCCATCGCCCCTTTGGCACGGAGAGTCTCAACTATGTTCGCCACCGTAGAACCTTTCTGGCCGATGGCAACATAGATGCAATAGACAGGCTTTCCGGCTTCATAGTTGGAACGCTGGTTGATGATTGTGTCGATGGCGATGGCGGTCTTCCCGGTCTGACGGTCACCGATGATGAGTTCCCTCTGGCCACGGCCGATAGGAACCATCGCATCGATAGCCTTAAGACCTGTCTGGAGAGGCTCGGTCACAGGCTGGCGGAAAATCACTCCCGGAGCCTTGCGCTCAAGAGGCATCTCTGTCAGGTCGCCCTCAATCTTTCCTAGTCCGTCAAGAGGCACGCCAAGCGGGTCTACAACCCTTCCGAGCATCTTCTCTCCGACCTTTATGGAAGCGATTCTTCCTGTCCTTCGGACTGTCATTCCTTCCTTGACCTCGTCTGTAGGGCCGAGAAGCACGGCTCCAACATTGTCCTGCTCAAGGTTCATCACGACACCCTTGACACCGCTTCCAAATTCGAGCAACTCACCGGCCTCGGCGTTGGTCAAACCGTACATTCTGGCCACACCATCGCTGACCTGCAAGACTTTGCCGATTTCCTCGAACTGGAGGGATGTGTCGATGTCTTTCAGCTGCTCAAGAAGCACTTGGGAGATTTCACTTGGTTTTATGTTGTCCATACTAAACTATTCTTCTATTCATTTCTTTGAGTTGATGCCTTATGACATCAATCTGACGTACGACACTGGCATCCAAGACGGTGTCCTCCACCTCGAACACAAAGCCCCCTATAAGAGACGGATCAACTTTGGTCCTGAGAATCAGCCCGTCACCGGTTTCTTTTTCGATCAAGGCACGCAGACGGGACTCAAGATCCGGACGCTGTGATCCGACTGCCTTAGGATCCGAAGATGCAGGATCAGTGGCCAACAATGCAGGATCAGCGACCACAAGCGTGGCGCGCTTAATGTGACGCGAGCGGTAATATTCATTAATGAAAGCCGTGAACACACGGCGCGCATAGCCAACACGGCCATTGCGGATCAGCAATTCCACAAACTTACGCAAGTCAGGTGCCATTTTCCCGTCCAAAGACGCATCAAACAATCCGAGTTTCCTGGCTGATGGAATCGATGGATTATCAATGTCACGCTGAAATTCAGGTACTTCCGAAAGAGCCCTGCCAACAGTCTCGATCTGTGACGCGACCTCACTCCCGGAGCCAGTCTCATCGACCAGTTCAAGAAGAGCGGTGGCATAGCGTGTCGCAATGATTCCAGTGTTCATTTGTCAACTTTTCAAATCATTTCTGGAGGAAATCTCATCCATCAACCGATCAACAAGACCAGCCTGATCACCTGAGTCTGCCAGACTTTTCTTCAACACCTTCTCGGCCACGCTGACGGCGACCATCGCGACATCCTTGCGGACATCCCGCAAAGCGCTCTCCTTCTCGGCGGCAATCTGTGTCTGAGCCTGCTCAAGAATTCTTGCCGCTTCCTCGCGGGCCTGAGTCTTCGCCTGCTCGACAATGCTGTCCCTTGAGGCTGCGGCCTCTTTCAGGATCCGGCTCTGCTCTTGCCTGGTCTCCTCGATCATCCGGGACTGTTCCTCAGCGAGGTTGCGGAGTCTCTCCTCCGCCTCCTTAGCCGCCTTGATGGAGTCGTTGATCCTCTGCGCCCTCTTCTCTACAGAGCCGGTAATCATAGGGAAACCCCACTTCGCCAGCACGAAGAAGACGATGCCGAAGATCAGCGTCATCCAGACAAGCAATCCGAAATCAGGAGTGATGAGTGACATTTGTTATTTCGCGATAAGACAAACAACGATGGCAAACAGACAGGCTCCCTCTATGAGGGCGCTGACAATAATGGCCGTCATTCTGTAGTGGTCAGCCTTCTCCGGCTGACGGGCACCGGCCTCAAGGGAAGCCGTACCGATCTTACCGATACCGAAAGCAGCCGCAAAAGCAGCAAGACCTGCACCAAGAGCCGCACCTACTCTACCAAGAGAAAGGGCCTGAAGCAACATTGTAGAAAGTAACATAATTCTATGATTTTAAATTAACTATTCTGAATATTCCAAATTATTCCGAGGTTTCCGGCCTCTGCCGCGACAGCCCGATGAAGACCGCCGACAGCATAGTGAACACATAGGCCTGAATGAACGCCACAAGCAATTCCAGACAATCCATGAACACGCCCAGAAGAACGGCGACAAATGTAAGGCTGCCGTTCAAAGCCGCCCCCAACTCAGCGGTCAGGAATATGACGGCGACTACTCCAAGGATCATGAAGTGTCCCGCAAGGATGTTGGCGAAAAGCCTGACCATCAAGCTGAAAGGCTTGGTGAACATACCGATGATCTCAATCGCCGGCATCAACGGCAGCGGCACTTTCAGCCACGTCGGCACATCCGGCCAAAGAATGTCTTTCCAGTAATGCTTGTTACCGAATATGTTGACGATGAAGAACGTGAACAGCGCCAGCACGAGCGTCACGGCGATGTTGCCAGTGATGTTCGCTCCACCAGGGAAGAACGGCACGATTCCCATCAGATTGTTTATGAATATGAAGAAGAACGCTGTCAGCAGGTAAGGCGAGTACCTCTTGTAGTCCTCTCCAACGCAGCTCTTGATGACATCGTCCTCGATCATCGTCACCAGCATTTCCATGAGGCCTACTCCGCCTTTCGGAGCTTCCTCACGGGCATCGTGTTTTTTATACCATTTGGCGGTCCCGAGCACGATGAAAAGCAACAAGGCGCAGTTGATCATCAGGCCGAACACGTTCTTGGTGATGGAAAAGTCCCAAGGCCTGACCTCGGAACCGTCAGCGGCGCGCTCGACTATCTTGTTCTCATACTTGCTGCCGGAGGGGGCGATGTAAAAACCTCCATACTCCCCGTGCTCCAAATGCTTGGAACTGAATATATGGAAGCCGTTCCCGGTCCTGCTGGCTACTATCACCGGCAGCGGGATGCTCACAGGATGCCCTTTCACCGTGGTGATGTGCCACTCGTAGGAGTCGCGGACATGGCCGTAAAGATATTCATCCATGTCGAAGGCCTTGGCTTGGTGCTTAGACGCTTCGACAGGCTCAGCGACCGGAGAAGATGGCTCCGCGGCCAAAGACAACGGAAGCAAAAGGCAAATGAATATGTAAATCCACTTTCTCATCACAGTTCCACACAAGCAACAACGTGATTGTCATTGATTTCCACAAAGCCAGAGGAGATGTCCACACTTTCAGTCTTCTCGCCGGTACGGTAAGTCACCTGCCCTTTCTCCAGCGAGGAGATCAACGCAGCGTGATCCTTCAGAACCTCGAAACGGCCCTTCGTGCCGGGAAGTTCTACAGAATCCACCGATGTGTGGACCAAAGTCCTCTCCGGTGAAATGACATCAAGAATTATTACTGAAGCATTCTCTGACATATTCCTAACCCTCCTACTTCGCCTGAGCAAGGATAGCCTCGCCTTTCTTTATCGCGTCATCCAAGGTTCCGACATTGAGGAACGCCTGCTCCGGCAGGTAATCGACCTCTCCGTCAAGGATCCTGCGGAAGCCATCAATCGTGTCCTGAATGTCCACCATCACGCCCGGAACACCCGTAAACTGCTCAGCCACAGCGAACGGCTGCGAAAGGAACCTCTGCACACGGCGGGCACGGTTCACGGTCAGTTTGTCTTCGTCCGAAAGCTCGTCCATACCGAGGATTGCGATGATGTCCTGAAGTTCCTTGTTCCTCTGAAGAATCTGCTTGACCCGCTGGGCGATGTCGTAATGATCCTGGCCGACGATGTTCGGATCGAGGATCCGGGAAGTAGACTCCAACGGATCCACAGCCGGGTATATTCCTAACTCAGTGATCTTTCTGCTGAGTACGGTGGTCGCGTCAAGGTGCGAGAAGGTGGTGGCTGGAGCAGGGTCGGTCAAGTCATCAGCCGGCACATAAACCGCCTGTACAGAAGTGATTGATCCGTTCTTAGTCGAGGTGATGCGCTCCTGCATCTGGCCCATCTCGGTGGCAAGCGTCGGCTGATAACCCACAGCGGAAGGCATTCGACCCAGAAGGGCGGACACCTCGGAGCCGGCCTGAGTAAACCTGAATATATTGTCGATGAAGAACAAGATATCCTTCGGGCTGTCACTCTTGTCGCTGTCACGGAACGATTCCGCGAGAGTCAGCCCGGAAAGAGCAACAGAAGCACGCGCTCCCGGTGGTTCGTTCATCTGGCCGAACACCATAGAGACCTGAGACTTTTCAAGTTCCTTGCGGTCAACCTTGGAAAGATCCCAATGGCCTTCCTCCATCGACTTCACGAACTCGTCGCCGTATTTGATGACGCCGGACTCGATCATCTCGCGAAGCAGGTCGTTACCCTCTCTGGTACGCTCACCAACTCCGGCAAAGATGGAAAATCCGTTGTGCTTTTTTGCGATATTGTTGATCAGCTCCTTGATGAGCACGGTCTTGCCCACACCTGCACCACCAAAAAGGCCGATCTTTCCGCCCTTGAGATAAGGCTCCAGAAGGTCGATAACTTTGATTCCGGTGTAAAGAACCTCCTGCGAGGTTTTCAGATCCTCGAATTTCGGAGGTTCGCGATGAATAGGCAAGGAATTGTCCTCGTTCAAGTTGCCAAGACCGTCGATGGAATCCCCGACAACATTCATCACACGTCCTCTGATCTGTGCGCCGGTCGGCATCGAAATCGGAGCGTGGGTGTTTACAGCCTTCATTCCACGCCTCAGGCCATCCGTCGAGTCCATGGCGACACATCTTACAGTGTCTTCACCGATATGTTGCTGAACCTCAACGACCAGAGGCTTTTTACCATCGCCCCTATCGACATCAAGAGCATCGTGTATGCGCGGGAGCTGTGACTCTTCGTCAGTCACATCGAAATGGACATCCACCACAGGCCCGATGACCTGGGCAATGTACCCTATGTTTTCTTTTTCTGCCATTATTTGAATATGGTTGTTAACGTGCCGCTCACGCGACGAAATCCAACTGCTGAAAAATCTAAGCCAAATTTACACAAATTCCCCAAAATGACAAAAAAGCGGGCCGATTTTAACATCAGACCCGCCATTATTCAGACTTTTTGATATATTCGTTAGAATATATTCATAAATTATTTGAGTTTCTTGTAACCATACTGTGCGGTCTCGCCGAGCTCCATCTCGATCTTCATCAGGCGGTTGTACTTGGCGATACGGTCGGTACGGCTGAGGGAACCGGTCTTGATCTGACCGCTGTTGGTAGCGACAGCGATGTCGGCGATTGTGGTGTCCTCGGTCTCGCCTGAACGGTGAGAGGTAACTGTGGTGTAGCCGTGACGGTGAGCCATCTCGATGGCGTCAAGAGTCTCGGTCAAGGAACCAATCTGGTTGACCTTGATGAGAATAGAGTTGGCCGCGCCCATCTTTATGCCCTTCTCAAGGTACTTGGTGTTGGTCACGAAGAGGTCGTCACCTACGAGCTGGCACTTGCCACCGATAGCGGCGGTGAGCTTAACCCAGCCTTCCCAATCTTCCTCGCTGAGGCCGTCCTCGATGGAGTCGATAGGGTACTTGGTGATGAGTTCCTCAAGGTAAGCGATCTGCTCCTCGGTTGAAAGCTTCTTTCCCTCAGGATCCTTGGCCATGCCGGTCTTGAGCTGCTTGTAGTCGTAGAAGAACCTGTCACCCTCTTTGAAGCAGAACTCGGAAGCGGCGCAGTCCATCGCGATGGTGACATCTGCGCCTGGCTTGTAGCCAGCCTTTTGGATGGCTTCCATAATGCAGTCAAGAGCGTCATTGATGCCGTTGAGCTTCGGAGCGAAACCACCTTCGTCACCTACAGCGGTGGAAAGCCCGCGGCCCTTGAGGACCTTCTGGAGAGCGTGGAACACCTCGGCTCCCATTCTTACGCCTTCGGCGATGCTCTTCGCGCCAACAGGACGGATCATGAACTCCTGGAAAGCGATAGGAGCGTCAGAGTGTGCTCCACCGTTGATGATGTTCATCATAGGAACAGGAAGCACGTGGCCGTTGGTTCCTCCGATGTAACGGTAAAGAGGAATATCCAGATAGTTGGCGGCAGCATGAGCGACAGCGAGGGAAACACCAAGGATGGCGTTGGCGCCGAGGTTGCTCTTTGTGGCGGTGCCGTCAAGTTTGATCATGGCCTCATCGATAGCCCTCTGCTCAAGGCAGGACATTCCGATGATCTCCGGAGCGATCTTCTCGTTGATGTTGGCGACAGCCTTGAGGACGCCCTTCCCACCGTAGCGCTTAGGATCACCATCACGAAGTTCGAGAGCCTCGTTCTCGCCGGTTGACGCTCCAGAAGGAACTGAAGCAACGCCGATGATGCCGGACTCAAGTTCAACTTCACACTCGATTGTAGGGTTTCCTCTTGAATCAAGGATCTCCCTGCCTGTAACACGTACAATTCTCATAATAAAAAAAGTAATTATTAACTAACTGTTGTTCTTTCCATTCTCAAAAAAAGGCCGGGGTTTGAAACCCAGCCTTTTTGTATATTCAATTACCGCGCCACAATTATTTAACGAGGCAGACAGCAACACGGTTCTCCTCAGGAGTCTCGAACGGATTGACAGTGTCACCGAAGTACTCAGTGATGATTCTGTCTTTGTCGATACCGGCGTCAACGATGGCCTGAGCGACAACCTCAGCCCTCTTCTCTGAGAGGAACTTGTTTCTCTTGGCGGTACCGGTGGCCTTGTCGGCGTAACCGGAAACGCGAACCTTAGTGTCAGGATTTGCCTTGAGGGCCTCTACGACCTCGTCAATCTTGAGTTGCTCGCTCTCACGGATGTCCCACTTGTTGATGACGAAGAGGATGTTGCGTGAAAGTGACTCAAATGCAGGGACAACCTCAACCTTCTCCTCAACAACTGGCTCTGGTTCTGGTTCTGGCTTCACAACAGGTGCTGGTGCAGGAACAGGAACTGGAGCAGGAGCCGGCTTAGCCTTGCCGAAACTGAAGGTAAGACCGGCCACAGCCTTGATCTGGAAATCAGCCTTTGAGCCCTTCTTTGAGTTGAAGTGGTCATCAAGGAAGCTGCAGTTTCCTTCAACGTTGAAAGCGATCACATCAGTAAGTCTGACGTTGAGGCCGACACCTGTTCTGAAAGCAGGAGAGATCTTGTTGTCCTGCCAAAGATAGCCGTCAACGAATCTATCGAAATTGTCATTGGCCTCATCGTTGTTGAAAGCGTAGTTGACACCCACACCACCGAAAATGTAAGGGTTGAGGGTTCTGTCGAACTTGTAGCCGGCGAAGATAGAAGCAACGTCAATCATGAGGTCTGCGGCACCTTCTATATAATTGAATTTATAGACAGTTGTCGGGCCATTCACAGCGCCCTTGGCCTGCCAACCGTTGACATTGAGTCTGGCTCCGAAAACAGGAGAGAACTGGTAACCGAATGAAACAGCGGCAGATGGAGAAATAAGATCAGAGAATGAGGTCTCACCAATTGTGTGAGCCGCACCACCCTGAAGCTGCATGAACCAATAAGGATCAAAGTCCTTCTTCTGAGCGTTCGCCACGGACAGAGAAGCAACAAGCGCTGCGCTTGCAAGAATAGCGAAAATACGTTTCATAATATTATTGAATATAAATTTGCACAATTAGCGGTGCTAAATTACGACATTTTTT
>ERZ808240.1612-NODE-1612-length-27315-cov-3.100807_pt1 | contig 27315 bp, 9 predicted proteins | sample MGYA00521084_ERZ808240 | MGnify/ENA primary metagenome ERZ808240 (study PRJEB31516, sample SAMN03275571) | gut metagenome | biome: mammalia-associated habitat; material: feces | host: Papio cynocephalus | place: Kenya | collected 2012-08-06 ... | reverse complement strand
CTAACGAAGAAAAGTATATTGATAAATGTCTGAAATCTATCTTGAATGCATCTGAATATGTCACTGATAATGTAGAAATAATAGTGGTTGCAAACAGATGTACTGATAAGACTGAACTTATAGCAAAACATTATGGAGCAAAAGTTGTAAAAAATGAGGAAAAATGTATTTCAGCAGTAAGAAATACAGGTGTGAAATCTGCTCAGGGAGAAATTATAGTAACAATAGATGCTGACAGCAGAATGAGTAAACATTCTCTTTGTGAAATCAAAGAAAAACTTGAAAGAGGAAAATATATCGGTGGTGGTACAAATCCTAAATTTGACAGAATATCAATCGGTATTGCTTTTTCAGCAATGTATGTTGCATTTAATCTTATTCCTGTTATGATGAAGAATAAAGGCTATTTAAGCGGTGCTATGTTCTGGTGTTACAAAAAAGATTTTGATGCAGTCGGAGGTTTTGATGAATCCTTAGTTAGTCTGGAAGATATGGATTTTGCTGTAAAGTTAAAAAATCATGGTAAAAAACTTGGAAAAAAATACGGAACTTTAAAGAAATCATATATTCTTACATCATCAAGAAAATTTGATGAATTCGGAGACTGGTATCTTATTAAAAACCGTAAATTAACAAAACGCATTTTTACAGGTAAAGACAGAAAAGCTGCTGATGAATTTTATTATGATATCCGTTAAAATATATTATTTATAAAAAACCTCCGCAAAATATGCGGAGGTTTTTAGTATTTATAATTTTTTCACAAGAGTAAGATTATTTCGTCCTTCTGAATACTCATATCTCATTTCGTCCATGCTTTTTTTGACCATAAAGATACCAAGACCGCCTATCTGTCTTTCTTCCGCAGATAACGTTATATCAGGGTCAGATTTTTCCAGAGGATTATACGGTCTGCCACTGTCTGAAAAAGTAATGAATACTGTTTTTGGTGTATCTGTTATTTTCACAGTAACATCAGCTTTGCCTGTTCCGGAGGTATATGCATAGCGTGCAATGTTTACAAATATTTCTTCAATGGCAATATCTATCTGCAATTGTATCTTCATAGGACATTCGGCTGTTTCGAGTTCTCCGTCCACAAATTCCTGAACAGAGGCAAAGTTATCGGTTACTGCATCAAATGTCATTTTTTTCATATGATTTTACCGTCCTTTCCATAATAATCAAAGCAAAGCATAGTTATATCATCAAACTGAGGTGCATCGCCTACAAATTCATCAATACTTTGTTTTACAGCAGAAAGAAGTTTTTCAGGTTCAGCAACAGAACATTTATTGAGTGCATCAAGCATTCTGTCAGTACCGTAAAGCTGATTGTCTGAATCGGTAGCCTCTGCAACACCGTCTGTATAAACATAAATGCTGTCTCCCGGAGCAAGCTCAAATTCATACTGTTTAAAACGCATACCTTCCATTGCAGCAAGAGCTGCTGAATGTTTCTGTTTATAGAGTTCAAAACTGCCGTTCCCTCTGCGGATAGCAGGATATTCATGTCCTGCATTGGAGGCAATACCTTTACCTGTGGATATTTCAATTATTGCAAGCCACGTTGTAACAAACAGTTCAGCTTCATTTCCTTCACAAAGCTGATTGTTTACATAAGAAAGTATCTCTGAAGGAGTTCCGCCCATCATTGCACGATTCTTTATAAGTGTTTTTGCAATTACCATAAACAGAGCAGCAGGAACACCCTTTCCGGAAACATCTGCCATTACAAGAGCCAAATGGTCATCATCTATAAAGAAGAAATCATAGAAATCCCCTCCCACTTCTTTGGCAGGAGTCATAGTTGCAAAAATATCAAACTCATTTCTTTCTGGATATGCCGGAAATTTGCTGGGGAGCATATCTGCCTGTATTTTCGTTGCAACAGAAAGTTCAGAGGCTATTCTTTCTTCCTTTGCAGTAACTTCCTTCAGGTCAGAAATATATTTCTGAAGTGACTCTGTCATATCATTGAATGTGCGTGCAAGACTGCCGATTTCATCATCAGTTGTGACATCTGTACGCTGTTCAAAATTACCTTTGCTTATCTCCAGAACATCATTTTCAAGACTCTTTAGCGGTTCAGTTATCTTTCCTGCTCTTTTTCCTACATAGAATGTTATTACAAGAATAATTATTGCAAACATTACAAGACAGTTCATAATTATAATTCGGATACTGTCGTTTACAGTTCCGGATACCTGTTCTGTATTGGTATCAATATTATTCTTTATGACAACAGCAGGCTCAATAATATTCTTCACAGGACTCATAATACAAAGCACCCAGTCTGTAAGCGGTATTCCTGAATAAGAAATATATATAGCTTCATCGCCTTCACCCTTGCGGACAATTCCGTCCTTACCGGATAATACACTGTCTGCCACATATTTTATAGGAGTATCAATATTCTCATCAAAGATATTTGTTGTACCGGACGATGTTTCATCAACATCTTTGCTTGCGATGATATATCCGTCACTGTCAATAAGTGTAGCATAACTCGGGTCAACAATATGGTCATTTACCATTGAACTGTTAATGTCATTCATAAGAATATCTATACCGATACAACCCTTGAAATTATTATCGGCATCATATACAGGTGCTACACAGGTTATTGTAAGACCTCTTCCGTATCCGTCCTGATATGTCTTTGTAAAGAATGGTTTATCTGCTTTTTTGCCTTCAGTATACCAGTCAGCTTTTCTGAAATCATAATAGTTTTCCACGCCCAGTTCAGCATATTCTGAATTAGGGTCATAGCTTATGATAATTCCTGTTTCTGTTCCGATATAAATTGTTGAAACATTTTCACTGTGTTCAGTTATTGAGCTGAAAACAGTTTCCATATTTCCCAGTAACTTGTTTTCTGCTTCAACATCAGAATATGAAATGCTCTTATCAGCAATAATTCTCTGCATTGCCCATATACCTATGTTTTCCTTTACAGGATACATAACTTCCTTTTCAGTATAGTCAGAAGGATTGCTGTAAAGTGCTGATGCAAATTCAGAAGCATACTGAGCAGAAGAAATATAAGCTTTCAGTTTTGCCTCGGCAAGAGTTGCTTTATCAGTAGCAGTAGATGTAAGTTCTTTTTCGAGTTCCTTTTTCAGTGCCATTTCACTTACGTCAGCTGCGTCCTGACCAAGCATCATACTTTTTTCAACAGCAGTAGTGCGGATAGATGAAATAGCACTTATACAGATAATTGTAGATACAACAAGGGCAAGCATACTGATTACCAGTGTCATATTGATGAGCTTTTTGGAAAGAGTTGACTGTACCTGTTCATTTCCTTCCTTATCAATGTATATCTTTGTATCCATATCAGTATAGCCGAATTTTCCCATAATTGTATCATCAGCTATAAGAACTGCCACAACGAACAGCAGACAGCCGAGCATCTGATAGTTTGTAGCAGGTGTATATGAGGTATGCATAAGCTTTGACATTATTGGATTTGTAACAAGAGTGATTATAATTTCTGATGCAAAAATCAGAGAGGCATTTACAGGCTTGACGTGTTTCTGACAGTTTATCTGCAAGATACTGTATAATGCTCTGATGAATACACCCATAAACAATACAGATACCCAGAACTTTGCATCTCTTGGAAACGAAAATTTGCTCATTCCGATTCCTGTTTCAACAGACCAGCCTATAAATGAAAAAATACATGAGAATATCATCTGTGAAATGGTAAGGACAGAAGAATCTTCATTTTTACCTACAATCGGAATAGTGATGATATAAGATGCAAAGAACAAATCAGCTATTATCAGAAAAATAACATTTTTTGAACTGAACAGCATATTCAAATCCGCATTGAACATAAGCAGCAATGATATGATAGCAACCATTGATGCGATAGCTGAACGGAAACTGACCTGTTTTTTCATAAGCACAAGCATCGGAGTAACAAAAATAAAATACATTGAAACAATACTTGAAACAATAACTGAATCAAGCCCTCTTGAACCAAGTATCAGAAAGAAATTATACCCGATAAGTTCCAATGTAAGAATAAGACCTTTCAGCAGTATTTTTTTGTTAAGCTGTTTCAGCTTTCTGAACTGTGCCGTTACAAGTACAGCAAAACCTACAAGGTTTGTTATAAACATAAATGAAAATGTTGATACTGTATCCGGAACATTCTGAAGAAAAATATACTGTAAGGCTGACCATACAGTTATAAGCAGAAGTCCCAGAGTACAAGTGTATTCTTTTTTTATTTTCACGCAAAAACACTCCAGTTAAATTTTTTCGGAAGCAATGAACTTTTTCAGCAGTATATCAGGTTTGTATGATAATTTTGATTTCCGCAGACCTTCCACTCCTACATCTTCTTCCCTGTTTATGTATTTATAGTTCATTGCACATAATCTGACTATATCCTGATGAAGAATACGATATATGTCATTGAATTTTCTGTTACCTTTTTCTATAAGAACATCATAACAGTTATTACTGATAGGAGCACCGTAAACAATGCCCTGAATAATATCGTCTATCTTTACGATAAGTCCTGATATTTTCAGTTCATCAATATGTCTGAGCTGGAGTTCAATCTCCCTGTATTCAAGTTCAAGAGCAATACGGTCATGGGATTCCTGAGATTCAATAAACCACTGATGTTCAAATTCCAGTACTTCATTGATATTCTCCTTTGTAACAGGAATTTCAGTTATTCTGCCCTCATATGTACGGCGGAACAAATTTGCGTCATATCTCTTTGATGCAAATTTTTTTCCGGAAAGATTTGCAAGATTATCAGAAAAATGAAGATATTCAGCATAATCTCTTGTTTCCTCTATATTGAAAACGTTCGGAAATTCGCTTTTCAGCCAATTGCTGTTTGTTTCGGTTATAGTCTGAAAGCGTACCAAAGAATTATGACTGCGTGCATCTTCCATTATTTTTTCAACAGCTCTTTTTTTATCGCCCTCACCCATAGGAAACAGATACACCCTTGTATTTTCATCGCACATACGTTCTCTGAGAACATACAGAAAGCCGTCCTCCTCACATATTTTTGAACCGTATTTCTCATAAAGGGTAAACATATTTATAAATGAATGCTGACAGGAGTTTTCACCATAAAGTGAACAGTATTTCCATACCCTGTCATAGTCATATATTGTGACTTTTTTAAAATCCATACCAGCCTCCTTAAAAAAAGAGGGAAATTCAGACCAACTGAATTTCCCACACTGTAAACTTCATATATGGTATCTATTCAGAAAAATCAAAACTGAAATTTGAATTATTATACCAGTAAATAAATATGTATCTGTTCAGAAAATATGCTGTCAGATTTATTCAATATTAAGAATATCGTCAAATCCGGTTACTTCAAAGATTTCTGCGATTTCCTTTCTCACATTCCTGATAGTCATATTGCCCTGCTTGTTCATAATTTTCTGTGCAGAGAGAAGAACACGAAGTCCGGCAGATGAAATGTACTCCAGTTCAGACATATCGATAGTCAGTTCTGTAATACCGCTGATATTCTGCTTGATTTCGTTTTCAAGCTGAGGAGCTGTGGAAGTATCAAGTCTGCCTCCGACAGAAATTATCATTGCAGTATCTTTGATTTCCTTTGATATGGTCATATTAAATTCCTCCATTCTATAAATATATTATTCATTTTCCATATGACAGGACAGATAAATATTACAGTAATATTATAACGTATAACTTTTGATTTGTCAACAAAAAATTATCAAATACGTAAAATTACTGATTATCTTCAAGGCATTTTTCAACAAGTTTCTGAACGTCCTCAACGGTAGTCAGTCCTATGATGCTTCTGTCGGATATTTCAATGGAAAATTCTTCTTCCACTTCACATATCAGGTCAAGAACACTGATAGAATTCAGTCCGAGGTCGGCAATGAGCAGTGAATCCTTAGTTATTTCATTTACAGAAGTTTCTGAATGATTTTTAAGGATATTAATTATTTTTTCCAGCATAATAATCTTTCCTCCTGTTATTTATATCTGCGTATTATTTTTTTTGATGTTGTTTTTGGAAATTCACTGTCACGGAGAACAATGTTGCTTATGCATTTATACGGTGGCATTTTTGCATTTATTTTCCTTATTTCATCAAAAATCAGCTTTTTCAGTTCGCTCTCCGGAATATTATCGGGATTTTCCGGATATATCTCCGCACAGAGACTGTTATTGGAATCGTATACCACGACTTCTTTCACATATGAAATGCCGTTCAGATTCATTTCAATTTCTTCCGGAGAGATATTTTCACCGTTGGCGGTAATGATAAGATTTTTTATTCTTCCTGTAATATACAGATAATTATCCTCATCAACTCTGCCGAGGTCACCTGTATGAAACCAATCGTCCCTTATTGCCTTACGGGTTTCATCTTCCATATTGTGATAACCTGCCATAACTATTGAACCTTTTACGCAGACTTCACCTTCACCGTTTTCATCGGGATTATCTATGCGAACCTGACAGGCATCTACGATACGTCCGACACTGCCTGCTTTCGTAAGGTGATTGGGATTGCAGGCAACAATAGGCGAACACTCTGTTATTCCGTATCCGTTCAGCACAATAATTCCAAGTTTCTTTAATCCATTGAGATACTCCGGTACGATAGGAGCTCCTCCGCTGATGATAATTCTCAGTTTTCCGCCGAGAAGTTCAAGAATATCCTCTGCTTTTTTTCTTCTGTCAGCAAGTTCGTTTTCATCATCAGAAGCTTCAGGGCCGTTGAGTATAGCAGAAAGTTTTTCAGATTTTCCAATGCTTTCAGCATATTTTATAAGACTTTTATAGATAGTTTCAACAAATAAAGGCACAAGAAATTCTACCTCAGGCTTAAAATATTTTATATCGCCCATAAAATAACGCAGACTGCCTGTAATAAACAAGCTATCCATATAGGCAAGCGGAAGCAGAAGTGATGCAGTTATGCCATATGAATGGTGCAGAGGAAGAACAAGCACTCCGTTTCCTGATAAATCTGCAACTTCCTGTATGGAATTGACATCGGAAATAATAGAGTTATGTGTAAGCTCAACACCTTTACTCTTTCCGGTAGTGCCGGACGTATAGACTATTAATGCCGTCTTTTCTGCATCAACAGTGTGTTCAGCATAATCACGTTTTCCGCTTTCAAGCATTTTTCTGCCGTTTTCAAGAATATCAGGAATGTCTTTCATACTGATAAAAGCAATATCAAGCATTTCACGAAGTTTTTCTGCTATGTCTGAATAGGTTTCAGAATAGACAACTGCCTTTGAACCGCTGTCAAGTATCAGTTCACAGAGTGATTCTGCCGAAAGGTCTTTGTCCAGCGGAACTGCTGTATTGTTTCCGCCTACGACTGAAAAGAATGTCAGTATCCATTCATATGAACTTTCGCCCAGAATAACAATTCCGCTGTCTCTGAAACCTTTCTCAAAAAGCCAAGTTCCGAACTGTTCTGTCTGTTCCCTGAACATTTCAGATGAAACAGTTCTTGCAGACCGTCTTTTATCAGCCATAAAGCTGAACATTGCCTTATCAGGAACAGTTTCTGCTCTTACATCTACCAGTTCTCTGATATTATTATATTTTCTTGAACTGTATTTTCTGTATTCCATAAATAACCTCCTTATATAAGATACAGGAAAACGCTGAATAATCAATAATAATTGCCGGTATTATTCAGCGTATCCCAGAACGGCTTTTATTTTCCGAACGATTCTGTTTCTTTCCTGAAACATTCAGCAATCTCTCTGACAAATTCCTTTGTAAATTTATCGGAATCAAATTCAATCATTACTTCAAGAGTTTTGTCAAGTTTCACGAACAGATTAAAATCGTTTACACTTCTGTTATGATTAAGAACTTCATATATTCCCCTGTTGTCCTCTGTATCAGGTGTGTTCTGGAATGTCATAAAGTATCTGTATGCAGGGTGTCTGAGTTTTGACCATCTCTGTATATCGGAAGAAGATATATAGCTGTATTTTTCAATATCACTGTTAAGTTTCTGTATTTCTGAAAGAGTCATTTCCTTTTTCAGTCTTACAGGAAGGGTATGTATAAACATTCCCACCATTTTATCTGAATGTTCAAGCTCATCAGGTCTGCCTGAATATGTATATCCGAAGCATACATCAGAACTGTCTGTTATTTTCATAACCACACGTCCGAAAACAGTCTGCATAAGTGTGCTTGGTGTCACCTTTTCACTTCTGCATATTTCATTAAGTCTGCTTACAGTAGTTTCGCCCACTGAGAAACGAAGTTCTGAAAATGCGGGGTTGCCTGTATTGGTACTGCTTACAGGGAAAGCGGTATCAGGTGCGTCTTTCATAATACCTTTCCAGAATTCAGAAGCTTCATTACGGTCACGAACTTTCAGCCAGTCAATATATCTGCTGAAATTGTCCTTTTCTGTGCTTATTTCTTCTCTGCCAAGCAACTCGCCGAGAAGATTGTCAGTACTCCATTTGTCAAGTATAACATGAGAGAACGACAGCATAAGGATATATGCATCTTCTCCTGCCTTGAAAAGTCTCGTTCTGAACATAGGATTTTTATGAGGAACAAAACCTTTTTTCCTGTCGTTTTTAAGGTATGTTTCAAAATATCTTTGCATAACTCTGGTAAGCGGATTTCCCTTTTCCCAGTTGCGTGAATAATTTGTTATGTCTTTAAATTCAAAATCAGGTTCAGCAGAACGCAATACTGCCTGATATGTTGTTTTCATTCCATTGCTTATAAATAATGTTCTGAGTACAGAATGGCGTTCAACACATCTGCACAGTCTGTTATAGAAATCGTCTGTATCTACTGCAAAAGGCAGTACCATAACAAGCTGTTCGTGATAATAGGAACGTTCACGGTAATGTTCAGCAAGAAGAATCATTCCCGACTGCATATCAGAAGCAGGGCATATCTCACTGAAATCTGAAAGATTACCCAGAGTATGAGTGATGTTCTGCCAGTCACTGCTGTTTATACCCTCACATTCAAAATCAGATGGTGTGTATATTCTTTCATTCAGACGGTCAAGTTTTTCTGAAAGTTCAGCAAGTTTTTCAGAACAAAGTTCTATAAACGTTCTTATTGTTTCAGGACGGTATTCATTCATATCATATTCAGCATCAAAAACCATTTTGTCCTGTACAGTATAACCTGATACTTCAAGTTTGGCAACACAGGGACTTTCAGGAGAAAAATCACTTACCTGCCCTATTTCATCAAACCGGAAGAAATGTTCCTCCGCTTCGTTTCCGAATTCGCCCAGATAATTTATCTGAAGTTCAGGAATCATATTCAGTTCTGAACCTGAAATATATTTATCTATTGTATATGAAAAACCGTTTCGTGGAATGGAATGAAGTTTTTCCTTTATGTTATAGAGTGTAGTAATGTTATCATCAGATAATTCCGCAGTTATAATGCAGAAATCTGTAAACCAGCCCACTGTTCTTGAAATATCGATATTACTGCTGAAATCTTCTCTGCCATGTCCCTCAATAAGAACTGATGTTTTTCTGATTCCGAACATCTCATTAAGTGCAAGCATAACAGCAGTTGTCAGAATATCATTCATTCCTATGCCGTTATCTTTGGCAACTGCATTTTTTACAGCAAGACAGATATTTTTATCAGGAACTATACGTTCCTTTCTTCTGTTGCCGGCAGTTCTTTTTCCGCTTAATATATTATCTGCCGGAATAATTTCATAATTTTCACTGTCAGCTTTTTTCCAGTATTCCTGCTCCTTTCTGAAAATATATGATTCCGCAAATCTATGCTGTTCCTCTGCATATTTTCTGTATGATGATGTCTTTGCAGGAAGTGTATATTCTCTGCCGTTTATCTTTGCTGTATAGATGTTTTCCAAATCTTCAAGTATTATTCTCCATGAAACTGTATCTACAACAGTGTGGTGAATAGTAATAAACAGCTTATCATTTTCCAAGCAATGTATCACAACAGCATATACCTTACAGCTGTCAAGTTTCATACTTTCAGATACAGTCTGCATCTGATTTTCTGCATTTTCCTCTGTGGTTGCACATACTGTAAATCTGCCAACTGCATTTTCAGGTGCTATAACCTGACTGATATTTCCGTTATTTTCGATAAAATCAGCACGAAGTTCATCATGATGTCTGCAAAGAATATCAAGTGTATCATTCAGAACTTTCATATCTATTCTTTCCTTTGCAGAAAGCTGTACCGATTGATTCCAGTAATGTTTATCGGCAAAATCCAGTGTGAAGAAATAACTCTGGATAGCACTCAATGGTGCTTCTCCCTCTACCCTTTCTTCTGCAATAATTCCTGCCGGAGTAAGATAATCAGCCATTTCCCTTGCAGAAGGCGATGCAAAGAGCTGTCGCATCTTCATTCTGTAACCGTATTCAATTATTCTGGAGGCAACTTGTATTCCCTTGATAGAATCTCCGCCCATTTCAAAGAAACTTGCATCTGCACTGACTCTTTCAAGTCCCAGTACCTGTGCAAAAACTTCACATAATGCTCTTTCAGCATCATTTGACGGAGCAACATAATCTTTTTCTGATATAAAATCAATATCAGGCAAAGAACGTCTGTCTATCTTGGAATTCATATCCAGCGGAAGTTCTTTCATCTGCATAAAAGCAGTAGGAATCATATAGGAAGGAATTACTGAAGCCATATATTTTTTAAGTTCAGCTATATCAACAGTCTTTTCAGCAGTGAAATATGCAAACATATACTGAGAATCATTAATATTTCTGAGAACAACAGCACAGCTTACAATTCCGTCATAATCACCTATGACTTCTTCTATCTCGCCTGTTTCGATACGATAGCCATGATATTTCACCTGTGAATCCATTCTTCCGATATATTCTATTTCGCCTCGTTCATTCCATTTTGCAAGGTCTCCTGTACAGTACATTTTTCCGCAGGCATACGGCACATCAATAAATCGTTCATCTGTAAGTTCAGGCCTGTTAAGATATCCTGCTGAAACGCCGTAACCCGTTATACAGAGTTCACCGACTGCACCAACAGGCAACAGATTTTTCTCTGTATCAACAATATATACCTTTTCATTTGAGAGAGGGTGACCGATATTGACATAATCATCATTCATTTCAAGGAATACTGAACCGGCAGTAGTTTCAGTCGGGCCGTATCCGTTATAGAGTTTAGCATCTGTAAGTTCCCTGAGTTTTCTGAGCCAGCTGAGAGGAACTGCTTCACCCGCAGCAGAAATGCTCCTGAAATTTTTCAGTGCATCTGCAAAAGGCTTATACTCAATATATCTGAGCAGACGGGAAGGTGTGCAGAGAAGTGCATCTGTACCATATTTTTTCATAATTTCGGCAAGAACCGCAGGGTCATTACTGCTGTCACCGTCCACAAGGACAACTGTTTTTCCTGTCAGAAGGAACGGATATATCTCCGCAACAGCAATATCAAAAGCAAGACTTCCGATTGCAAGCGAAGCACTACATTTATCTGCAATTGTGCGTGCATGATAGTTGTATTCAAGAGGAAGTGAGTAGTTAATTACTCCCCTGTGCTTTGCCATTACTCCCTTGGGCTTACCGGTAGAACCTGATGTGTATATGATATAGCACAAATCATCTGTTGAAATAGGCAGACAGGGAGCATCTGTGTTTTCACACATCATAAGTTCCTGTATATTGCTTTCATCTACCATAATTTTTGCACCGCTGTCCTCCATATAATAATCTATACGGTTCTGAGGATAATTAATGTCAAGAGGAAGATATACAGCACCTGCTTTCATAATACCTAAGAAAGCTGTAATAATATCCGTAGTTCTGGGCAAAAGTACTGCAACAATATCTCCCTTTGAAATACCTTTTTCAAGCAGACTGTTTGCAATACGGTTGGCATTACGGTCAAGTTCTTTATATGTAAGTTCTCTGTCAGAACCAATAAGAGCTTTGACATCGGGAGTTTCTGATACCTGCTTTTCAAAGAGTGATACAATTGTTTCACCCTCGGGGAAATCTGTTTCAGTAGCATTGAATTTCCTGATTTTTTCTATCTCACTTTCACTTGCAAGGCATATGTCCGCAACTCTGATATTTTCGGGATTGATAAGTCCCTCCAGAGCAGATGAGAACATATCCAGCAACATTTTAGCCGTTTCAGGATAATATCTGCCACTGTCATATTCAATAATAATTTTCTGTCCGATAATATTCAGTGTTATCGGGAATTTGGCGGAAGTAAGTCCATCAGTTCCGATAAGCATTGAGTCTATTTCAGAATCGCCTATCATAATCTTTTCTGCGTGATTCTGATAAACATATAAGAGTTCAGGAATCAATCCTGTTTCTGAACAGAACTGTGCATAAGAAAATCTGTCGTGTTCGGCATTGAGATAGACAGCCTGCTGTACTCTGCTGATATAGTGAGATGCCTTTTCATCTTCTTCAAGCTTTATATATACAGGAAGTGTTCTTACAAACATACCTACGCTTTCAGAAAATCTTACATCATTTCGTCCGTCCCATATAGTTGCACTGACAACTTCATTTCTTCTTGTAAGTCTTGAGATAACAAGCTGATATGCCGAAGTCATAACAGACGATACGGAAACTGCATTTTTCACAGCAAAGTTCTTTATAGCATTGTATTGTTCTTTATTTATAATGCGTTCCTCACGTCCAAGAGAACGCCCTGTTTCGTTTATGTCACTGTGTATACTGCTTACTGGTGATACTCCGTCAAAAAGTTGCAGATAATAATCCCTGTCGCTGTTTTCACTGCCTTCTCTCAGCATAGCATAGTCAAATGAAGTATATTTTTCTCCCGAAAGTTCATTGTCTTCATAAGCAAGCTTTACATCTTTCATGAAAATATCAAGTGATTCACCGTCAAAAATAATGTGGTGGAAATCGGAATACAGATATACTTTATCATCATTGTAACGGATTTCCATTCTGTAAAGAGGTGGCTTTGTAAGGTCAAAAGGTTTCACAAAATCTGCTTTTTCAGGTTCATTGCAGTAAACTGCCTTTATTTCAGGAATATAGTCATCATTGCGAACCATAACAGGAGCTGTATCTGTTTCTTTAAGAAAACAGTTGAGATATGAATGAGCTTTTACTGATTTCACGCAGGCATCTGCAAGTTTTTCCGGATTAATACTTCTGTCAAAGATGTAAACCGAGGGAATATTGTATTTCATATCTTCGGTATTCTTTACTGATTCAAGATAAACACCCATCTGTGCATCTGTAAGTGAATATTCGTTTTTCTTTTCAACAGGTATTGCGGAAGAATCAGTCTGCATATGTCTTGAAACAAGCTGTTCCAGAAGTGCAATTGTATTGTTTTTAAGTATATCCATTGAGCTTAATTCAGCACCAAATTTATTATATATTGATGCACTGAGTTTTACTGCAAGCAGAGAAGTAAGCCCAAGCCTGAACAGGTCTGTATTTATTCCAACTCTGTCATTGTCAAGTGTTCTGCAAACAAGTTCCTTTATTTCCTCCTGAAGTTTTGTTTCACATGGAATAAGTTCTTCGTCCACATCTATGGCAGGAAGATTCTGACGGTCTATTTTGCCCGCAGTTGAAATTGGCATAACATCAAGCTTAACAAGAATACTGGGTACCATATAATATGTAAGACGTTTTCTGAGATAATCTTTAAGCATATCAGGAGCAAGTGTATCAGATGCAGTGTAGTAACCGCACAGATACGCTGTTTTTCCACTGCCGACTGCTTTAACCGCACAGGCTGTTACAAGCGGGTGAGCCGACATAACGCTTTCTATTTCGTCAAGTTCTATACGAAGACCATGCAGTTTTATCTGATTATCCATTCTGCCAAGAAAGTCTATTTCACCGTCATCTGTAAGTCTTGCAAGGTCACCGCTGTGATACAGCGTTCCGCTGTGGAAAGGATTGCGGACAAACTTTTCCTTAGTCAAATCATCTCGGTTAATATAGCCGATACCAACATTACAGCCACCTATACAAAGTTCGCCCACGCAACCCTGAGGCTGAAGATTGAGCCACTTATCAACAATATACATTTTTGCATTTGCAACAGGTCTGCCGATTGTTATCTTCTTTTCAGAAACATACTGATAGGACGCCGCAAGAGTTGTTTCAGTAGGGCCATAACCGTTAAGAATAACAGTATCAGAAAGTTCTTTCAGTCTGTCAGTAAGTGCATGATTGAGTGATTCACCTGCCACAAGCATAACCTTGACATTTTTCAGACAACGGCAGAAATCCGGTTCTTCCAGATACTGACTTATTCTTGAAGGTGTTCCCTGAATACAGTCAACATTGTGTTTAAGTGCAAATTCAGAAAGAATTCTCGGGGAATCAAAAGCTCTGTCATCTGCAAAAGCAAGTTTTCTTCCATAAAAGACAGCAGGGAAAATTTCGCATATAGAAATATCAAAAGTAACATTGGATATGGAAAGAATGGATTTGCACTTGCGGTACATCTCACTGACAAGGCAGTTATGTTCAAGAGGTTTAAGGAAGTTTGTGAGATTTCTCTGTATAAGCATTGCTCCCTTAGGTCTTCCGGTAGAACCTGATGTATAGATAACATAGCTCAAATCATCAGGAGTTACATCAAGCACAGGGGCATCTTCAGGATTATTTGATTCAAGCTCACTGAGAACTTCAGTTGTAATAAGCAGTTTTGCTCCGCTGTTTTCCATTACATATGAGATACGTTCTTCAGGCCATGTTATATCTATCGGCAGTATTGCTGAACCTGCTCTGATGATACCAAAAATTGCTTTTATTATTCCGATACCTCTCGGCAGACAGAAAGCAACAACATCATTCTTTCCGATACCTTTGTTTTTCAGTCCCACAGCAATACGTTCAGCGGTTTCTCCAAGCTGTTTATATGTAAGGCTGTCATTACTGCCACATACAACAGCAATTCTGTCAGAATAATTCTTTACAGCCTCCGCAAACATTCTGTCCATTGTGGTGTATGGACTGTCAACATCAGTATTATTAAGCAGACGATAAGCTGTCACGTCATGTTCTGATGCAATGGAAAGATTTCCAAGTGAAGTACTACCCTGTTCATCAAACAGCTTTACACAGTACATTACGCTGTTAATGAATTTTCTGATAACAGCTTTCTCATAAAGGTCACTTCTGTAATCAACAGCTATATTTTTTCCTGAAATATTCATTGTAAGTGCAAATTTCGGGTCTTTAAGGAGCAGTGGTATTTCAGTAGCTTTTATGCCGCCGAAATCAAGTGAAATGCCTGTTTCTTCATTATATACAAAATGAGTTTCAAGGCTGATTCCGAAATCTGCAACAAAATCAGTATATGCATAGTCAGTGTGTTCAGAAACAGAGAGCATTGTATTATGCACTCTTGCAATAAAATCAGCTATGGTTTCATCTTTCTGCGTTCTGATAAAGAACGGAAGTGTTCTTACAAACATACCTATACTTCTGCGATAATCGGAATTTTCTCTGCCACTCTCAACAGTACCCACAGCAACATCAGGATTCATTCCGTATGTGGAAACAGTCAGCAGGAAAGCAGTAAAAAATATATCAGCGACAGTAATATGATATTTGCATGATACATTTACAGCAGAAGTAATAACATTTTCAGGAATTTCTTCTGAAATGTATGAAGCTGTCGGTTTTCCTTCGTCCTGTTTATCCGCAAATATCTTACTTCCCTCCTCTGCACCGCTGAAAAGCTCATGAAAATAATTTCTGGATTTTTCTTTTTTCTCTTTGCTTACGTTTTGCAGAGAATATGAAAATGTATTCTTTATTTCAGGTTCAATTTCCAATCCTTCATAAGCTCTCTTTACATCTTCCAGAAAAACAGTCGCTGATGCTCCGTCAAATATAATATGGTGGAAATCCATAAACAGCAGGGTTTCATTTTCTGAGGAGTAAATCTCCAGCCGGTAAAGAGAACCATTTTCAAGGTCAAAAGGTCTTATAAGTTTGTTGTAATCATCAGGCATATCAGAAAAAATGTCAACAGCAGGTACAGCTTCGTCATTTCTGCGGACAGATACAGCTCCGTCTTTTTTAATGATACTTGATTTAAGATAAGGGTGAGCATCAACAGACGATTTGAGTGCATCTGAAAGTCTGTTTATATCAATATCTGCCCCGAATGAATAGAGCATCGGCATATTATAGCTTACAGACTGCCTGTTTTTATCGTATTCGGTATATATTCCGAACTGACTGTCTGTAAGAGGATAGAATGTTCTTATATCTTCATCAGCTATATTTTCAGTATGTTCTGATGAGAGGATTAAAGTTTCTATATCCTTTATATCAGAGCATTTCATAATGCTCTTTGAAGATATTACTGTTCCTGTCATTTCCTGCAAACGCCATGCAAGTTTCATTGCAAGCAGTGAAGTGAGTCCGAGTGAATACAAATCATCAGTTATTCCGATTTCGCCACAGTCAAGTATTTCTGAAACTGTTTCAGCAATCTTTCGTTGCATATCAGTGTTGCATGGAACTATCTTTCTTTCTGTCTTTATCTTTTCAAGTGCTTTGACATCAATTTTTCCGTTTGAATTCATCGGCATCTTATCAACAAATACAAACACAGAGGGTATCATATATGAAGTAAGTCTGCCTGAGATATATTCCTTGAGAGATGTTTCATCTGCTCCTGCCTGAGAAGCAACATAAGCACACAATACAGCCTTGTTTCCGTTGCCTTTTACTGTAACTGCACAGGCATCTACATTTTCAGCCGTACAGATAACCTTTTCTATTTCGGAAAGTTCAATACGGAATCCTCTGAGCTTTATCTGATTATCCGCACGTCCGATATACTGGAGATTGCCGTCTTTTGTCCAGAAAACAATATCTCCGGTTCGGTACATCTTTCCATCGGAAAAACTGTTATCAACATATGCCTTTTCAGTAAGTTCAGGGCGGTTCAGATATCCTCTTGTAACACCCATTCCGGTTATGCAAAGTTCACCGGAAACACCAATCGGAACAGGGTTCATATTCATATCAAGTACATGAGCCTGCACATTTGAAAGAGGTACGCCGATATTTATTTCATCAGAAATTATCTCCTTGAAAGTACAGCCGGCAGTGGTTTCTGTCGGGCCATAACCATTGTAAAGCTTTGCACTGCTGAGCTTACGCACACTGTTAAGCCATATTTCTGTTACCTTTTCGCCTGCTGAACTGATACTTCTGAATCCTGAAAGTGCCTTTGCAAAATCAGGATTTTCAATATACTGCAAAAGACGTGTGGGAGTACAGAGAATAAAATCAACAGCATATTTTTCTATTTTTGATGCAAGCTTTCCCGCATCAAATACTTCTTCCTCATCAGCAAGAACAACAGGTTTTCCTGATAAAAGAAACGGATATATTTCGGCAACAGCAATATCGAATGAAAGATTTCCGACAGCAATGGACGCATTACATTCATTCACAATAGTATGTATCTGATGATTGTATTTCAAATCAAGTGCATAGTTCAGTACATTTCTGTGTTCAGCAAGAACACCCTTCGGTATTCCCGTAGAACCGGAGGTATATATAACATAGCACAGGTCATTTCCTGTTATTTCAACAGAAGGAGCAGTATCATTTTCTTCAGCAAGAAGTATTTCCGCCGTTTCAGGATTTATTTCAAATACTGCACCTGAATCCTTTCTGATATATTCAGCTCTTTCTTCAGGTATTTCAGTATCAAGAGGAAGATAAGCACAGCCTGCTTTCAGCACACCCAGAAAAGCAACAATAACATTGCTTGTTCTTGGAAGTCTGACAATGACAATATCAGATACAGACACTCCCCTTCTGATAAGTGCATTTGCAATTCGGTTTGACTTTCTGTCAAGCTCATCATAAGTAAGCTCACAGTCAGTGGCTACAAGAGACAGACTGTTACCGTTCGCTTTAACAATTCTCTCAAAAACTGAAACTACTGTTTCTGATAAAGAAAATTCATCTTTTGTATCATTAAATCCGGCAATCTTTTCAAGGTCACTGTCAGATGCCATAACAATCTGAGAGAGTTCTGCATCAGGCTGAGCTGTCATTCTTTCAAGAATATTAAGGCAGGAATCAAGCATTATATTCATAAATTCATTGTCATATCTTCCGCTGTCGTATTCTATGGCAATACTGTCTCCGACAGCATCAAAACTGATAGGAAATTTTGCCTCCGCAGAGTGAATACTTCCAGCCATTTTACAGCTTTCATCTATAATGCAGAAATCATCTGTACTGAAATTCTGAGAGGCAAACATTATTTCCGGTATAAGACCAAAACGTTCAGTAAGCTCGGAATATGAAATAATATCATTTGATATGTTATCATACAGATTTTCTGCGGAATTTTTTATAAAATCAGATACGTTTTCCATCGGGTCTGCAAAAATGCGGAGCATAAGCGTCTTTACAAACATACCGCAGGCAGTTTCACTTCCTGCTGTGTTTCTGCCGTTTTCAGCAACAGCAATAATTACATCATAAGACCTTGTATAGATTGAAATAAGCAGTTCAGTTGCTGAAAGAACAACATTTGCTGAAGTAACTCCAAGTTTTTCAGCAAGATTTTCCACAGCTCTGAAAAGTTCCTTTGACATATGCACAGAAACAGTCTTTTCTGTATGATAATCCTCATTGAGTACAGCTCTTACAGTGCTGACTGATTCAACACCGCTGAAAAGAGAATCATAATAAGCCAGTGATTTTTCAGATGAACTGCTCTTTTTCCTGTCTGCCTCTGCCACAGCAAGTTCAAATCCGCTGACAAGTTCCATAAAGGCATTTCCGCCGTTATAGCAACTTTCTATATCTTTCATAATGATATTCAAAGAATATCCGTCACAGATAATATGATGAACATCAATGCACAGGCATATAGTATTTTCGTTATAATATACAGTTGCTCTGAAAAGTACATCTTTTGTAATATCAAAAGGCTTTACAAATTCTTCCTCTATGGGAGAATTACTTTCTATAACATTTACTTCAGGAATAATATTCCTTTTGTAAAGAACAGGTTCACCGTTGACTGATTTGATACCTGCCATAAGATATGGGTGTGCAGATACTGCTTTTTTTACAGCTTCTGCAAGTTTTACAGGCTCAACAGCTGATGAAAAAACAAGTCTTGCAGGAATATGATAATTAAATCTGTCCTTTTCATTTGCACATTCAAGCCATATTCCTAACTGTCCTCCGTTAAGGCTGAAAACGTCATTATCAGAAGAATTTACTCTTACTATCTTAGGAGCATTATCAATTGCTTTATCAATAGCCTGAACAGTCGGATTTTTCATAATAACATCAGAACCAATATCAACATTGAACTGAGTTGCTATCTCGGAATTGAGTTTTAGTGTAAGAAGTGAAGTAAGCCCCGCTCTGAAAAGATTTGTGGTTATACCAAATTTATCTGTTTCCAGTATTCTGCTTATAATAGCAGACAATTTTTCCTGCTGACTGTTTTCACAGGGAATGATGACATAATTATTTTCAGGTTCAGGCAACTTACTGTAATCAGCCTTGCCGTTGGGAGTTTTTGGTATTTCATCAACATGCATAAATACAGAGGGTATCATATAATATGTGAGTTCTTTGGAAAGTTCCTCTTTAAGAAGTTCTTCGTTGATATTATCAGATGAAACATAATATCCTGCAAGATAAGCAGACTTACCTGAACCGATAACCCTGACTACCGCCATATCTATGCCTTTAAACATCATCATTCTGTTTTCTATCTCTGATATTTCAATACGAAGACCATGAAGTTTGATTTGTCTGTCAATTCTTCCGCAGAATTCTATTTCTCCGTCCTCATTGAGTCTTGCAAGGTCACCTGTTCGGTACATTCTGCCGTATTCAGAAGATTCTGAAAAGCTTCTGTCAGTAAGTTCAGGAAGTCCTGAATATCCCCTGCCCACACTTCTTCCGCATATGCACAGTTCACCTGTAAACATAGGGTCAAGAAGATTGCCGAAACGGTTCATAATATACATTGAAACGTTGGAGATAGGTTTTCCTATGGTCACTTTTTTATCAGAAACATATGAATAAGATACACCCATTGTGGTTTCAGTAGGTCCATAGCCATTAAGAATTACTGCATTTCCGGCAATTGTACAGAGTCTTTTGTAAAGTGCCTCCGGAAAAACTTCCGCAGCAGCCATAATTACTTTCATCTGTCCCATAGCAGTCGCAAAATCGGAATCTTCAATATATTCAATCAGACGTGAAGGCGTACACTGAATACAGTCAACATGATTTGATATGATACATTCAGCAAGCTTTCTGATAGAATTAAGTTCCTCTGTCCCTGCAATAACAAGCCTTTTTCCGTTAAGGATTGCAGGAAAATATTCACTTACAGAAATATCAAAAGCAAGATTTCCGAGTAAAAGAACATCAGAACAGCGGTTGTTTATCTCCCTGACAAGATAATTATATTTCAAAGGCAATGAAAAGTTCACTGCATTTTTATGAGTAAGCATTACACCCTTTGGTGTTCCTGTTGAACCTGATGTATATATCATATAGCAGATATCATCAGCAGAAATAACAGGTGCATGATATTTCTCTCCGCTGTCAGCAACAAGTTCATTGTAATTTTCATCTGTTATAACGATAAAAGCATTGCTGTCATCAATAACGAATTTTTTCCTGTTTTCAGGCCATTCAATATCCATAGGAAGAAAAACTGCTCCCGATTTGATTATACCAAATACAGTACAGATGAAGTTTATTCCCCTGTCCATACATACAGCAACAACCTTATCTGCCCCTGCACCCTTTTTCATAAGATTTATTGCAATAATATCTGTTATCTCAAAAAATTTCTCCCATGACATAACTTTATTTCCGCAGACAACAGCATCGCCTTTTCTGGAACGCTGTCTTTCAAAAAGGTCTGCAACAGTAAGAGATGTATCTGTTTCAACAGCAGTATCATTCAATCTTCTGTAACTTTCTTCTGTAAGTTCTGAAGCAACAGGAATATCCCTGAGATTTGTATTAATATTTTTAAGAATATTTTCAGCCATTGTAAAAACAGCTTTATGTAAACGTTCCACTCTCTTTTCAGAAATAACAGATGTTATATGGTCATAGGATATTTTAAAATGACCTTTCTTGAATTCCGTTGCATGTATACATAGTTCATATTCGCTTGTGCCGTTATGAAGCCAGTCAACCAATCCCAGTGAATTGAGGTCAAGAGGGATATAATTGAACATAACATTATAGAGTTTTCCGGAAAGTCCATGATTTTTTTCAGAAATATTCTGAATTTCGGTATATGAAAATCTCTGATGACGAAGAAGTGAAATTGTTCTGCTTCCGGTTACATTGCATAATTCAATAAAATCACTGCATTCTTCAATATCAAATATAAACGGCAACATGGTCGCAAAAAGTCCGAATATCTTTCTTTCTCCGGCATTTGTACGGTTAAGGAAAGGACTTCCCATAGCTATTCTGTCGGAGTCACCTGTTTTGAGAAAATACAGACCATACAGCGACATAAGAACAGTAACTACTGTCTGGTGGCTCAATTTAGTAAGTTTATCAAGAATATCCTTTTCCTTGTCAGTAAGGTAATATATCGTTCTCTTTGCCCAGATGTCAGATGTATCTGTATCAGTAAGCTTTGCAGGTGAAAAAGACTTTTCAAGATAACTGTTCCAGAATTTTTTATTTCTTTCATAGCTCTTTTCATAAACAGACTCGCTGTTCAGAAGATAATCTGTATAATTATCAAGTCTGGCTGTTGGTTCTTTTCCTTCAAGAATACTTCTGTAATTAGCAGTAATAGAATTTGTAGCCTCACCGCACGCAAATCCGTCTGCCGACAGATGATGTACAACTGCTATAAGGTCTGCTGAACCGTCTGACAGTGTGATTATATAGAATCTGTACATCTTTTTTTCAATATCTATAATACGTGTCAGCTCTGTTTTCAGAAATTCATCATATTCTTCATTCCGTTCCGCAAATGAGTAAACAGGAATATCTTCATACTCATATTCACAGATATACTGTTCAGCTTTTTCGAGAGCAACATTCATATCCCTGACAACCATACGCAATGACTGTGTATGTTCTATAAAATCATTGACAGCCTCTGTCAGACATACTATATCAGCATCAGGGAAATTAACTATAAAGCAGATATTATTTACTGGTTTCCCCTCATAATACTGCTCTGCCATAAGTATACTCTGCTGAGCCGGACTCAGTTTATATCCGTTAATATTATTCATAAATCTTCCCCTTTCAATTTATAAGTTTATAGTTTTTATAAAAAAATGGCTTCCCTTAATACAAAAAACAATATCCGTTTCTGCATAGTTCTGCCATTTTTTCATCTTACTTTCATTATTATACCTTGATTATCAGATTATTAAATCCCAATGCTCTTGAATATTCAGCGGAACGGGCAATCTTCTTAAGAATAGCAATTCCGCCTATGTTGCTTTCGATTTCTTTCATATCCTTATCAGGTATATATTCAAAAGGATTAAAAGGAATACCATTATCCCTGATTCTGATAATGATTTCATCACCGTTTATTCTTACAATAATATCGATATTTTCATTTTTTTTCATCTTATAGCCGTAAGTTATGATATTTACAGTCATTTCCTCAACAGCAAGACCTGCTGCGTTTGCCCTGCTTTTATCAACACCGTTTTCCTCACAGAAAGTGCAGACTTTTTCAGACAATATAGTAGCATTATTTACTTCTGCTTTGATAGAAATATCCAGTGACTTCTGAATTTCAGAATCAAGAAGAAGGATATTGTCCTTATTGGTCTTTGATTTGATAATATTGCCGACAATAAAAATCATCAGAAGAACACAGACTTCATTTATAACAAATGTAAGCCAGATACCTATACCGTTTTTTGTAAAGAGTCTGCTTAATACAAGTATAAGAGGAACTATAAATACAAGACCTTCACATAAAGTAATGGCGATAGCAAAACCTCTCTTTGCTGATGCCTGATAAAATGATATAAATACATAAACCACAGCAAAAAAAGGAAGTGACAGTCCGAAAAGCCGGATAGCCATTATTGCAATATTCATAAGCTCATCTGTCTTTACATTAAAGAGAAGTGCCACCTGACGTGGAAATATCTCAAACACAATTATCATAAGAATACCTGCACCAATTACAACCTGCAATGCTTTTTTTACTGCCGCAATCATACCCCTGCGGTCATTTTCACCATAAAGAACGCCAATGATAGGAAGCATTGTCTGTGCTGAACCGCCGATAAATATAGATGCAAATGAAAGACAGTTATTACAGATAGCAACTGCACTTGCACCGTTATCGCCAAGAATATCTATGGCTGTACGATTGAGAACCAGCATTTTGACGGTCATAAGAACCGAATTGAATGCATTCGGAAGTCCGCATATAAATATTTCCGTAAATGCACTGAATGATAATGATTTGAAATCAAAATGAAGTGACCTTGATTTAGATTTTATATAAGGAACAGTAACAAAAAGTCCGACAAAATACCCTGTAAGCGTAGCAAGTGCCGCACCTCTGACTCCCATATCAAAAACTTTCATATAAACAGCATCACAGATGAGATTTACAACATTGGCTACAACAAGAACGATTGCTGCAAGAGTAGGTCTCCCGTCTGTACGGATAAAAAAAGAAAAACCGGGTACTACAAAAAATAATACTGCTCCAAATACAAATACACTGAGATAATCTTTTGCAAGACCGCCTAATGAACTGCCGGACGTTGTCAGAGCAATCATCTGGTCCATAAATACAGTACCGATAACAACAATCAATAATCCGAAAAGTACAAGAAGTGAAATAGCCATTGTGAAATACTGGTCAGCTTTCTTTTTGTTGCCGCTGCCGAGAGCAGTTGCCGCAAGAGTAGAACCGCCTGCACCAAAGATAGAATATATCGCTCCAAAGATTAGAATAATCGGCTGGCAGGTATTTATAGCACCCAGAGCATCTGTTCCAAGAAAATTTGATGCCATTATTCCGTCTACAATCGTGCCCAGAGATAATGCCATACTCATAAGTATTGTACTCAAAAGATACTGAACAAATTTTTTCCCTATCAGTTCACCGTTTCGCATAAACATAACATCACCGTCCAGTTCTTTATTAAATCAGCCGCCAATTTCATAAGAAATGACGGCTGATTTTATCTTATTATTCAGTATTTCTTTTAAAAAATTATATATCAGAGCTTAACCAAAGGAAAGAATAGGATTTTCCGATATTTTCCTGTTCCTTAATGATATTGAGTGCAATACAAGGGTATCTTTCAATAAATTTCCACATAGCTTCCTTTGGTATGGAAAGAACCTTGACATCGTCTGTAATAGCACGGGCAGAAACATAGCTCTTTACATCGTCAAGAACTCCTGATGCGGTAATCATCTTACCAGGTTTGAGAGACATCAGGGAATTCGTCCAGCCGTCCATAGCCTCTCTTGCAAGCTCAACATATCCGTTCATTACAAATGAAAGTTCATCAGTAACTTTCTTTTCGGTCAGGATAATATCATCAGTAACATAAGAAGTTACTCTTGCATAATCAGCAATTTCCTTTACAGCCACAGCATCAACACCATTGAATACGCTGAGACCTGCAATAAAGGAGCAGATTTGCTGTTTCTGAGCCTCGGCTGTTTTTTCAGCTTCCCTGAATACTGAAATATCAGGACACTCAATCTCACTGATACGAAGTTCAGTATTGTTTTCAGCTATCTGAACAATAACCTTTCTGAAACAGTCCATAAGAATATCTATTTTTGCATCGGTGAAAGCATTGCTGTTGTATGTGAAATTGCATACAAATGAACCGGTCTGCATCATAAAATATACACAGAGGTCTGTGGAAAGATTGTCAAATGATTCTGAACCCAGAAGGGTTATTCCGGGAAGTTTCGGAGCTTTTGAAAAATCACCGGCACCTGCAAAGTTATGGAAATTAAGAAGATGGTCAAAAATATCGCCTTTACGTCCGATTGCATCGGCTATCTCGGTAGGAGAACAGTGTGAATACTGTAATGACTGAGCAAACTGTTTCTGAACCTGCTTTGTAAGTTCAGCAAAGGTAATATCCTGTTCAGATTTTATACGAACAGGAACAGCGTTTACCATTCCTCCTGTAATCATATCACTATTCTGAACTTCTGCATTTCTGCCTGAAGTGATAGCACCGAATATAACATCATTCACGCCATAGAGTTTCTGGAGCATAACACCCCATGCAGTCTGCATGATGTTATTTATGGTAGCCTTATAAGTACCTTGCATTTTACGGATTTTTTTATTGGTTTCCTTGTCGAAGGTAAGACTCTTTGTAGAAATTTCAAATTCCATATTGCTCTTGACATAACCGGGAGCAGAAATAAGCGGAGGAAGGTCAGCAAGCTGTTCTTTCCAGTAATTAAATTCCTCTGTTCTGTCAAGTTTTTCAAGCCACTCTGCATACTTGCTGAAAGAAACATTTTCCAGTTCGTCAGTTTTTATGCCTTCGGATTCCATAGCATAATCAAGGAACAGTTCTTTTAACAGGATACCTGTGCTTGCACCGTCATTATTGATATGAGGCTGTGAGATAAGTATAGCATATGTATCTTCTTCACAGGTTTTGTAAATACTTATTCTAAGGAGCTGGTCATTTTCAAGGTCAAAACCACGGCGTCTGTCAGCAGACATAAGATTTTTCAGAGTATCGTCCAAATCCTCAACAGCGACATTTGAAATATCAAAAAATTTCAAATCAGCTCTGCGGTTTTTCAGAACTACCTGATATGGTTTCGGCAGACCTTCATATGCAAATGCTGTTCTGAGGTTATCTCTCTTTTCGCATACTTCATCTACTTTCTGACGAAGTGTAGAAGGCTTGATTTTTATTACAGCCTTAAAAAGTGCCTGTGTGAAAAAAGCAGAAGTTACTGTACGTGCCTGAGAGAACATCCATTCCTGACCGGGAGCAAGGTTATAAATATCATCTATTTCAACACCGTATTTTCCCACTATTGCATCAAGAATTTCTTCTGTAAGGTCATTTGCTGTGAAGTCTGAAACTTTAAGATTATATTTTGCTTTCTTTTTTTCTGCCTTTTTAATGGGAACTGTCCGGGAAGCACCTGATGATGCACTGACAGCGGAAGCACTCGGAGTCTGAGGCACAGGCTGTGCAGGCACAGTATAGCTCTGTAAGGGAATACAAAGTTGCTGAGGCATAGGTTGCATCATCTGCTGAGGTACAGCCCATGAATAAGGCTGTACCATCGGTTGCATTCCGGCATAACCCATTTTATAAAGAAAATAAAATGGATTATAAATCATAATTACTTACCTGCTTCCATTACTCCAACAATACCGTTGAATGTAGGATTCTTGAATATATCCTGCATCTTGATGCGGTAACCATTTTCTGCTGCTCTTGTAACAATCTGCATAATCTTAAAGGAATCAAGACCTTTTTCAAAGAGATTCTCATCTTTGCCGTAACCCTGCGGGAAAATCAAAGAGAATACAATAGCAAGTGCTTCTTCAGGAGACTTTGTAGGTACACCAACGTGAGGTTCTTCTATTGCAATAACGTTAGGATTTTCAATTGGCTTATCAACTTCATAAACATCAGGTTTCTGCTGTGCCGGCATACCCATAGGAGCTACCATAGGAGGAACAATTGAACTTAAAAGCATAGAAAGCTGTGAAGCGATTGTGCAAAGCTGATTCTGTTCAGCTCTAATTTCCTGAGGTGTGCAAAGCTGACTCTGCTGTGGAGTACAAAGCTGACCCTGCTGTGCTGCCATCATCTGCTGGGGTGTGCAAAGCTGTCCCTGCTGTGCCGCCATCATCTGTTCTGGAGTACAAAGCTGTCCCTGCTGTGCCGCCATCATCTGCTGGGGTGTGCAAAGCTGTCCCTGCTGAGCCGCCATCATCTGTTCAGGAGTACAAAGCTGTCCCTGCTGGGCTGCCATCATCTGCTGTGGTGTGCAAAGCTGACCCTGCTGTGCTGCCATCATCTGCTGAGGAGTACAAAGCTGACTCTGCTGGGCTGCCATCATCTGCTGAGGAGTGCAAAGCTGTCCCTGCTGTGCCGCCATCATCTGTTCTGGTGTGCAGAGCTGACCCTGTTGTGCTGCCATCATCTGTTCTGGAGTGCAAAGCTGACCCTGCTGTGCTGCCATCATCTGTTCTGGAGTGCAAAGCTGACCCTGCTGTGCCGCCATCATCTGCTGTGGAGTACAAAGCTGACCCTGCTGTGCTGCCATCATCTGTT
>ERZ808240.1611-NODE-1611-length-27323-cov-7.391705_pt1 | contig 27323 bp, 22 predicted proteins | sample MGYA00521084_ERZ808240 | MGnify/ENA primary metagenome ERZ808240 (study PRJEB31516, sample SAMN03275571) | gut metagenome | biome: mammalia-associated habitat; material: feces | host: Papio cynocephalus | place: Kenya | collected 2012-08-06 ... | reverse complement strand
TGTAATAGTCTATCATCCCGGCATTCACGTGTCAACAATTTTTTTCGATTTTTTCGACTGCCCTTCTTGAAACAAACATACCATAACAAATAATTTTTCTTCGAATAGTTAAGGACAATTAGCGAAGAAGAGTTGGTCAAATTAACAGCTGTTATGCCACAAAAGTTAAGACAATGAAGAAAGCATCTTTTGAATGTTGAAATTACTTAGATATTCACTCGTCCGTTCCACCTAGGAAAATGATTACACCGCGACACGTGTCAAAAAAAGAAGAAAGAGAATACGCCTTGATCAATTAAAAATCAAAGCAATAATATATATTCTGCTCTATTGCTTTTTCTATAATTATTTGTAGTCCGCAAAAAGAAAAAAGTTTTCACGTATCCTTTTCGCCTTTTTTTCGACATTATCCTGTAATATCCGATTGTTTCCAGGGACAACTGTACCTCTCTAATAAGCCGTTTTCCTACCACAAGTGCCTGATATGTTCCTTCACCATCATCGATCATGTGAGAATTCGGAATGATATGTCCATCCATTGCATCGAGGACTCTTCTCATTGACGGCTTTACGTTTCAATGCATATCGTATAGTCGGACAGTCCTCTGAGTTTCCTTCCCTGAGAATCCTTCCTTGTTTCAGAAGGCTTATTATGGAGAAAGGTTTCGTCGATCCAGAAGACCGGATCCAGCACTATCCTGTCCTAGTTCAATACTGTGAATACCTTCCTGAGCAAATTGATACCCATAGATTCGGCGTTTTTGTTATCGAGAGCGGATACGAGCTTATGCTCTCGTACTAGAAGATATGGATGGGGATTCAATCCACTCAGAAATGGAGATTCTCCTTGAATCGAAGGGAGTTCCTGTTAAAGGATTGAATTTCCTTCTACAAAAAAGGCATGGGTAGTTTCGTATGTCGTCTTTCCTTTTGCCGCCTTTCTTCACGAGCCGAGAACCACAATACGGACATGTTTTTGGAAAAGGGATTGATGAGATAAAGTTCGTCAAGACAAATATCAGGATGATTTGCGTCATACCACCTTTCGGTAGTATTGCATATCATCGCGGAAAGAAGTGTACTATCGTTTTTTGAGTTTCGGAAAAACGGATCTCAGTGAACGGGATCCCACAATTCGTTTGTTTTTTCTGACAATCCGCATATCTTTCGGAAGGGAGGCGAAAACACAAACCGCTAATCCCATAAGCTCGCCTCCCCTCCGACTAATCCTATTTATGCCTTGCAATAAAGGCTATTGTATTATTCCATGAGCCAACCTTGTCAGTCCAATATGCAAAAAAGCGCAAAATAGAAAAGTTCCTTGTATTTTAATACAAGGAACTTTCCGAATGCTTGAAAATTTATTATCATAAGGTTTACAATGTTTTTTATTGATTCTACGCTATTGTTAATTAGAATAACAAAATACAAATCAACCTTACAACGATTTAATTAAAACATAATCCATCGGAAAAGTCAAGTAAAACATTTATTTATTTTTCTCTTCGTGCTGAATTATCAAAGCAACCCTTCTTTCATGTCTTCCCTCGAATGGAACAGCTTCAAGAAACAAATGAATTCGACGAATTATATCTGTTGTACTCATAAAATTTGCCCCAAAAGAAATCATATTCGCATGATTATGTTCAACAATCAAATGAGAAACTTCATCATTGTATCCCACGCCACAACGAATTCCCTTAACCTTATTAGCACAAATACAAACGCCCTCACCGGAGGAACAAATCAAAATGCCTTTATCTGACTCACCTTTTGCAACAGATTCAGCAGCGGCAAAAGCAAAAACAGGATAATCACAAGAATCGTTTGAAAATGTTCCAAAATCTAGCACATTGAAGCCATTCTTTTCTAATTCTTTTTTTACAACCTCTTTTGCTTCAAAACCACCATGATCACATCCTAATGCGATTTTCATACGTTGTTCCTTTCCCAAAATAAGCTTTTTTGATTTCTTCAAATTGTATTTCGCCTTGTCTAACTAAACGTGGTTCTTTTCCAGACAAATCAACCACCGTTGTTGGAATAGAAGAATCACAAGTACCTTTAATAATTCCTTTCAAGGAAGAATCATTTTTAAAGCATTCTTTAACATCATCATAGTCAGACAACGCATCTTTTCCAGACAAATTTGCACTTGTCACTTGAAGTGGATAAGATAAGCCGTTTAGAAAATCCAATAAATCTTTTTTCTTTGGAATTCTAATGCCTACAACATTTGTCCCAAGAGTGGCTTGAAAAGGAACCCCTGCCTTTGCTTTTATTAATATAGTTAGCGGACCAGGTAAGAAAGTGTTCATAACACGTTTTACGTTTTCTGAAATCACAAACCAGTGGTCAAAATCGAAATTTGTCCCACACATTACCGCTATTGGTTTAGTTGGTTTTCTCTTTTTTAATTGATATAGCCTTTTATATGCACTTTGATCATCCCATCTAATTCCTAATCCATATACTGTTTCTGTTGGCAGCGCTAAAATGTATCCATTATCCAATATTTCTTTTGTTTTTATATCTATATAAGAAACATCTATCATTTCTAATGACTTTCTTCATTTACTTTACGTTTACGTTTAAGAATATTAACATAAGTTTCTTCTGGAGCATTTAATTTACGGAAATAAGTAAAGTATTTATCATAATTAAATCCGTAATATTCAATCAAATCCTTTAAAATAAACTTATTATTTTTCTTTCGATCTTCATATGTTTGCCGAATAGCAAGGAATCTCTTCTCGTCGTCAGACGTTGCTTTATCAAAATCTTTGATTTTTTCTGGATTATCCATCAAAGAATCACAATGCAAAATTGCAGATCCTAAAAGTCTTTTGTGTCTTTGTTCTGTTGTTTCTTTTGCCGGTTTGGGTTCTGTTTTTTTAGGTCTAGATCCAGCAACCACTTCATATCTTGATTTCCAAAGACCAATTGCACCCGTAATACGCGATTTTCCCAACACCCTAACAGAAAAACCATTTTGTTCGAAAATTTCAACAGGTGTCAACCCATTTTTCAAACCTTCCATGGCTTTATCAATAAACTCTTGTTTGTAAGAAATTTTTGATTCTGAAACTTTTTCAACATTCGGATTTTTTTTCAAAACAGCTATGGCATGTTTAGTAAATTTTTTATTTTGCATTTGCCGCCTCCTTTTCCTCAATGTTTTTTGACTCTTCTATAGCATATTCATTTTTCAGAACGCTTATGCTGTGATCTGTAGCTAATATTAATAATACCGGAACATTAGCATAATTTTCAAGATGGGAAGCAAAAGAAGATAAAGAAAGTGAAATATCCTTAGCCTCTGAACTAGTAATAAATATTACACCAACCTTCGAAGGATCAGGTGCGCCTTTTTTACAAGCTTCTTTAAACTCATTAATACCAATTTCCAATTTTCCTGGAGCAACCAAAACAATCCTAGTCGGTTTACTCTGTAGTAACTTATCTATTGCTAAATAATACTTCTCATAACCCGGATACAAAATAATATTATTACTATTAAGAGGTGTTTCGCCTTTCTTGCTCTCAATTAGATATTGATCTTCGGGAGGAAGCTCTCGGTTTTTAAGCAAATAATCAATTTGATCTGCCGTTATATTTTCATGCTGAATCAGTGTTTTCGCAATCAATTCAACGTCATCACGATGTTCTAACAAAAGATCACGTGCTTTTTCGTGACATTCATCAACAATTTGTCTTACTGCCTTATCAATTTCAAAGGCAATTTGTGTCGAATAATTTGATTGCGTGGAGTTATAATCACGTCCTAAAAAGACTGAACCTCCAGGTTTCTCATATTGAATAAGCCCCAATTCAGACATTCCATATTGAGTTACCATACTTCGTGCAATTTGAGTTGCTACTTCAATATCATTGGAAGCCCCTGTAGAAACATCTCCAAAGAAAATCTCTTCTGAAGTTCTACCTCCCAAATAGCCGGTTATTCTTGCCAATAATTGATTCTTAGTTAAAAGGAAGTGATCCTCTGCTGGTGTCATGAGAACATGTCCTCCAGTCCGTCCACGAGGAATAATAGAGATTTTTTGAACTACATCAGAATAAGGCAAGAAAATACCGATAACTGCATGCCCCGCTTCATGATAAGCAACCTGCTTTTTCTCATTTTCTTCCAAATGTGTCTTTTTTGCAGGACCAGCAATAGCACGATCAATCGCTTCATCAATATCTGAAGTAGTAATCATTGTACGATTGCTACGAACAGCAAGGATAGCAGCTTCGTTCATAATATTTGCTAAATCAGCACCAGAAAATCCAACAGTTCTGGTAGAAATGGCATCAAATGAAACATCCGGAGCAAGTTTCTTATTTCTAGAATGGACTTTTAGAATGGCTGCTCTTCCGGCGCGATCAGGTAAATCAACGGTAATACATCTATCAAAACGACCAGGTCTTGTTAATGCAGGATCCAAAACATCGCTTCTATTCGTTGCAGCCATGACAATAATACCAGAATTATCCTCGAATCCATCCATTTCAACAAGAAGTTCATTCAAGGTTTGTTCGCGTTCATCATTGCCACCACCTAAACCAGCTCCTCTTTGACGACCTACTGCATCAATTTCATCAATAAAAATCAAACATGGCGCATTCTGTTTCGCAGTTTTAAACAAATTACGTACACGACTTGCACCAACACCGACATACATTTCGACAAAATCAGAACCTGAAATAGAAAAGAACGGAACACTAGCTTCACCAGCAACGGCTTTAGCAAGTAACGTCTTACCAGTTCCTGGCGGCCCAACCAACAAAACGCCATGGGGTAATTTGGCACCCAATCGAGTATACCTATCTGTTGAATGGAAATAATCAACCATTTCAACTAATTCAGCTTTTGCTTCATCACAACCAGCTACATCACTAAATCTGACCTTAGAATTAACCGTCTTTCTACCAAGATTATCTACAAATCCATTCATTGCACCAGGTCCCGCGCTAGAAACGGATTTGTACATCCTATTAATGAAGAACCCTAAAATGAGAATAGTCAATACAAAAATTACAGCTGAACTGATCCAACCAGTTGAGTTAACCGCTTCCGTAGAAAAACTATATACGTGTTTGGAACCTAGAACAGTTGATGAAGAATAATAACGATAATATTCATTGGTTGTCGAATTCTGAATAGAGACATAATTGATTATTGGAAGCAGATAATGCTCATAGTATTGAGCAGACAAAGTAGCTTTATAGTTATAGGAAACATCCCTATTATTTTCTTTTTTAACATATGTACCTGAAAGATAATATGTAGAATCAAAGTAATAGGCTTTTTTAACATCCAAAATAGTCTTATTGCCCTCTGCATCAATTAAGATTCTTGCAAGTTGGCCAATTTTGTTGACACTTCCATCTACCCCAGACATGACGACAGAATCTGTTGTTTTTGTATCTCCTGAAAAATTAAATTTTCCTGGCATTATAGAATCAGAGTTATTAAATACAGGGAATCCATTCTCATCCACATCTGCATTGCCATCATGATCAGTATCAACATTAAAAATAATATCGGAATCCGTAAATTCCTGTACAGTATTTGAATTCTTAAACACAAAGAAATAAAGCATCAAAGACAAAACAACAACAAAGGCAAGCGCAAATAAAACTACAGGAATATAACCTTTATCATTTTTTGTGCCTTTTCCATTATTTTTGGTGTTGTTCTCATCTTTCTTGGGGTTTTCATCGCCACCTGAAAAATTCATTTCATAGGAAACTCTCTTATCAGGCAAGGTTAGAATATCGTTTCTTTTTTTCACGATTATTTGCCTCCTTTTAAATTTTGTTGGTTAGCACACTAAGTAGCATGTATAAGTATAGATAAGGGCATTTGCTATTTCAATTATTATAATCAGATTAAAAATTTATTTCGAACGCATTTTTCCTTTAAATTTTCCTTTAGAAGCATGGACCAAAACCGCCCTTCCTTGATTTTCGGCCATCTTTTTAGTGTATTCCATCGCCTGCGCTTTTGTCTCAAAAAGTTTAATAGCCTTTTCACCACCAGCATATTTTACTTGCCATTTCCCATCATCTCTCTTACTCACATGATAGGTTTTTGCTAAATTATTTTTCTTTTCATCCTTCAACTCATTTTTTTGTGTTTCTTCAGCCATTTTTGCACCTCCTGAATTCAGAATTATGATACAACAAAACAATTCATAACAATAACAAAAACATTACAAATTATATTTTTTGACCTTAATAATCTAAAATATCAATACTGATTTTTTCTGATTGTTTTTACCAAATCAAAATTTATTATTAAGCAAAAAGCATAAAATAATTTTATTATTTAATTATTTTGGGCAAAAGAAAAAGTCATAATAATTTGAAAGGGGTTTCTCATTGAGCGACATTTAGGAAATACTTAAACTATCCTCACTTGTTAACACAAAAAATCGGAGGGCATTAAATATGTTAAAACTAGAAAATATAGTTAAAACCTACAAAACTTCTGATATGGAAGTTCAAGCTTTAAAGGGAATATCTATCTGTTTTCGAAAAAACGAGTTCGTTTCTATCTTAGGCCCCTCTGGCTGTGGAAAGACTACAACACTTAACATCATTGGTGGACTTGATCACTATACTAGCGGTGACCTTGTTATTAACGGAATATCCACCAAAAGTTTTACCGATCATGATTGGGATATCTATAGAAATCATAAAATAGGATTCATTTTTCAATCCTATAATCTTATTCCTCATGAAAATATCCTAGAAAATGTTGAACTTGCTCTTATTATTTCTGGTGAAAGTAAAGAGCAAAGAAAAGAAAAAGCCAAAAAAGCTTTGGACAATGTCGGTTTAAAAGGATTGTACAATAAAAAACCGAATGAGCTTTCTGGTGGTCAATGTCAAAGAGTGGCGATTGCACGTGCCTTAGTAAACGAGCCTGACATTCTTTTAGCGGATGAACCAACCGGTGCACTTGATAGTGCCACTTCCATACAAATCATGGATTTAATCAAAAAGATTTCAGAGAAGAAATTGGTAATTATGGTAACCCATAATCCTGAGCTTGCAGAAAAATATTCCTCTAGAATTATAAAACTTCTAGATGGTGCTATTATTAGCGATTCGAATCCATATTCTTCAGAGGATGAAGCGAAAGAAGAAAAAAATAAATCTGATGAAGAAATTAATAAAGAAAAAGCGAAAATGACATGGTTCACAGCTTTCAAGCTATCAGCAAAAAATCTGTGGTCTAAAGCGAAAAGAACTGCTATGACGATAATAGCAGCAAGTATTGGAATCGTTGGGGTCTCTGCCGTCTTATCGATACGTGGAGGTGTTACTGGATACATTCAAAGCATGCAGGATGAAATGCTTTCTGGGAATCCAATTTCCATAAGCTCCTCTTCTTTTGATTTAACAAGTATTTTGTCACAAACCAGTTCCACAAATCAAAAAGAAATCGTCAAACAAGCAACAAAAGATGGTTATATTAACGTAGATTTTGTCACAAACCGTTTAATAAATTCAGCAAAGACCATGGGAACAGCAATGGTCGAGAATGACATTACAGAAGACTACGTACATTACATCAACAAAATGCCTGGACAATATTATCAAGATATTTCATACCAATATGGCATTGATGTCAGTAACAACATTTACACGGAGGAAACGCGAAATGATCCTTCAGGAAATAGTAATGAAATAACAGAATCCTATTCTTTGTCCGGCATACGGGCAATAGCAACCGCCATACTGGAAAAGAAGTTAAGCGAAACCGGCTACGGGAATTATGGTTCAATGATTGAATCATTCTCCAATACTTTTATGCAATCCCTAAACAATCCCGATTACCTCCTATCACAATATGATATTGTAGACGGAAAAATTGCACAAAACGCAGATGAGATCATGATAGTTTTGGATGAAAACCAAGCCATCACAGATTTCATACTTACACTTCTAGGGTACTATTCTCAACAGGATTTTCTCAACATCGTCTACCATTACAACACAGATGAAAACGGAAACCACGATTCTCATTGGACTGAAGAAAGCGAGAAATCCTACGAAAATAACAAAGTACTCTCTATTGAGAAACTAAAAACAAAATCTTTTACTTATTATCCAAACGACACAATCTATAAACGGAGAAATGATTCAGACTCGGTTCTTTGTCCCTTCAGCTATTCTTATCAAGAAGACTCCACATGGAAAAATGGCTATCCATTAAAAATAGTAGGAATTCTTAAGCCAAAGACTAACAGACAATATACATCATTATCTTCTGGATTCTACTATACTTCAGCTTTTGTAGAAAAATTTATGGATGATAACAAAGAATCCATTTTTACAAATTATGTCCGAAATAATAAAGATAGCAATTCTTCGGAAACTGGTACTCTATCAAGTGGAGAAATCAAGCTATCAAATTCATCAAATCCGATAAGAATGGGTGTATATTATACATTTGATTATGCATTAGAAGGAAACATTTATAAAGAAAACTACGCCTATTTAGGTAGCTCGAATTTGTCCTTGTCTTCCTTAATGTCATCTTTCACTGGTGCCGGATCTTTATCGACAATCACGGTAAGGCAATTAGGAGGCTCTGATTTACCTTCGAGTATCCGTATCTATCCAATTTCTTTTGACAATAAATATTTAGTAACTGACTACCTTGATAAATGGAATTCAAATTCAACTATAGAAGCGAACGGAAAAATACTGACACAAAAAGATAGATCAACCATTAAATATGTCGATAACCTTTCCGTCGTTATCGATATGATAAATAATATCATCAATATGATTTCTATTGCTTTGATTGCATTCACCGCATTATCACTAGTGGTATCAACGGTTATGATTTCTATCATTACATATGTGTCAGTAATTGAAAGAACAAAAGAAATAGGTGTAATCAGGGCATTGGGTGGAAGAAAGAAAGATGTATCTCATCTATTTAATGCAGAGACATTAATTATAGGAGCATTATCCGGAATATTCGGTATTATTGTAACTTACATCATACAATTAATACTTAACATCGTTATCCATCTAAATTTCCCAGCCATATCATCCATTGCAAACCTATCAATTCTAAGTGCACTCGTTATCATCGTCATTTCCATTGCACTAACTACCATTGCTGGACTAATACCATCAAGCGATGCTGCGCGAAAAGATCCTGTTGTTGCACTCCGTTCAGAATAAGGAAATCATTCAAAAGACCTTTTAGGGGAAACTCAAAGGTCTTTTTTCATTCTAGTAAGAACATCTTCAACTATATCATTCATCTTATCAGCAAGCATAATCCAAATTTCCCCTTCATATAAATTTTCATCTTCAGAGACTCTTGAAAAATGTTCGACAAAGAAACCAACGTCATACGGATTTGTCCCAAAGAGTGACACAAATTTTACTGCTACATCAAATAATTTTCTTTGGAGTTCTGCTTTAGTCCCTTTGTCTCTAAAAACAACGACTTTCCCACCATAATACATTTTTTTGAAGCCCTGTACAGATGGGTAATTGTCGTCAAGTCCAGCAAAGGCCTGAAGCACATAGTCGTCTTGTTTTTGAAAGACACAATATTCACCTATATTGTGTTTTTCTACATATTCCCTAACAGTAGAATCTGACTCGTATTCATCATGAAAAACGTCGGAAAATTCAACAAATTTTCTTTTTTCCATGTTTGTCAAAGGGCGATAATTAGCGATGTTTAACGGACTGGCAAAAAAACGGCTACAGACAAAAGTCATTTTAGGCTTTTTTTCAATTAAGATTTCCATTTTTGAGTTTTCTTTCCTATAGTGAAAAATAAAACAGAGTATTATCGAATCGCCAAAAAAACTAACTAAAGGTTATACCACCTCCATTCCCTCTGTTCATTTCACACAAAGAGTATAACAAAATTTTGATAATAAGCAAACCTTTTTTTGACTTTTTTACTTTTTACAAGAACTGGAAATTATTTTTTTCATTTCAAACACATGTAATATATTGTCTTTATCAACTGTAAAGCCAATATGATAAGATAGACATTCAAAATAGAAATCACCATTTCTTTTATATCCAGGCCTAGGATCCTGGGATAAAATTTTCTCGATTGAAAATAGTACATTCGTTGGAATTTTTAATTTTAAAGATTCAGGGATATCCACTTTTAGGCAAATACAATCCGGACTTTTTGCATATCCTTGTAAGGCATCCGGAAAACTATCAGAATAAGCAAGATATGGTTTAATATCATAAATTGGTGTTCCTGAAACCATATCAGCGCCCAAAACAGAAATTTTAAAAATGCCGTCTAAAGATTCAATGGAAACTATTTTTACAACTGAAAATCCCAATGGATTAGGTCTATTTGGGGATCGAGACGCAAAAACACCAACTCGTTGATTACCCCCGAGTTTTGGCGGTCTAATTGTTGGAGACCACTTATTTTCTTCTTCCATTGAAAATCCCCAAATTAAAATCAGGTGTGAAAAGCCCTCCAGTCCTTTCAAGATACCCGGTTTGGAAAATTCTTTTTCAAAAATAATTTTTCCTATAGTCTCTTTTACAATTCCAGCTTGACGAGGTATCCCGAATTTTTCTGGGAATTCTGTTTCAATATGTGCAATCGGTTTTAGGACCAAATGGTTAAAATCACGTTTCATAAAGTGGTCTTTCCTCCTTGTGATTTGTATAATAATTCCATTAAGGAGAAATTTCAATGAGACAATTCTTTGTATGTAAAGGTTTTGAACATATGAACGTTACTCTTCCAAAAAGAAGCACGAAATTCAGCGCTGGATATGATTTTAGATCCTTGGAAAACTACATCTTGAAGCCCGGGGAAGCACATATTTTCAAAACTGGTGTAAAAGCAAAAATGAATGAAGATGACGTTTTACTGATATTTATCAGAAGTTCGCTTGCCATTAAATATGGTCTATCCCTTTCAAATTCCGTGGCGGTTATAGATGCCGACTATTTCTCCAATCCAGCAAATGACGGTCATATTATGATTGCTATAAGAAATAATTCCTTAACACCTGTAGAAATCAAAGTTTCAGACAAAATCGCCCAAGGCATTTTTGTAAAATACGAACGAACGGAAGATGATTCTTGTCTTCAACGACGAACCGGTGGTACAGGATCAACCGGAAGATAATCATTCGACACTTTTTAGAGATTCTATCATTTTAATTTTCCTTGTTTTTTGAACCAGAATCAAATTAACAACAAACGCAACGATAAATGTCAAAATGAATGAATAAACAAAAGAGATTGGATGAATAAAAACCATATATTCAACAAGCTCAACGATATTCGTATTCAAGACCAACTGTAAAAATGGATATCCCAAAATAAAACCGCAAAGAACACCAATAAACGTAAGAACCAAACTTTCTGTCAATAGAGAAAAGGAAATTTCGTATTTGGAAAAGCCTAAGACTTTTAAAGTAGCTATATCTCTAATCCTTTCTTTAAAATTCATCAAGGAAAGATTGTATAGGACAACAACCGCAAGTAATATGGCAAAAACTTTTACAGCATTTGTCATAAGTTGAATACTTGAAAGAGCAGAGTCAATCGATTTTTCCCATTCTTTTTTTGTACTTGCAGAACTAACATAGGAAATTTGTTTTATTTGCTCTGCAACCTGATCCGGTTTTGCATCTTTTTGCAGTCGTATAGATGCAGAAATATAGAGAAATGAATCTTGAATATCACGGAAGAAAGCGGAATTCTGATGAACCATAATTCCATGATAAATAAAAGCATCATAAACCAAGCCTATTTTGGCCGTATAACTCACATTATTATATTGGAAAGTAATAGAATCCCCTTCTTTTGCATTGATAACACGGCTTATTTTTTGTGAGATAGCCACTTCATCCTTTGAGAAATTTAATTTAATGAACTCGCTTTCCTGAGGAATAATATAAATATTACTAGAAGTTTGAGGACCTGAATTTTTATACAAATTTGTCTTTGAAGTTATTGATAATTCCATTTTATCAATGCCAGAAATCAAACGAAAATCATTAAAGACAGTGTCCTGTGAGCGCCCATTGTTAAATGTTACACTGATATCAGCATTTTTATAAAGATCGAGATCATGTTGAATCCCGTAAGAAACAGTGTCATTTATTCCAAATCCACATACAAGCAAAGCCGTGCATCCCATAACACCAACTAAAACCATAATGGATTTTGTCTTATTAGCTTTGATATTTCTCAATCCCATCCGGAAAGATAACATGGAAATTTTCTGCTTTTTGCCAACCATAAACGGTTTAAAATTCATCTTCAATGCTTTAGGTCTCATTGATTCGACGGGTTTCAATTTTAATTCGTTGTGTAAAACCAAAATTGTGACAAAAACAGTTATCAAAAGAAATACAACAGCTGTAAGAATTCCAGCAAAAAGAGGAAATTGATATTTCATTTTTGGAAGAGAATAAAGGAGAAGATATTTTTGCCCTAAAATTTTCGGGATTAAAATAGGGCCGATAATTTCTCCCAATAATATGCCAATGAATACCATAAACATAGAAATAGAAATGTAATGCCAAACAATGTCCTTATTAGATAATCCAATCGCTTTCATTGTTCCAATCTGGCTTCTTTCTTTTAGAATCATCTGAGAAAGTGTAGTCAAAATAACCAATATAGCAACAGCAAAAAAGATAAATGGAAAAACAAAAGTGAATTGCCTTGCCTGGATTACATCATTATTCAATGTAACATAAAAAGGCATGTCTTTCTTTTCAGTGATAATAATCAAATTGTTAACATCTTTAGAATTAAAATAAGATTGTATATTTCTTTTCAATATAGAAATACGATCTTCATTTTGTGCTTTAATTAAATATTGGTTTGGATTAGTTAAGGTATCATTGAAAATCGAAGAAAATCCTAAACTCTTTTTTAACGCATCATATATAAAAAAATGGATACTTTTATCATAGTTTTCATCTAAAAGATTCTGAAATGCTTTTTTGAATGCTCTATCGGAAATAAGAGCAACGGAAGAATTATATGCTGATTTGGTTATGTTTTCAGGATAGGACATAAAGCCAGTTAATTTTGATGTTAATGATACCGTATCCCCATTCAGCACATTGCTTTTACCTGGTAAAACAAATTCGTCTAATTTCTTCAATTCTTCTCCAGCATAAGAGGATAGATTAAAAGTATAAGAAATTTCTTGACCTAACTGAAACTTACCAAGCGCTTCCATGGTATTATCACTTTTCATTTCTTTGTCAAGATAGAAGAACATTCCATTATCATCCGAGTTCATTTTATCAAGATTGCCATATGGTTTTGATATACTCGGCTCTTCTTTTGAAACAGCAAGATAAATCGTATGACCTGGTATCTGACAAGGCATATAAAACCTAGAATCAATTGTTTCTTCTGGTCCAAGAAAAGATTGAATTTCATCATAATCATCTGGGTCATAATTCTTTGTTGTAACCCATAAGTCTGCAAGATTGCCTTCGTTATAAGCAGTATTGACTTGAGTCTCAAAAACATCAGCATTGCTCAACAATCCAACAAAAAGTGTGACGGCAATCGTTCCAATTAAAATCACAGCTAAAAACTGTGTCCAGCTCTTTCGCAAGGTACGTAAAGTCATTCTGTTCAGGAAATAGAGTGTTGATTTGTTTTTCATTTTTACCATTCTATTTCCTCTGGCTTTTTGATCATATGATTTTCAATGTCAGAAACAATTTTTCCATCACTGATGTGAATGACTCTTTTAGCACATTCAGCTATTTTAGAATTATGGGTGACGATTACTACAGTTTTGTGATATTGATTCGAAACATCAAAAAGAATTTTTAGAATAGACGCTCCAGTTTTACTATCCAAAGCCCCAGTGGGTTCATCACACAAAAGCAAAAGAGGATTTTTAACGATAGCACGAGCAATTGCTACTCTTTGCTGTTCCCCTCCAGATAACTGAGAAGGAAAATTGTTTTTTCGTTTTTCTAATCCAACTTTACTAAGAATTTCTTCGCTATCCAACGGCGAAAGAGAAACGGATGCAGCTAATTGAACATTTTCCAAAGCGGTAAGATTTGGCATTAGATTATAAAACTGAAACACAAAACCAATTTTTTCTCTGCGAAATTTTTGAAGCCTTTTATTGTCATAAGAAGCAACGTTTTCATTTCCGATTATATATTGTCCAGAAGTCGGGGTATCCATTCCACCTAAAATATTGAGCAGAGTACTTTTACCTGCTCCAGAGGCCCCGAGGATAACAACAAAGCTTCCTTCTTCTAAATGGAAGTTGATATCATCCAAAGCTTTTGTTTCATTTTCTTGGCCCGAGTTATAGATTTTGCTAAGATGTACAACATCAATTTCATTCATAAGAATTACAAGTACATTATAATGTTATGTGAATGGTTTTGGAAATGATTTTTCGATATCTTTCCACCATCAGTTCCCAAGGAGAAAATTATGAATGATTTTTTAATTGTCGTAGATATGCAAAAAGATTTTATCGATGGTGCATTACCAGCCTTTCACGCCAAGGAAATCCTACCTGCTGTCATCGATGAAATACGAAAACGAGACGCCTACCATGTTCTTTTTACTTTGGATACTCATCAAAATGATTACTTGGAAACTCAAGAAGGAAAGCATTTGCCAATCAAGCATTGCATAAAAGGCAACCCGGGATATGAACTTTATCCATCGATTGAAAAAGAAGTTAGAAATTCTTTGAAAATCGAGAAGCCGACCTTTGCTTCTCTTATATTGATTGATGTGCTGAAAAAAAGGATAAAATCCAAAGAAGATACTATCACTTTAGTTGGACTTTGCAGCGATATTTGTGTCCTTGCCAATGCCATTCTGATTAAAACTTATTTTCGCGAAAATCCAATCCGGGTCATTAAAAATGCTGTAAGCGGTGTGACCGAAAAATCCAGTCAGGAAGCGCTAGATATCATGAAGTCACTCCAAATTGATATTCTTTAATTATGACAGCACTTATTACCGGTGGAACAAGCGGTTTAGGCAAGGAAATTGCTTTTCAGCTCTCTAATCTTGGCTATGATTTAATTCTTATTTCAAGACATCCAAACGATTTAAATGAAATTTTATCAATAGCAAAAACTAAAGTGACATTTTTTGCTTTAGATTTAACCAAAATCGATCAATGTAAGCAATTGCTCGAAAGGACAAAAGACATAGACATCGATTTATTCATCAGCAATGCAGGTTTCGGAGATATCGGTTATTTCGATAAGACTTCCTTAAATAAGGAAATCGATATGGTAAAAGTGAATGATATCGCCACACTGATTTTGGTAAAAAGCTTTTTGATACGCTTTGATAAACGGAAAAGGGGTCGCATTCTGATTACTGCATCTGCAGCCAGTTTTGGTGTGGCTCCTTATATGAACGTTTATTATGCAAGCAAAGCTTTTGTTTACTCGTTGGCGCATGGATATTATCGAGAATTAAAAGATAGAAAAAGTCCTGTAACGATTTCCGTACTTTGCCCTGGTCCTGTGAAAACGCGATTCGAACAGACAGGAAATATGAATTTTAATTTCAGGACTTATTCTGCAAGACGCGTTGCGTTTTATACGGTCAAACGTTTTTTAAAAGGAAAATTTGAAATTGTTCCTGGATGGAAAATGAAAATCGGGCATTTGCTCTCCCATTTAGTTCCAAAAATACTCATCTCCAAGGTTTTAAACAAGCAAGCGGAAATTAAATCGGAAGAAGCCAAATAGTCATGAAGCCGACCGTTGCACTCAAAATCCCTATCATTGCACCATATCTAACAAAGGTAAAGAAGTTTATTTTTAGTCCTTGTTTTTCAGTGAGATTCAAAAACATAATTCCCGCCAAAGCGCCTATGGGTGTAAGGTATGCAGCCACATTCGATGCCAGGATAGAGGAATAAACAGCCGAGAGAGGGGCATTTGTCAAAAGAGAAGAAAAGAATACTGCCATCGGTATGTTGTTGATAAGATTTGCTATAACGAGTCCGGAATAGCCGAAAGAAAACACAGGATTCCAAGAAAGGAGTATGGTCGCGATTTCCTCGATGAATCCAGAATTCTTCAGAGCCAGAACCACAACAAACATCGAAAGAACAAAAGGAATGAGATTCCACGGGAGTCTTTTCAATAAAGGAAACACTTCATTCTTTTTCGTAAAGAAAGAATAAAAGATGACAAAAATGATCAAAGATGAGGCAAAACAGAAAGCGATAATCCACATAGGAAAATTCAAATAAGAAGAAATGGAAAGAAGAATCGTACATCCAGCAAGATGAATCAAGCCAACAACAAGGGGAACTTTCTTCAATTCCACTTTTTCTTCAGGATTTGGCGTTATCGGAGTTTTAAGATCCTTTCTAAAAAGCAGGAAAAGAATAACCAATCCTGTTAAAGATGTCATGGCAGTCGGTAAAAGCATATCCATAAAATATTCCAAAAATCCCAAGTTAAAAAAACCTGCCAAATAAATGTTTGTTGGGTTTCCGATAATCAGCAAAGAACTCCATGTGTTTGCAGCAACAAATTCCATCATTAAATAAGGAAGTGGATGGATTTTATTCTTTTTGCATAAATGACAGAGAAATGGAGTAAATGTCAAGATTATTATATCGTTGGATGTAAAAACAGTTAGAAGTGAAATTGCAAAATAAAAACCAAAGAAGAGCACGTACTGATTTTTAGAAAAACGTTTTGCAAAGAAAGCAGCTAACGCCGAAAAGAACCCAAGTTCATCCAAATAGATAGATAAAGAGGATAAAGAGACAAAAAGAACCAGAATTTTGACTGGGTTTACACTTGAATCACTCAAAAAAGACTCTTTTAAATCCGAGAAGGATACACAGCCAAACAAAATAAGGACGATAGCACCGACCATAGCCATAAGCCAAAAAGTCTGGAACTCCAGCTTTTTTATTTTGATCTTCGGAACAAGCAGGATTGAACCTATGAGGCAAATGATGATGATTAGAGAAAGAATTATTGGCAATAGTTTCATTTTATTCTGCTTTTAAGCTTCGGTTCATCAGTTGCTTAACGACTTCGGACGGTTTCTTGTCTTCGAAAAGAATTTTGTAGACACTTTCAGTAATGGGTACGGATATACCATTTTTCTTTGCTTCTTGATAGATCAATCTTGTAGCCTCTATTCCTTCGACAGTAATGTGATTCGTACGTATGAATTCTTTTGACGAATCTGCTTTTCCGATTTGCAAGCCTGCAGAAAAATTCCGGGATGTAGTGCTCGAGCAGGTCAAAAACAGATCTCCGATTCCCGTAAGCCCCAAAAACGTTTTCTCTTTGGCACCTTTGGAAACTCCGAACCTTGTGATCTCAGCAAGGCCACGGGTAATCAAAGCAGCTCTCGAATTGTTTTCATACCCAAGTCCGGTCAGAATTCCGCTCGCAATCGCGATTATATTTTTCATTCCGGCTCCGACTTCTGCACCGACGACATCATCCTGAGTATAGACCCGGAAATATTCATTGGAAAAAAGCTGCTGAATTTCTTTATTCAATTCGATATGATGTCCCACAGCACAAATGGCCGTGCTTTCTCTTTTTGCCACTTCCTTGGCAAAACTCGGACCCATCAACGAAACGACTCCTTTGATTTTATCTTCCGGTACAAGTTTTTCGATCATACTTGTGATTCCTTCAAAGGTAACGGGATCAAATCCTTTAGCAACGTTAACAAGAATCGGATTTGTCTTCAAATAAGGGAGAAAATCCTCTATGGCACTGCGTATGCAGTTGGATGGAACCCCAAGAACGACAACTTGAGCCTCTGACATGGCTTTTCGGATGTCGGTAGTGCAGACTGCCTTTGGACTCAAAGGCAATTCGTCCAGGTATTTCCGGTTCGTATGAAACCGGTTGATCTCCTCTTCCTGTTCTTTGCTGATGGAATAAAGAGTGATATCGTGATGATTATCGGCTAATACTATACTTAGAGCGCTATTCCAGGCTCCTGCTCCAATAAATGTTATTTTCATATCCTGGAATATTATATCGGCTATGTGGAAAAAGTCATCTTTTTTTAAATTCCTTTTACAATACAATTGTAAATTTTCTTTTTCGTTTTCTGAAAATAAAACCGGCTTTATCTTTAGCAAAGAGGAACTGGCGAAAAAATATTTTTCTATACTTTGGTAATCAAAGGCAATCCATGGTTTACTTATGACAAGGAAGGTTTCCCAAAGAAGCATTTCAAACAATTTTCGGTGTAGCTTTGAACCATGTGCAAATTTATTTTTTTTCGTCAGTTTCTCGACTATAATACATGTGCTATTTTTCAAAGTAGTGAAATGACCGAACGGTCATTTTTGTTCTCTGGAGGTAACTGCTATGATGTACTATGATGAAACTCTGGATGGCAATATGAGCATCGAAGACCCTAAAGTCTGTGTCATGAAACGCTCAGGCGAACGTGTACCCTTCAACCGCATCAAAATCGCCAGTGCCATTAGAAAGGCCAACAACGAAGAAGGCATTGTTGCAGAGAGGCTTACGGAAGAAGAAATCAACATGATTGCCTATGGAATCATGAAGGATGCCGTCAATGCCGGCCGAGATTTGTCAGTGGAAGAAATCCAAGACAAGGTCGAGGACGCTTTGATGAGTTCAGGAAAATATAAAGTTGCCCGTCTTTATATCACATATCGATACAAACATAATGAAGAAAGGAAGATGAGCGATATTGACCAGAAGATTTCCGGTGTCGTCGAAAGAGACAACGAAGAGGTCAAACAGGAAAATTCCAACAAGAATCCGACTATTCTTTCTGTCCAAAGAGATTATATGGCCGGTGAGTGGAGCCGCTATTATACGAACAAATATCTTCTTCCTGACGATATCTGCATGGCACATAAGGAAGGTATCATCCATTTCCATGATGCAGACTATTTTGCTCAACATATGCACAACTGCGATCTTGTGAATCTTCAGGATATGCTGCAAAACGGGACTTGTATCAGCGGAACGCATATCGATAAGCCTCATTCTTTCCTTACCGCATGTACGGTTGCCTCGCAGATTGTTGCCCAGGTTGCCTCTTCCCAATATGGTGGACAAACCATTACGATGTCCCACTTGGCTCCGTTCGTCGATATCAGTCGAAAGAAAATCTCCAAAAGGCTGCGCGCGGAATTCGAATCTACCGGCATCCATGCTTCTGAGGACAAGTTCAATGAGCTTGTCGAACAGGAGGTAAAGAAGGAAGTCGAAAGTGGATGTCAGACCATTCAATATCAATTGATTACCCTTCAGTCTACCAATGGACAGGCTCCTTTTGTCACGGTTTTTTTGTATTTGAATGAAGCGGAAGAGGGACAGACACGGAAAGACCTTGCTTTGATCATCGAGGTGATGTTGAAGCAGAGAATCCTTGGTGTAAAGGATCGTACCGGTGCATACATTACACCCGCTTTCCCAAAACTCATCTATGTTCTTCAGGAAAACAATATCGAAGAGGGTACTCCTTTTTTCTATTTGACCAAGCTTGCAGCCGAATGTTCTGCAAAGCGTATGGTTCCTGATTATATTTCGGAGAAAAAAGCTTTGGAGCTTAAGGGGGATTGTTATCCTTGCATGGGCTGCAGAAGTTTTTTGACACCCGATCGTTTCACCGATAATGGAGTCGGAAATATTTCACATGCTTTGGATTATGTTCCGGGCAAGCATCGTTATTATGGCAGATTCAATCAGGGTGTTGTCACCATCAATCTCGTCGACGTGGCCTGCTCTTCCGGAAAGAATATGGAAAAATTCTGGTCTATTTTCAATGCAAGGCTGAATCTTTGTCATAAAGCATTGCGTATTCGTCACGAAAGGCTTCTTGGTACACCAAGTGATGTTGCTCCTATTTTATGGCAGGATGGTGCTTTGGCTCGTTTAAAACCTGGTGAGACAATAGATAAGTTGCTTTATAATGGCTATTCTACTATTTCGCTTGGATACGCCGGCTTGGCGGAATGTGTCTATTATATGACTGGAAAATCTCATACTTCTCCAGAAGGTGAGAAATTTGGGCTTCAGGTCATGCAATTATTGAACGATAGTTGCCAGAAATGGAAGAAGGAAGAAAACATCGACTATTCTGTCTATGGAACTCCTTTGGAATCAACCACATATAAATTTGCCAAATGTCTCCAAAAGAGGTTCGGAATCATCAAAGGTGTCACAGATCACAACTACATCACCAATTCTTATCACATCAATGTGAGAGAAAACATCTCCGCTTTTGATAAACTGACAAAGGAAGCTGAATTCCAGAAACTTTCTCCTGGAGGTGCTGTAAGTTATGTCGAAGTCCCGAATATGTCCAACAATCTTCCTGCCGTCCTTGCCATATTGAGGCATATTTATAACACTATCCTTTATGCAGAGTTGAATACCAAAAGTGATCTTTGCGAAATCTGCGGTTACACCGGAGAAATCAAAATCGTGAAGGATCAGACCGGAAAATTGGTCTGGGAATGTCCGAAATGCGGCAATCGCGATCAGAACAAGATGCACGTGGCAAGAAGAACCTGTGGCTATATCGGAACGCAATACTGGAACCAAGGAAGGACTCAGGAAATCAAAGACCGTGTTCTTCATGTTTCCGTAGAAACCTACGATGTGGACCAGGAAATCCAAGACGAAAAAGAACATCATTCCAACTGATATGCATATAGGTCAAATCATCAAATCCGACGTTGCAAACGGAATCGGATTCCGTCTTAGTCTTTTTGTATCCGGATGTACGAACCATTGCCCGTTCTGTTTTCAACCGGAAACATGGGATTTTGATTTCGGACATCTTTATACCCCTGAAATCGAAAATGCGATTCTACTTGAACTGGAAAAGCCTTATTATGATGGACTCACGATCCTTGGTGGTGAGCCAATGGAGTTTTCGAATCAGGAAGGGCTGATTTCTTTGATCCGAAAGGCAAAAAAAATTCCGAATAAATCCATTTGGATTTATACCGGATTCCTTTATGAAGACTTTCTTCCAAACGGAAAAAGACATGGACAATTCACAGATGAGATTTTGGATTCCATTGATATTCTAGTGGATGGAAGATTCATTCAGGAAAAGAAAGATGTAAGCCTTAATTTCCGGGGTTCCTCGAACCAGAGAATCATCGATATGAAAGAAACGAGGAAATACGGTCACGTGGTTCTTTCTCCTCTGAACAACTAGATATTCTGCTCCTGGTTTTCTGCCAGGAGTTTTTTAAATCGATAAAAAGTGAGAAACCATGGTTTCTTTGCTCCTTCTCATACCACCGTACGTACGTTCTTCCGCATACGGCGGTTTGAACAAAAATCCATGCCATCTCTTTGAGATAGTATTCAAGAGGGTTCAAAAATTTCTTTTCTTAAGCCTTGCATTTGAGACTGCCCTTTGGACGACACGGGAACGGTAGATGAACAGATAAACTCTTCCACAGAAGGTCAGACCTTGGGCTTTGTCTCTATCAATCTTCAGTCGGACTTGGGAATCTTTCCGCATTTATGAGACTTTCCGTTACTTCCAGATGTCAGACCTGAGTAAATTCTTCAGCCATTCGGCTTCGGTATCCTCCCCCTTCTTACCGGATGACACTTGCGACTTGAGATTTGATTGACCAAGTCTTGACCATGGTCACCCTTTAGATATAAAAAATCCTTCCCGTCTGGGAAGGATCAATCTTCATTTTTCAAATACGACAAGCTTCGGAACACCGACAAAACTCGCAAGGAACTGGAATAATCCTTCAAGACTGAGGATGATTCCGAGGATGATAATCTGAACGTTTCTCGGAATGATGGTCTGATTGGATTTTCCTGTAGCAATACATAATGATCCTAGAACGATTGCAGCAACGGAAATCAAAAAGAGGATGAGAAGAGAAATCTGGTTTCTTGCCACTTCCTTATACTTGAGATTCAGCAAAGCTGAATGCAGGCAGTCAATGAGATAGAGTGCTCCGATGACAATCATGAAGAAGGGAATAAGAGAAACGGTAAGAACAATAAGACTTCCGGCAGTATCATAAACGACAAACCAAATCCCGACAGAAAGAAGAATTCCGGATACAATTCCGGATGAGGCAATCGGCTTTCTAGCAAGAATCATCATAACTAGAGACAGAAGCAAGCTGAGAGCGGAGACAACGATTAAAGTGATACCAAGAACCATGGATATCATATGAAGACTATCAGCTGATGAGGAAATCGATTCCCAATTTTTCCCTCCGAGTTCTGCTCCTGCGACAATAGAAAGGATTCCGACTACGAATACCAACGCATTGATGATCCATTTACTTAAGAATTTTTTGATAATATCCATTTCTTACCTCCTTTTTCTAAGTGTACCATAAATCTTCATTTTAGGCTAGGTTGTTGAAGATAGTTTCGCAGGTTGTCAGATAATCGTTGGATTTTGGCTTAAGTAGATAAACATGGTCGGACTGATAAAGCGGATTAAGATACATCGGATACCGCTTCAGGAAGGCTTTCAATGTCATGGAATTTGTTCCATCTTCGAAATAAAGTTCACCTTTTTCGGCATTTTCCTCAAACATACGATCGACACCGACCAATGTCGGAGAATATCCGATGGTTCTGGCATTCTGATACGCGTTTTCCGGATTCATCATGAAATTGATAAAGGCGTTTGCTAGCGTCTCGTTCTGGCATGTTGTCGGAACCACCATGGAATCGAAGAAACAGGCCGTCGTTTCCGGAACTTCTACCTTAAAATCATCCAGATCCTGCTTCCCTTCTTCGCAAAGAAGATATAACGTATCGAAGAAATCGCCTAGCTGAGTGAAACAGAGATCTAGGGCACCGTTTGCAACGTTTCTTTTCAGAGAATCGTCTCCGAATTCATCGAAACGGATATTTTTTATAGCAGTGACGATATCGTTTTTGAAGTCTACATCCATATCGTTTTCTTCTTTTCCGTCGAAGGAAGTAATATTCGGATCTTCTCCCTTGGACAAAAGATAAGAGGAAACAATCCAGCGGGCTGTGGAATACATACCAATCCGTACGTCTTCCTGATAGAGGCTTCTATCATAAAGAGAGCGGAATCCGTTTTCTTTCACAACGGATTCGACATCTGATTTTCCCGTATTATAGAGAATGGAATAGGCACCCCAAAAATACGGCATGAAATAATCGTTGAACGTATGGTTGTCTTTATCGACCATGTACTCGTCCATGATTTTAGATAAAGACGGATTGAACATCGTCTTATAGTTTTCCAGATAGGGAAACTGAGAATCATTTACTTTCAGTTTCTTTAGTTTTCCCTCATTGTAAAGTTGATGAACCGTATAGTCGCCTGGGATTGCAACGTCATAGCGTGTAGTATCCGAAGAAATTTTCTGGTACATAGCTTCCGAAGAGGTTACATCCTCTTCGATTACTTGACAATGATATTGTTCCTGAAACTTTTCAATCAGAGCATGATCGATGTATTCACCCCAATTAAGAAAATAAAGGATGTTACTCGGAGTCATCAGTACCGCTACCGCAAAAACGGTAAACAGAACCAGAGCTGAGAAGGCAGCAATTATTTTTTTCATTTCTTAGTTGCTCCTTTCTTGGAATTGATTCGTAGGGAGACAAAAAGTACGATTCCAAGAGTGACAAAAGTCAAAAGGGCATTAAAGGCATAGCTTCCTGCCGAAAAGTTCCTTTTCGTATAAGAAGAATAGACGTAGTTGGAGAAATTCGAGAATCCGTTACCCTGAGTATAGAACGAGATGACAAAATCATCGATGGAAAGCGTAAAGGCAATAAGAGCTCCCATGAGAATCGAAGTGGACAGGGATGGAACGACGACTTTGAGCAAGGCTTTCCATGGAGAGCAGCCCAAATCTCTTGCGGCTTCATAAAGAGATTCATCCGTCTGTTCAAGTTTGGGAAGTATCATGAGGATGACATAAGGGATGGTGAAGAAGACATGGGCAATAAGCATTGTCGTAAATCCGAAAATACTCGGAATCAGCGGTTTAATAAGCGAAAAGATGATCATGATGGAAATACCAGTGACGATTTCGGAATTCAACATCGGAATTTCATTCAGGAAATCCATCGCTTTTCTCGCTTTCTTTCCTAATGCATTTAAGCCAATGGATGCGAATAATCCAATAATCGTCGCCAAAAACGTTGCCCAGAATGAGACAAGGAGGGAATCAAGGATTGCCGTATATAATTGTTTGTTCTTGAACATTTCGGCATAGTTTTCCAGCGTGAATCCGCCCCAGGCAAGAGGAGTAATGGAATTGGCCGAAGCATTGAAAGACTGATAGATGATGACAATGACCGGAACATACATGATGGAGAAGACAAAAAAGACGAATAAGATTTTGAATATATTGAAGAGAATATGTCCAATGCTGTTTTTCTCGATCATAGTTTCCGTGCCTTTCTTTTTCCGCTCTGCATGTGATTGAACAATAAGACAATAAGGATAATGACAACGGAGACGAAGATAGACAAAAGCGAGCCGAAATTATAATTGTTCTTTTCGAAGACGGACTGGATGAGATTTCCAATCAGTCGGACTTTTCCTTGTCCGATAGTCTGAGATATGGCAAAGCCGGTAGCAGCCGGTAGAAATACCATGATGATTCCGGACGATACACCTCCAAGGGAGAGCGGTAATGTTACTTTGAAGAATGTCTTCCAAGGTGGTACTCCAAGATCTTTGCTGGCTTCAATCAGTGAGCGGTCCATTTTTTCAAGTACCGTATATATCGGAAAAATCATAAACGGAAGATACGTCGTAACAGTAACAAAGATGACAGCGGAATTCGTTCCAATAAGATTCAAAGCCTTAAGTCCATCCGTTGAAAACAATCTTAACCATGATACAATCCTAAGCATGGAATTCGACCACATCGGAATGATAAGTAGGAGCAGGAAAAGCATCTTATTTTTCAGCTTTGAAAACGAAATAAAATAAGCTACTGGATATCCAAGAAAAATGCAAATCACTACCGTAAAGAAAGCAACAATCAATGAATTCCACAATGCTTTGAGAATAGAGATATCGTTGAGTCTATAATAGGCATCCAAACTGGCTTCAGCATTGGAAAAATCCATTCCATTCGTCTTCATAAAAGTGAGGACGAACATCAATACAAAGGGAAGAACAGCAAGGAAAATCAGCCAAACTAGATAAGGTATGGCAAGATATTTAAATCTTTTCATTTTTCGTTTTCTTTCTCAAGAAGCGCTTCTCTTCTTACCTGTTCTCGGATTTTTACGATGTTTTCCGGCTGAGCTTCGTCTTCGACTTTGATCATATGGATTTCATAGAAATCGACTTTGAGGCCGATTTTATCACCGACTTCGACATTTTGATAATCCTGAACCATAATGATAGTTCCGTTCACATTAACCCAGATGTTGAAACTTACACCCGTGAATACGGTCTTTGTCACGATTCCCTGAATGATGGCAGAATCAGGGTTGTCGAGAACGAGGTCAAAATCTTCCGGTCTAATAACGGCATCAACGACTTCACCAGGAACAAACGTGGTCATATAAGTTTTGAACTTTTGTCCGAGGAATTCTACGTTTTGATTGCCGAGATACTTTCCCTCAATGATATTTCCATTCTCGTAGTTTGCGAGAAGCTTTGCTTTGTTTTCTCCGATGTCTTCGCAATAGATGTTGCCCGGAGCAATCGTCAATCCGATTTCGTCTCCGACTTTATATTTGTCATCGGTTTCGATTTTCACCAACGTGGAATTGATTCTGACGTCCATCTCATATTTGGAATCATCGAAGACGACTTTCTCGATAGTTCCTTTAATCTTGGCAACATCCATGGAACAGATATCAAAGTCTTTTCTTTCGACGATGACATAAATTTTGTCATTCGGCATGAAATCGCTTGTCGATACTTTGAATGTTTTTCCAAGTATCTCGAGTCGTTTTGGCGCAGAATAGACTCCTCTGAAGATGTTTGCCTCTCCGATGAATGTTGCGACGAAACGATTGACCGGAGTGTTATAGATATCTTCTGGTCTTCCCATCTGTTGGATTTCTCCACAGTTCATGACAACTACCGTATCAGACATGACCATGGCTTCTTCCTGATCATGTGTGACAAAAATAAAGGTGATTCCGAGTTTTCTCTGCATTTCCCTGAGTTCAAGTCTCATGGCCTTTCTCAGTTTGAGGTCCAAAGCAGAAAGAGGCTCATCAAGAAGAAGGATTCTCGGTTTATTGACAATGGCTCTTGCGATGGCGATACGCTGCATCTGTCCTCCGGAAAGAGAGGAAATGTTTCTTTCTTCGTATCCTTCCAGATTGACCAGTTTCAGAGCTTTCGTCACCTCTTCTTTGATGACGTCTTCTTTGAAGCTTTTCTTTTCGATGATTTTGATCATCTGATAGCATTTGTCATTCTTTGAAATGTTCTGCTCGATGGTCTCAAATGCTTTTTTGATTTTTTCGTCGTCCTGAATATCCAGGTTTTGGCATTCTCCGGGAAGTAGAGGACGGATTGTTTCCTTTGCGTCTTTATATTTCTTCCACCTGTTTTCTTTGGCCAGTGATTCGAGTTTTGCTTTGAGGGTACAGGTTTCAGATTTTTCTTCCAGGTATCCGATTACATATTTCTTGACATCCTTCGGTTTTTCGATCAGCGAGCATTTCTTGGAAATCTGGTTGATTTCCTCTTCATCGAAGCCATTCTTTTCCATAAGGTTCATGGTTCCGATATCATAAACATTGGAATAGATATTGTTCCTGAGTCCAAAGGCAATATTGTCATAGACGTTGAGATGTGGGAAAAGAGCGTATTTCTGGAATACGGTATTGATTGGTCTTTTATGGGAGGGAAGATTCTGTATTTCCATGCCATCGAGCAGAAGTTGTCCTGCCTGCATAGTTTCGAAGCCGGCAATAATTCTAAGCGTTGTAGTTTTTCCACATCCGCTCGGTCCTAAAAAAGTGACGAATTCGTTTTCGTTTATGGAGAGATTCAGATTATCAAGAATGACGTTATCGCCATATGCTTTTTTTATTCCTTTCAGCTCCAGGATTTTTCGTGCCATGTGTTTCTTATTCATGCCTCCATGATTTTATGGTAGAACGACAAACCTAATTTGCAAGAAAATTATAGGCTTATTCTTCTATATTGCAATCTATTTTTTCATAAACCGCTTTTCCTTTTTTTCCGCTTCCGTTTCTTGCTTTTTTTAGGGGGAGAAAACTGCTGGATTTTTCATTATGTCTTTATTTGGAAAAACCTTGGTTTGCACAGGTGACCTGATAAACCATCATTTTTCCGTCTTTTTG
>ERZ808240.1609-NODE-1609-length-27339-cov-4.755718_pt1 | contig 27339 bp, 41 predicted proteins | sample MGYA00521084_ERZ808240 | MGnify/ENA primary metagenome ERZ808240 (study PRJEB31516, sample SAMN03275571) | gut metagenome | biome: mammalia-associated habitat; material: feces | host: Papio cynocephalus | place: Kenya | collected 2012-08-06 ... | reverse complement strand
ACGCAAAAGGGTACGCAAATGGAAACGCAAAAGGGTACGCAAATGGAAACGCAAAAGGGTACGCAAATGGAAACGCAAACGAAAGAAAAAGGAAAAGAAAAAGAAAGCCTTTCCCCCATACCCCCTATTAAAGAAAAAGAAAAAGAAAAAGAAAGATGCCTTAACAGGCAGTTGTGCTCTAACGAGCACTCTCCCGTGCGTGAGCGCAAGAAGGCCGTGAAAGAATACTCCCCATGCCACAAAGGTAGGCAAATATTCGAGGCTTTCTATTTAGAGCTTTATGGTGAGCCTTACTATTGGCAGGCAAAGGACGCAAAGGCGATGAACTCTATCTTAAAGAAAATTGCTTATGCAAGAAGCCATAGGGCGGCTCCGTTGCCAGTGGACGTTGATAGTCTGCTAAAAGCTTGGGAGGAATTTTTGCGTCGAATTGACAAGGATTGGATTATGAACAATTTTTCTGTCAATAAGATAGACTCTCAGTACAACGAGATAATTTCAGAGATTAAAAACCACCAGTCAAATGCAAATAATGGAAAGAATTTCAGAAAAGAGTCAGGCGTCCCACGATATACATCCAAAGACGCTTATGACACGGGGTTTGGCACTACCAATGGATAGCCGAACTATCAAAAACCTTTTGTTTGGCTTCTTTAAGAGGGAAGTTGAAAGGCGTAAAAACGTGTTTGTCCTCACGGATGAGCTTAAACGCAATATGTCGGCCGTTGGTGACTTCTTGGTTACAGAGAGACGTTACTACGGTCTCTTCATGCCTGGCAGCGTTGGCAATGGTAAAACTACCATGCTAAAAGCCATACGTGACCTTTTGGTCTATCTAATTGACAGCGGAATAATTAACTATTGCGAAGGTGACAAATATCCGAGGTTTGTTACTTCGAGAGAGATGGCAAACATTGCTAAATCTCCTAATGACTTTAGGGGACTGAAAAGCGCAAAATATTTGCTGTTGGACGACTTGTGCGAAGAGCCTGTTGAAGTTGTAGCTTATGGAAACTACATATACCCTTTCATTGAATTGTTAGAATATCGGTATGACCAGATGTTGCCAACTATCATATCAAGCAATTTTAATGCAGAGAGTATATCCAACAAGTATCAGAATGCGAGATTGATGGACAGAATGAAGGAGATGTTTAAGATTATTAGCTTTGTGGAGGGGTCATTTAGATGAACGAGAATAAAGATTTGACTTCACTTGTAAACGATTTGCGTGAAGAGCGTTATGTGATAGGGAGTTTATTGGCTTTTAACAATGCTTACACCATTGTCTATCCATACTTAGATGAAGATTGCTTCTATAATTCTGTGACAAAAGAATTATGGAAAGTGATTGACGGTATGTCGAAAAAATGCGTGCCAGTAGACATTCTGTCTGTTACGGCTGAATTAGAGAGATTAAAGTCTAGTATCACGCCTTTGGATGTAGTTAATATTTCACAAGTAGCTACAACAATAGTCAATCTGGAATATCACGCAAAAAGGCTAAAAGAGCTAAGTGTAAGGCGGAAGTTTTGGGTAGTAGGAGAAAAACTTATTAAAGCTGGCCTGTCAGAAAGTGAAGATATAACATCTGTTCAGCAAGCGACTATGGATAGCGTTTGCCACGTTTTAGATAAGTCTGATGGTGTCTTTACACTAACGGATGCTATGAATAGCCTAAATCAGATTATTGTTCAAAACTCGTCTGCTGATGGTGTTTTAACAGGAACGAAAACAGGCTTAGATAAATTCGACGAGAAAGGGGGATTACAAAAGTCGGATTTAATCATTGTTGCAGGTGAAACGTCGCAAGGCAAGACATCTCTTGCACTCTCTATGACGAGGAGTGCTATTGAGAACAATGCTAAAGTGGCATTTTACTCTATGGAAATGACAAAAGAGCAATTGACAGCTCGTTTGATTTCCGCAAAGACGAATATACCAGCGAATGTTATTCTTTATTCTGGCAGTCTTATGCCAGGCGAGTTGGAACTTATCAGTCAAGCACGTGCAATGTTGCCTGGGGACAATCTGTATTTTGACGATAAGAGTACGTCAAACATAGATTCTATTTTGCTCTCGATAAGAATGCTAAAAATGCAAAAAGATATAGATGGGGCAGTGATAGACTATTTGCAGATTTTGAATATCAATTCTCGTAATAACAGTTTTAGTAGAGAGCAAGCGATGGGCGAAGCTGCTCGAAGATTAAAAAATCTTGCCAAGGAATTAAACATTTGGATTGTGGCTATTAGCCAATTGTCTCGTGACAGCACCAGCCCAGAGCCAAATTTGAACAGATTGCGAGACAGTGGTCAGATAGGAGAAGCTGCTGACGTAGTGATTTTAGTCTATCGGCCTGAATATTACAACCGTGCTTATCCTGCCCCTTATGATAATAAAAATGATTATCCTACAGAGGGAACGGCTATGATAGACATAGCCAAAGGTAGGAATATTGGAACGTTTAAGTTCTTTATGGGATTTAATAAGAAAACGACAAGTTTCTTCAAGACTGATTTGATAAATCAAGAAATTGAATCGCCAATAGGAGAACCTGAAGAGTGTGATGCGCCTTTCTGATAATCAGATAATCATGAAGTTTATATTTGGTATTTTTAACTAAAATAATCATTAGTATATTTGCATATATCAAATAAATTTGTTACCTTTGCATATAGAAAAAGAGAGGTAAATTTGATTAACCAGAGCCTCCCAAGAACAAAAGTTGAACCAATTAAAACATTAAAGATTATGAAGACAACATCTGTAGAGAACAAGAAACAAGCTTTTGAAAACCTTATCACCGAGACAGGTGAGAGCATAAAGAACGTTCTTGATGCTTGCCCAAGTTGGGAATTGAAATACGTGAACCCTGGTTACAAAAGCCTTACGGTAAAGTTAACCTTAAAGGGTTCGGAGGGTTTTAATCTTGACATTACCTATCGTAAGAATAGCTGTTTCCAAGGTGAGGGGCTGTTCACCAATGTTTCCACTTGTGGCGGTTTTAACATGATTGAGTCAAACGATAACCTCAAATACTATTTGGCGGTTGGCAGTCTCCTTTCTAACCATGAGATGCTTGCGGCGTTAAAAGATACGATGCTGTCATGTGAAGCTAAGTTTGAGGAATTTGACGATTAAAGATTTCATGCCATGACAAGACAAGAAGAGATTAAGACGCTTCAGTCATTGAAAGAAGGCACCTACTTTGCACAGAAGTTCGGGCAGGATATTGACCAAATGTGCCAGAATATCAGCAACGACTTCCCAATAGAGCTTGAATGCCAGTTTATGGCAAAGGAGAATGCTTTGCAAGAGCAGCTCAAAGCTCAACAAGCTGCTTCAAAAGACAGGCTGTTGTCATTTGCGCATGACATTATCCTTGCGATGAGTGGCTGCGATGATGAGATATACGCGACTGTGGAAAGGTACATCGGGAAAGACGAAATCATCAAGTTCAAGCACTCGCAAGACATTGAGCTAAATGATGATGAGATTGATTATCTGGTAAAGAAGCTGAAATAAGAAGATATGAAAATTGACTACTACAGGTTTGACTGTTTTTTGCCATACCGATTAGGAGGAGAGGCGTATGGTAGGTTAAAAGAAGCCAAGTCTGCTTACATGAAGCATTTAAATCACGGACATAGGCTTGGGAACAACATCTACGGTTGCACAGATAAAGACGATAGCATTTTTCTTACTTATACGCCTTTTTATTCAGACACAAAGACTTTTGGACGAACCAATTTAACGAATATAAGTCATGCCATCAAGAATGGTAACTACACGCTGTGATAGAACAATCTCGGAGCGACACCGACAGCGTGGCAAAAGGAAATCATTACTCCTTGGGTAGTCTTACAGATTGGCGGTTACTGGTTACATTTGAGCCGTTTCCTACCCACAGAAAACAAAGAAAGGACTGAAAGCGGAAAGGTGAGTCAACACTAAAAACAGAGGCGCAAGTTCCTCTCTACCCAACTTGTATGCGAAGTCTGTGGCAGTGAACAAGCAGACCGTTGGGTGACAACGTTAAGCACATAATTTAATTAAACAGTTTGCCATGCAAAGACTAACAGAAGCTCATGTTTACAGTTGTTGCGAGATGTGCAAACATCTCTACTGTAAGAAGGGTGCGATAGATTGGGTAAGAGAGTCCTACTATTGTAGGATAAACCTTAGCCCGTATAACAATGGCTTTGGATATTCTTGCTATAATTTTATAAATGAAAAGTAGTTATGAAGCTTACAGAAGATGATTACCAAGAGCTTGCCGACCAAATCTATGAAGGTGGGCAAATTGCAACAATCGAAGGAGACGAATACCTTGAAGTGTTCTATGACTATGAGGAGGAAAGCTACCAGGAAGATGACTTTCGCCTTGGATATGGCAACGGCACAGGTGCATGGGTGACTACGGCGGTGAATTTGTGTGTCAATAGGTGGTCATGCACGGATGAAGACGGCAAGGAAACAGACTGTGACTTTGACGAATGCAAGCTTCAAAACTACTTGACAGGATTAAGAGTTGGATAAGATGAAGGAGCGAATTAAAGAATTTGGCGAGTTCAACGGCTGGCGCGGTTGTATGGGATTGTATTTCACACAGAAGCAGCTACAACCATTAAAGCGATACGGGATTACAGCTACAACGACGTTAAGGGAAGCATACAACATAATCGAAAAACGATAAACTTTAAAATTATGATAGAAATACCACAATCAAACGCAAGGGAGCAAGCGGAGAACGAGCTTGCACAATGGGTTCTTGATAACACCAAGGAGATGAACAGTGTACAGATATTGCAACGCACGGAAGGTTGTTGCGCTGGCAATTGGTGCGGCAACTCGCCGCACGGTGATTGGCACAAAGCTTCTTTCGAGGTCGTTGATGCCGTAATCAGGGAGTTTCGCAAACAAGGATGGCAGGTAACGGAAAGGTATTCTTTAAGATACCCCACCGCATGGATAACTTTTGAAAGATAAACAAGATGAAAGAATACACAATTGTTGGAGTTGATGGCAATGCCTTTGCCATTATGGGATATGTGATTCGTGCCATGAAACTCGAACACAAATCACAAGACGAAATCGACGCATACATAAGGGATGCGAAATCCTCGGATTACACACATTTGATAGCCGTGTCTATAGACATGTGTGAGGAGCTAAATAATAAGCAACCATGAAAAACATTTATCACATTCACCAGTCTTCCAATTCCTATTGGGATAGCCACTGGACAGACACCGATTATTATCTTTGCGACAACGAGGAAGAGTATCAAGAATTGCTGCAAGAGTACCGAAAGAAAAGAGAGGACGTGGAGCAACGTTATCGAGCTAATGGGGACGATTGTTCAGCGAAATGGTGCTACCATAACTTCATTTTTCATCCAGAAGGCAAGATTCATGCGGATGAGTATTATTACGCGCATGAATGGTGTGGCAAGGAGTTCGATGCATTCGGCTTTGGTTGGCATGAGAATTTAGAGAGGAGTTCACATTACAAGTATTTTCTAAAGCCAGGCTCTGTAACCAACGAGACTGTTAGCTCAGCTGTTGGAAAGTTCACAGGGTATGGCAGTTAAAATTAGAAGGTTATGAAAGGGACAGAAACATTCCAGAATGTAGTCAAGGCGTATCTTGACAAGAGAGCAGACGAAGATGAGCTGTTTGCCAAAGACTATCAAAAGCCTGGTAAGACTATAGAAAACTGTTGCGACTTTATTATCTCCGAAGTCAAGAAGAGTGGGAGACAGGGATTTGCAGATGATGAGATTTTCGGCTTGGCTGTACATTATTATAATGAGGACACCGTGATATATTCCAAGCATCAATGCGATGTGGTGGTCAATTTGTCTGACCAAACTAAGGAACGACTGGAGAAAGAAGCTGAGGATGAATTCAAGCGAGCTAAAATTGAAGAGTTGCGCAGAAAGGAAATAGCGGAGAAGGAACGCATAAGAAGAAAGTCTGAGACACTGAAGAAAAAAGATGAAGCAGTTGGGCAGTTAAGCCTATTCTAATATTTACGCTATGAAACCAAGAAACAAAGTGGAAAGAGAGGTTGTCAAGTTATCAACAAATCTTCCTCAACTTTCAGACAAGCAACAAGCGTGGGCCGTTAAAACATGTATCAGAGAAGAAAATGCTTATGAGTATAGTGATAGGTTTGCCAGAGGGTGCTTTTATCTCGTAGTTACGTTCAAAGGATGGCAGGTGCTTCGATATTTCCAAGTTAGAGCTAAGTTCCGCTATCACAAGTTAGTTGATTACAAGATATACTTCAAGGAGTGTATGCAGCATTGGATGAAGGATGGCAAGTACGTATTTCTCTCCAAGCAACGTTTCAGTGGTCACATATCAGATGCATTCTGTTCATCTGCCAATTTAGAGGTTAGGACTAATACATTGTGGGGAGCATTGGGAGACCCAAGAGAGTTAGGATGGGATGGAGTTTACTATGCTTCTGTTCAAGACAAGTATAAGTACGCTCTTAGGGATTTTGGAAAACAGATTTGCTTCGACGACATCTTCCGTTCTGTTAATGTCCATCCATATAATGAGACGTTGATGAGGAGAGATTTAGATATGTGGAAGACTTGCAAGTATCACGAGGCTGTTTTTGACAGCAAGTTAATGGCATCTGTAAGAATTGTCATTCGCCATGGTCATGCCGATTATCTCTATGATAGCCTTTGGTGGGACATGGTGGATTTTTTGCGATACCTGAATAAAGATTTACGTAACCCAACTATAATATGTCCTGCGAATTTGAAAGAGGCTCACGATAAGTGGATGCTTGCCGTTAAAAGTCGAAAGAGAAATATGGCAGACAAGATGGAGAAACTACGCCAAATTCAGGAAGAGAAACGAATGCTCGAATACATGGAAGCACAGGCTAAGCGCGAGGAGGAGAATAAGCAGAAAGCCAAGGCTCTTGCTTCTATCTACGTTGCTCGCCGCAATAAGTTCTTCGGATTGGATATTGCAAGTGGTGTTATCCACATCAAGGTATTGCGCTCTGTAGAAGAGTTTTTCGAGGAGGGCAAGGAAATGTGCCACTGCGTTTTCGCCAACGGCTACTACGATGTGAACAAAAAGCCGAATTGCCTCATTCTATCTGCTAAGGTGAATGGTCAGCGTATGGAGACACTGGAGGTTGACTTATCTTCTTTCACGGTCGTCCAGTGCCATGGCAAACACAACCAAAACTCAGCCTTCCATGATGCTATCTTGAATCTGGTCAGAGAAAATATGTGGCAAATCAAATCTTGCGTGAATAGAAAAGTTACGAAGACAGCATGATTTAATTTGGTATTTTTAACTAAAATAATCACGGTGTATTTGCATATATCAAATAGATTTGTTACCTTTGCATATAGAAAAAGAGAGGTAAATTTGATTAACCACAGCCTTTCAAGAACAAAAGTTGAACCAATTAAAACATTAAAGATTATGAAGACAAATCCTATTTCATTTAGAGAACTGAGTGATTACAAAGACAGTAACTCGTGCGTAATTTTAGCGCTCTTGATTAATGACGAGAGTGAAGTAGACGCTATTAATGGCTTCTTGGCGAACAAGCTTGGATTTTCCAATGGAAAGAAAATAATCGGCTATCATCACATTGAAGGAAACGTGAGAGGTAGGGATGGACGTAGTGACTATCTTCTTGAGTTCGACCATCCAGAGGTAGCGTTCAACCCTATTGCCAGATTGCGATTTCCAGATATAAAATGGACGAGTGATTTCAAAGACAATTTCAGTGAAGACTACACATTGTGTTAAATTAGAGTTAAAATAATGCATATATCAAGATATATGCAAAGAAAAACTTATTTTTGCATACATGGAATATGATTACGGGAAACTCAGTGAATACATCAAAAGGTGTAAGTGGTGGTGGGCCACTTCTATGATGGATGTCCCTCATGAATACATTCACAGAGACAAGTGTGCATTGACACGTGACGAGTTCTATTACTTCGTTAGTGCTCAGCGTGAAAATGGTGTTCATGAGCGTTGGGGCAAATATAATTTCCCCTATCTGTATATCGATGGGTATAAGTATTGGACGATGGGTGATCCATTTGAAACTACGTGGATTCTAAATCGACAAAAAGTTTTCAACGAGTTTGACTTTTTGGATTGGCCTATCCCTAATCTTTACACAAGGCGAGAAATGGACATTATGGCAAAAACCATTTTGTCTACATTCAAAGGCAAGAGTGTTTTTGAGGCTGGAATTGGGAATGGGGATTTCGTGAAGTTGTCTAACGTCAGACCAGAAAATTACTATGGTGTTGACCCGAGCAAAAAGGCGATTTCTCTTTTCAGAGAGAGCACGTCTGGTTTTTACCGCCGTTGCTCAACAAAGTCATTCGAAGAGTCAATAAAAAAGTGGCTTTCAGCAAACAGTGTGGTAATTGCTCTTTTTGGGGCGGCATCATATTTTATGCACCAGTATTTGGAGAAACTTGGTGAGAGCGGTCTTGATTATTGTTTGATGTTCTATCGAGAGGAATTTAATCCAGTTGAATTCAATGAGATGCATCATTTCAAATACGATACAATCCAGCTTCGCCGAATCTTCCCGAATTGCAATATTTACAAACATAAGAATTATATCACAATTTCAAATAAAAAATTGATTTGGCAACAGTCAACAGTTGAAGATGAATTATTCCCAGTATGATAAGATAGCAAGTAAGTACGACACTTTATTTCGTGATGAAATGAGTCTCGTGGAGAACCGTGAGGTGGGAGAAATGCTCCCACCTCTCACTGGTTCGATATTAGACATCGGGTGCGGAACTGGCTTGCTTACGGAAATTACGGTAATAAATCCTAAAGACTATTTAGGTATAGATGCAAGTCGTGGGATGTTAGACCAGTTTGTCAAAAAGCATCCATCATTCGAGCAAAAACTTGTTTGTGATGCATTTACAGGCAAGAATATTGATTGTGGGAAATTTGACAACGTCATTGCGCTTTTTGGCTCTCCTTCTTATCTCTCCCCTTATGCGGTATTATCTATAAAGCGTTGCAAGGGACACAAGTTCTTGATGTTCTACAAGGAGAAGTATCATCCTGTGACATATGAAAAATGCAATGTAGAGTTCAATCATGTTGTTTATACCAAAAGAGAGCTCTGTGTAATATTTGGTAAAGAAAATGTTTTCGAGTATCACAATTATATAGTTGTAAATAATTAGCATGATAGAAAAAGTAAATCCGTCGCATCCGGATAAAGTTGCAGACCGCATAGCTGGTGCAATAGTCGACTTCGCCTACAAAAGGCAGGAGAACCCAAAAATTGCTGTTGAGGTTCTGATAGGACATGGAGCTGCCACGGTGATTATTGAGAGTAGTGTCATTTTTTGCAAGGGGGATGTGGCTAAAATTATAGAACGCATCACTTCACGAGACGACTTTAGTGTCAATCTTATATGCAAAGAGCAGGATAGATACCTTGCTAATAACCAAAGTGGTATGGTGCGTTGTGGCGACAATGGAATATTCAAGGGTGTTCCATTGACAACGGAAGAAATGCAGTTAAGTAATATCGCTAAAGATATATATAGTATATACCCTACTGACGGTAAGTACATCTTGGCTGATGGCAAGTTGGTTATATGCCAGAGCTGTGCTGACACAAGAGAACTCCAAGGAAAATATCACGATGCAATAATCAATCCTCTTGGTGATTGGACAGGTGGTACAGACGTTGATAGTGGAGCCACGAATCGCAAGCTAGGCTCAGACATGGCTCAGTCTGTGACTGGTGGAGGGCTGCATGGCAAGGACTTGTCTAAGGCTGATGTCTCTGTGAATATCTATGCTTTCTTGAAAGCACAGGCAAGTCACAAGCCTGTCGAATTGTTCTGTGCTATTGGTGACGATACGGTTGACGGTAAGCCTTATTCTGAGATTGTAGACATTGCGAGGAACTATATCAATATGCGTGGAGGATTCGAGAAGTTTGCAGAGTGGGGGCTATTTTAGTCTATAAACATAAAAGAACATGAAACAGAGCGGATTGCGTTATGATGGTAGTATTGATAAATACCCCATCACGGAAGGTGAAGTTTACAGCTTGGGCAATGGTAGTAAAATCACTATTGCCGATATTACTTTAGGGCTTCCAGAGTTCTCTAAGAATGCAGACTGTGTGTTCATTGACCCTGCGGGCAGTAGAGGTGTACTAAAGGCGTATTATACAAAAGCTGAAAAGTCTTGTCCCGTAGACAATTTTGATGAGTTTGTGGCTTACATCAAACGTTGTATCGAGCAAATCAACCCAGACCGTTTGTTTGTGGAATGTTTCTTCCGTAACAAGAAGCAGCTGGCCCCTATGGTAGAATCTATGTTCCCTCACGTTAAAATTTATGAGAACACTTATTATCATAAGCCGGATTGTAAGTGTTGGATTATTCAAGGCTCTAAGCAAAAAGAAGATTGGGGCTTGCAAGGCATGGACGAATGGGATGCCGTGTTTAAGATTTGCAAGGACGTTCCTTTTAAGTCTATCACAGACTTCTTTATGGGTCAGGGTCTTGTTGCCCAAGCAGCTTATGCGGCAGGGAAAGTCTTCTATGGTAGCGATATGAATCGTAATCGCTTGGCTGTTGCTATCAGTCGAGTTGCAAAACGAGGAGGCGATTGGACTGTAACTAAATAACGACATCTATGATTAAGTTATCTCAAATTATAATCCTCAATGTTCCGAAACGAGAGCGTGAAGGTAAGTATCTCAAAAAGCTCATAGAGACTAGTGCAAAGCCTTATGGTATTCCTGTCAGTATATCTATGGATAGGGGTAAAGGACTTTGGGACAATTATTCCCAAGCGTTGACACAAGATGTTGCCGATGGCACACATCGCATGATTATCCATGACGACATCACCTTTGACAGAAACATTCTTGCTAAGATTTTGCATATTTTGTCTCATGCACCTGAGCACAACGTAATCAGTTTCTACAATCCGACCAACGGTGATTACACGGATTGTTTTGTAAAAGGCAAGCACGTAATCTCTACAAAGACAAATTTTTGGCTTCAAGCAAGTGTCTATCCTAACGACTTAGCAAAAGACTTCGTTGAAACGTCCAATAAAATGACAGATGACCAGACACGCTATGATGATTCTCGACTGAAAGCATACTTGCAGGCAAAAGGTATAGACTTGTACGCTATCGTTCCTGGTTTGGTTCAGCATTTCGGGGCATATAGGAGCACATTCGGGAATCCAGGTTCCGTTGGAGGTATTCAGCGTTACAGCAAGACGTATGACAATCAGTTGAATGTAGAAGCTGTAAACTGGGAAGAAGAGTTTGAAAACCCATACTTGGCAAAGTCTAGTAAGGATTGGGTTAAGGAAATCGTAAACAAAGAATTTCTCGATGAATACAAAAAACTCTAAAGAAAACCTTGCTTTAAAGTTGGCGAAGGACAATATTGAGGTTGAACAGATGAAGCCATTGCAGATTGCTTATGTGAAGGTTGATGACATTTATCCTAATGACTACAACCCTAACACCCATGACGCAGACAGTTTTGACTTGCTTATCAAGTCATTACTTTATTTTGGCTTCACTCAGCCTATTGTTGTAAACCGCCCTACCATGCAGATTGTGGATGGTGAGAACCGCTATCGTGCGGCTTGCGTAATTGGTTATGAAATGGTACCTGTGTGTTTTGTTGATTTCGATGAAGAGAAGCTAAGGTACGCAACCATAATGCATAATGCAGCACGTGGGCATAATAACAACGAAATGATGAGTAAGTTGAAAGATTACTTAGACACTCATTTCAATAATTCAAGTGACAAGGTATTACTTAAAAACAGAAACAAATGATTTTTTACAGCGACAAAAACGTTTATGAGGCGGCTCTTGAAAGATTTAGGTATATCTTCCAAGAGTTTTATGGTAAGCGTAAGATTGTTGTAACAATGTCAGGTGGAAAGGACTCTACCGTAGTCCTAAATCTCGCTCACGAAGTCATGAAGGAAATGGGTATTGAAAAGATACCTGTGCTTTTTCTAGATCAAGAGGCAGAAACGCCAATGACAATTGAATATGTGCGATACATTATGCACTTACCATGGGTTGAACCTTATTGGATTCAGTCATACTTCCAGGAATGGAACGCATCGAAAGGTGAGTGGTTCAATGTTTGGGGGCCTGGGGAAAAATGGATTCGGGAGAAAGAACCGGATTCCTACGGTGATTTGCAAATACCACATAATCAATTCTTTTCCAAGACCCTTGATCAAGTACATAAACTTCTTTTTGGGCGTGACTACCTTACGTTGGGAGGTGTGAGGATAGAGGAGTCTCCTGCTCGTTTGTCTGGTTTAACAAGAGGAGAATGCTTGCCAGGCATTACTTGGGGCGGTGGCGGCGGCTTCTACAAGGATGGCACGCCACGCAGTTTGGTTCTTTATCCTATTTGGGATTGGAAAGTCTATGATGTGTGGTATTACATCTTTAGTAACAAGTTGCCATATTGTAAGCTATATAACTATCAGTTTACACAGAAGCCTTTGCGTGCATGTCGTGTAAGTTCGTTGATACATGAGCAAGCTATACATGATTTAGGTTTTATCAAGGAAGTCGATCCGTGGTTCTATGACAAGTTAGTAAAACGAGTTGCAAATGTAAACACATCAGTCCATGCTTTCAATGATATTGCAACTTATTGCTATAATCTCCCTCCTTACTTTAAGGACTGGGATGAGTACGTGGACTATCTCGCAGACAATCTTTGTGAGGATAAGAAAAACGCGGAGGCCATCAAGAGAGGCTATCGTTCGGCTAAGAAACGTAATGCGGCCAAAGCAGGCCATTGCCAAGAGTGCATAGACTATGTAATACATCAGATTGGTTACACAAGTGCCGTTTGCGTAATCGCCGAGGATTTCGGCATGAAACGCATTCAAAGTGTAGAGCGTTCACTTCGCCAATATCTAAGTGATAATTATGTAAAAATAGAAAAAGCTAATAAGGAATATGAATCTTCAAGAGAACATCAAGAAGGAGTTTGATGCTGCCAAAGATAAGTTGCAGTTTTTGAACGACCTTAGAAAGTACATCAGTTCCTTGTCTCCAGAGAAAGTTAATCCTGTTGATTGCGTCCTTTGGGTTGACAAGGACATGGTAGTTGCCAACAACTATAACCCTAATCATGTTGCAGATAAGGAAATGCGGCTTCTCTATACATCTGTTAGGGAAGATGGATATACGATGCCTATCGTTACCATTTGGGATGACAAGTTGCAAAAGTACGTTATCATTGACGGTTTCCACAGAAACCTTGTCATTCGTAAGTTCTCAGACATCAACGAAAGGTGTGGCGGCAGGTTGCCTATCGTAGTTCTCGACAAGGACATCGACCAGCGTATGGCTTCAACCGTTCGCCACAACCGTGCTCGTGGCAGCCATTCGGTTGATGGTATGGTGAACATTGTATTCAACATGTTACGAGACGGAAAGTCCGAGCGTGAAATCTGTGAGCAGGTTGGCTTGGAGCAGAAGGAACTTGTAAAGTTGAAGTATGTAACAGGCTTTGCCAAGATATTCAAAAATTACAAGTACAGTGCAGCTGTTGAAAAGGTAGTTGATGAAAGACGCGTAGCAAGAGAAACGGCAAAAAAGCAGGAGGATAAGAAATGAAAGTAAAGTCAGTAAAGCTTAGTGAAATCTTTCCTTATTATGATAACCCTCGCGACAATACAAATGCGGTAGAGCCTACTAAGGAAAGTATCAAGCGTTTTGGATTCGTAAAGCCAATCCTTGTTGACAATGCAGGTGTCATTATTGCAGGTCATACACGTTATGTGGCTGCTTATCAGTTGGGCATGGAGTTTGTCCCTGTTGTATATTCCGACATGGATGATGAGATGGCGAAGAAGTATCGAATCCTTGACAACAAGTTGGCAGAGAAATCTTCTTTTGATGAAGACCAGCTTTTGGAAGAGCTGAGAAGCATGAAGGTGCCTACAGAAATGCAGGCTTTCTTCTTCGAGGATATTGACCAGATGCTTAACTTCTCGCTTGATACAATTAATCAACAGGCGGAGGAGTACGGAGGATTCAATGAGGATTATTCTCAGGTTGAGGACGAGAACTTCGAAGCTCCTTCAGCAGGTGGTGAGTCAAATGCGGAAGGAGCTTCAGAAGAAGAGGAAGACCCAGCAAAGGACTTATTCGTACTTAAGGAGCGTGAGGATGGGAGCCACTATATGAAGGTCGTATGCCCTTATTGTGGCAATGTTGAAACCATAGAGATTGAGGAGGTTTAGTCATGGCAGATATTAAGATTAATGACAAGGTTATTGAGTTACCTATAGACAGCGTTGTGCCTCATGACGGCTCACACAAGACAGACGAGGCTTCTGTTGAGGCTCTCGTGCAGTCCATCAATGACTTCGGCATAACACAGCCAATTTCTGTAGACAAGAACAATGTGATTGTTACTGGCAATGGTGTTTATAAGGCTGCAAAGGAATTGGGATTTGAAACAGTACCTTGTATCCGTGTTGATTATTTAACTGATGAACAAATCAGGCAGTATCGTATAGCTGATGATAAAACGTCAGAGTTTTCAACATGGAACGAAAAGAAACTTCGTAAGGAGTTATCTTATCTTGATGATCCTAATAGCATCCAGTTTGCCTTTGATGAAAGCATTGTAGGAATGCTTGGATTGAACGCTAAACCAAAAACTTCTAAGCCAGCTACTATCCCTTCTAAGGATGAGACTAATCACACTACAAAGAAGGTGATTACTGAGGCTCAAAAAGACCAGAAGTTTAAACAGGAACTGAAAGGTGTAGAAGATGCAATCCAAGTAAAGCCTTCTGAGTATTACGAGTATCATTGTTCCGCTTGCGGAAAACTTGTTAAAGTGAAAAAGTCATGAAACAAGACTCATCACAGACGGAGGCTCCGAAGTCCTTCGTGCATAGAATACCAAATCCAGTAGGTAGGCCATACAAAATAAAGTCAGCCCAAGAATTGTGGGACAAATTCGTTGCTTACTGTGATGATGTTGAGAGCAATCCATGGCAACAGAAGACAGGTAGCAACTCAATTGCAGGGAGTGGTTCCGGCAAGCCAAGCAATTCCATGCGGCAGGAGGTACGTGTACTTCCAAGGGCTTATACATTATATGGCTTCTGTGCATTTTGTGGCATTGTTCAGAAATGGTCAGATTTCAAACGTGGTAATATAAAGAGGTCTGGATTTGAGCAAGTCATTAACCAAATCGAGAATGTCGTATGTTCTCAACAGTTAGACGGAGCATTGATACACCAGTTCGATGGCAGTATAGTTGCTCGTCTTAATGGATTGGCCGACAAGCATATCCAGGAGGTTACAGGGAAAGACGGTGAAGATTTCCAATTCCCTAAACTATCCTTAGACGATATTAAAGAATTACAGAAGTTAAATGGACTTTGATAAACAACGTTTTCTCCATAAGCAGTTAGTGGCATCGTCACTTCTGCAATTCACAACTAAGATGTTCGCTTACACGACTCGCCGCGAGTATGTTGTAGGCGAACATCATAAGATTATATGCGATGCCTTGATGGATGTCATTAAGGGCAAAACAAATAAACTTATTATAAACATTGCCCCTCGCTATGGAAAGACGGTTCTTTGTTCCCAGATGTTCATAGCTTATGGGCTCGCCTTAAACCCTGCATCTAAATTCTTGCATATTTCTTATTCTGGTAGCTTGGTGCAGGATAATTCTGTTGGCGTGAAAGACACCATTACGTCTCCATATTTTCAGACATTATTTCCAGATGTTCAGATAAGGAAGAACGACAACACTCGTGCTAAGTGGAGCACTACGGCTGGAGGTGGTGAGTATGCGACCTCTACACTTGGCCAGATTACAGGTTTCGGTGCTGGCCAACCAGATTGGACTGAGGCCGAAATCAAGAACATGGATAAGTTCATGGCAATTTTCAATCCTGCTCATTTCTCTGGTGCAATAGTTATTGATGACCCATTAAGACCAGACGATGCCCTGTCTGATAACGTTCGCGAATCCATTAATAGGAGGTTCGAGACTACTATTCGTAACCGTGTCAATTCGCGCCATACTCCTATCGTAATAATTATGCAGCGGTTGCATGAACATGATTTGTGTGGCTACCTTAAAGAGATAGAGCCAAACGATTGGAAGGTCGTTTCGTTGCCTGTTATTCAAAGAGACGAGGATGGGACGGAACACGCTCTGTGGCCATGGAAGCATACGTTGGATGAACTTTACAAAATCAAGCACACCAGTGAGTTTGTGTTTGAGACACAGTATATGCAGAACCCAACACCAATGGAAGGTCTCATGTACCATGCTTTCAGAACCTATGATATTTTGCCGGATCGCCGCAAAGTTCGCATGATTGGCAATTACACGGACTCTGCGGACACGGGATTCGATTTCTTGTGTTCTATCTGCTTCGATGCCCATGATGATGGCTATTATGTTACTGATGTTCTTTACACTAAGCGTCCGATGGAATATACAGAACCAGCGCAGGCTAATATGCTGAAACGCAACAAAACGGACATATGCTTCGTTGAGAGCAATAACGGAGGGCGTTCTTATGCTCGTAACGTGGAAAGGTTAACACGCGAGTATGGGAATGGCATAACTCAATTTGTTACCTTTACCCAGTCTAAAAATAAGCAGATTCGTATTTTTACTCGGTCAAACGAGGTAAACAACAAATTGGTTTTCCCATCGAATTGGGAGCAGTTGTGGCCGGAGTTTGCTCATGATATGAAAGCTTATCGTAAAGAAGGTTACAATGCCCACGATGACGCTCCAGATGCAGCCACTGGCATTATTGAGAAATGCGAGGAATGGCTCCACAATGCCACAAATGTAGAGCTCTTCCGTGGCGGTCTTTTGTAACTGACTGATACATAGGGAGTTAATTTGGTATTTTTAACTAAAATAATCCTTGGTATATTTGCATATATCAAATAAAAGTAGTACCTTTGCATATAGAAAAGAGAGGTAATTTTGATTAACCAGAGCCTCCCAAGAACAAAAGTTGAACCAATTAAAACATTAAAGATTATGAACGAAATTTTTGAAACACAGCTTCTGAAGTACAAGAAGCACATCATTCAGGTTTTCGAGGATGTGTTCGGGATGCGATACGTTTACATCGACGGTCAGACACAGACTTACTCTATTAACAACGCAAAAAGGATGATTAACCAATGTTGTCAACAGTAATCACAACCGATGGTCTCCACAGAAATGTTGAGCCATCCAACGGGACTGATTTCTCCTTGGAGGAGTTGAAGGGATTTGTCGGTGGCTATATTGAGATTGTTCGTCTTAGCAGGTCGCAAGTGATGGTGGTTAATGAGGAAGGTAAGTTGATGGGATTGGAACCTAACCCTTGCGCAACACTTTTGGTACAGATTGCAGGGCTCAGAGACACTATCGTTGGTAATGTTTTGGTTTGTGACACAAATAAGATTAAGTAGGATGGATAAAACAGAATTAATGTCATACCTTGTAGACGAGGCTGAGTATAGTGAAGAACAGGTAGCCGAGATGACAAACACAGAGTTGTTGGACCATTGGCTGGAGTATAATGGGATTTGCGGTTTCACAGGTGACGTTAAAGAAGTTGTCGAAGCAGCCTTTGATGTAGATTTGGAGGATTAGTTATGAGCGGCGAGAATATAGGAACAGACAGGTATGGGCGTGAAATGCGCCTGTCTCACTCCTGCAACACAGTTTATTGCGACCACATCAAGAATGGCAAAATTGTGAGAACGAAACAGGTGTTGGTAGATAACAGTATAATATTGATGTTTGGTGCTCCTCACACGAGCGGCGCCTACATCTATGATGAAATTCATAGGAGATACGGATTATGGCTTTGAAACCAATGTTAGCAACGAGATATTATCCGTCACAGACGAAGTTCCCTTGTTTCGTCCAGCCTAAGTATGATGGTGTGAGGTGCATACTGCACGAGGGAGAAGACGGTGAAGTTCACCTAACATCAAGGGGTGGCAAGGAATATGATGTGCCTCAGATTAAGGCATGGGGAGATAAGCATCGTGGCAGTCTCCCCCTTGATGGTGAAATCTACAATCACCAAGAACTGACTTTCCAACAGATTTGTTCGGCTGTCAAGTGCCGTTCGGAATTGACCACTAAATTAAGGATGGTGATATATGATACGCAGATTTCAGGTTGTTTCTCATCCAGATGGAAGGTTTTGCAGGACGTGTTTAAGGATATTCCAAAAGATGATTCAGTCTATCTAACTCCAACTTTCATCGCTCACTCAGAAAAGGACATAGAGCGTTGGCACAAGGTGTTTGTAGCGATGGGTTATGAGGGTGCTATCATTCGCAATAGTGATGGTGTCTACACGGAAGGAAGGAGCAATGACTTGATGAAGTTGAAAACGTTTGACACGACGGAGTTTGAGGTGGTCGATGTATTGGAGGCAGGAGGGCTCGATGCTGGCACCGCAATCTTCAAGTTGAAGGTCAATTGTTATGAGTTTTGTTCTCGACCAACAGGTTCTAAGTCGCTTAGAGCACAATATTTGGCTGATAGAGAGGAATTAATTGGCAAGATGGCGACAGTACAGCACCAAGGCTATTCGGATGCAGGAGTGCCAAGATTCCCTGTTTTGTTGAACATTAGAGATTATGAGTAATGGGTGCATTCAATATCAATTTGTATTATGGTTGCGAGACTTGCGAGGCGGCAGATGAGTATGGGAGAGGGTGCAAATATGGCTTGCTCTTTCCTGTTCTTCTGGTAATGGCAAATAAAATGAATTGCCCTAACTATAAATTTTCAAAACAAGTAGATTATGGAATTGAATATAAAATTAAAAAGAGAATATCAGTCCAAGACTGAACCCCTAACTCTTGTAAATTACGAAAGAGACTTACATAGGTGTGTTAATATCACCTATCCTAGAGATTGGGATCGCAATAAACTTGACGCATTCATTCAAACGTTTCACGACATGCACGTGAGAAAGCCTTTTATAGAGGATTACAGTTCTTTGCTTATGAAAAATAAGTTAGAGAAAATCAAAATGTTAGGCTATCGTGTTGTTGCCATAAATCAGTTGCATGGCTACGTCGTGAGAAAGGATGGGAAGTTCCTACGCTATTGCCTTGCCAAATACACATCGGAAGGAGGCATTAGTTTCTCCTACAAATACAAGCCTTCCAGAGCCCATGGTACAGGAGCCATACAAGGCGGTGAGAGTGGTTATAACTTTGGATTCACAGAGTTTAGTAATGAATTGCTGGACGATATGATGGATCGCCCAAAGCTATATGGTAAGGTCGAGCGATACAAGAATTTCAAAGACTTCTGCAAGCGAGAGTCTATATTTTACAGTTCTCTTGAAAAATTTATTTAGATTTTCATGGAGAATATACAATAATAAGAGGGATATTTCGTTTATCTATGAAATTAAGCCCTAGACATCACGGTAAGTCAGAAAAGCATGAAAGAACATAACGTTAATTACGAAGGCTACGACGTGACCATCAAGGAAGACGACTGCTACTACTACATAAACTTCCACACTGGGCTGGGCGAAGGTGTCTACCCAAAGGAGGATTGGACGTTGGATAAGGCTCTATACGACCAAGCGCATATCTATGACGAGAACAAAAATCTATAAAAATGAAATGTTTTGGCTTCAACATACAATAAAGTACCATTTGATACGTTTTTAATTCAGTGAACTGATTATTAACTAAGGCTTGGCTATCGGCATGACGGGCGTATCATATGGGGAAAAGTAAATTGGTTCCTAAAATAGGAAAATATCTTGGGTGCATTGCGGAGACTCTAACAGTTCTTTCATTTGGAGCTTTAATAGTTTCTGTGTTCGTATGGATATATGTAATAACCAGAGATTATTATAGTTCATGTGATATGAGTGGACTTCAAGCTTTCAGCTTTGTTGTCTATTCGATTCTTGCTTTGGTTTCATCGTTTGTTCTTCAAGGCTTTACCTACATGGTAAAGGCTGCTATCCACTACCTTGACAAAGAAGGAGAGTTTGACGTAGAGTAGGATTGTAAACCAATTTGTTTTTAAAGATAATGTCATCTAAATTAATAGTAGACCAAAAGAACGTTAAATATCTCTTTCAAGATAAAAAGTCTACGTTTCTAATACCAGACTACCAGCGTCCTTACGCTTGGGGAGAAGATGAATGTAAGGTTTTGTGGGAGGACTTGTTTTCATTCTCCTTCCCAAATAACAATAGTGATAGTTTCGATTCCTCCGAGAGTTACTTTCTGGGCCCTATCGTTACATTCCGCAATGATGCTGGTAAACTTGAAATCATTGACGGTCAGCAGCGTCTTACCACCTTGTTGCTTCTGTTACGTGCCTTTTATAATCGTCTGGAGCATATGCAAGATAATCGCTCTGTCAAGATGCGCGAGGATATTGAAAAGTGCATTTGGAGAGCGAATGAGTTTGGAGAGTATGACCCGAACGATTTGAAAATTAATTCGGAGGTTGCTACGGATAATGACAAAGAGGAATTCATGGATATTCTGAGGAACGGCACCTCGGAAGGTAAGAGCCGTTATGCGGTTAATTTTCGCTACTTCCAAGGTAGGATAGAGAAGTTCATCTCTGATTATCCTGCATTCTTTGCATTCTTCCCTGCACGAATCTTGAATAACTGTGTTTTGCTTCCTATTGAGGCGGAATCGCAAGATACAGCTTTAAGGATATTCTCAACGCTTAATGACAGGGGAAAACCTTTGTCAGATGCTGATATATTCAAGGCGCAACTTTACAAGTTCTATACAACTATTGGCAAGAAAGAAGAGTTCATTGCTACATGGAAAGAACTTGACGAACTTGTCATGCAGATATTCCATCCTTATCGTGGTACGCCATTAGACGAGCTGTTTACACGGTATATGTACTATGAGAGAGCCTTGTTAGGTAATCGGAATTCCATGACGGAGGGCCTTCGCAAATTCTACGAAAAGGACGGTTATGCCCTATTGAGAAAGGAGGGCACTTTGGAGAATCTGGTATTGCTTGCAAACTTTTGGAAGGACGTATATTCGCAGAATGAGCATCGCTTCTCCGTGAAAGTTCTAAAAAGGCTGTTCGTCTTGAATTATGCGCCAAACAGTTTGTGGACTTATATAGTCTCTGTGTATTTTATGCACAACAAAGACAAGGAAAGTAGGCTTGATGATGACAAGTTCTATGTCTTGCTAAATCGTCTGATAGGCTTCATTTGGGGCTATTCTATCAGCAACCCTGGAATAACAGCTCTTCGCGCACCGATCTTCAATGAGATGGTAAACATCGTGGAAAACAAGGAGGTAACGTTTGAGAATTATCTTTTCTCTGAAGAATTGTTCCGCTCGCAGTTCAATAACTTTAGCTTCACAAATACCCGTGCAATCACAAAGTCAATTATCGTGTGGTGGGCATTCTCGTTTGAAAATCAAGAGCTGTTGCCTCTTGATGCGGCTTATGATATTGAGCACATTTTCCCACGCAATAGATTTGTGAAAGAGGGAGGCTTGTCAAGTGAGGAGAGCCTTGAAATGCTGGGTAATAAATCTATATTGGAGCGAAGGGTAAACATTCGAGCCTCTGATTACAGATTTGTAGATAAGGCAAAGTATTACAACGGCGATTTTAAATCCACAGGAGAAAGGAGCGGAACTATGATACAGGAGCTTCGGACTTTAACACGGACACATAATGACTTCACAGAGGAAGACATAAAGAAACGCACGGCTGATATTTTGGACGGTTTTATTTCTTACTTGAAGTCTAATTCTTTAATTGACTGATAATCAGCAAATTAAATTTGTATTTTTGCTAAAAACATTTGGTACTCTTGCTAATTTTTCGTAACTTTGCATATAGATAAAACAAAGGTAGTTAATTTGTCTAAGAGCCATCTGAATAACAAGGGCAACTGCGAGTTACTACCTGCCGAGGGAACAAAGACCGGGACGCTGGTCTCCTAAGGGTCTTATCCAGGGCGTAACGAGTGGCTGCCCTTTCTTTGAAACGAGCTCGAAGGTTGCATAATTGATAAGAAAATGGCAACACAGAAAGAAATGAACTTAAAGGAGTTCGCAAAACAGATGCTGGTCGATGTGAAGAAAGACCAGGAGTGGTTAACAGGTCAGAAGGAAGTTCTCGCAGACATTAAGTCGAGAATGGACGAGTGCCTAAAGAAGGCCAAGAAGTGTGACATGACCAAGGGAGTTTACTCTACCACACAGATGGCAAAGGAGCTTGGCATGAGCAGTGCACAGAAGTTATACGAAGAGTTGAAGGAGATAGGAGTGGCGTTTCCAAGGTTACGAGTGGATGCTCACAAGTCCCTACTCCACCTACCAGCTTACCGAGGTAACAACTCACCTCTTCAAGGGTAAGTACACAAGACGGCCTCTTTGGACGGAGCGAGGCAGACGATGGCTATTGGCGTTGAAGGAGAAGAATGTTATCTGCAACCTCCCAAAGCCAAAGGTGTCGAAGGTGGTTGAGAAGGACATTGCTTCTCATGCGGCGTCTACTCCTACGGTGGAAGTAAAGGTAGAGACTGCCACACCGTTATCAAAGAAAGCTGAGACCTTGAAAGATGAAGTGGCTTGTCTTATGAACCTTATTTCCGATGTTGGCAAGGGAGAAACAACGCTTCTCATGGGAGACATCATGACAATCTCCACCACTATCAATGAGCATGTTAGCAACCTCGCTTTCGAGGCATACAAGACGATTACACTCCAATGAAGGCTTTGAACCAATTAAATTTCTTAGACGAAGATTAGAAAATTCAGAAAATTAATACTACCTTTGCAGCGGTGAAGGAAAAGATATTGGGATTGGATAGACCTCTCACACGTCGATCTTCGGATGCAGACTTCGGGAGGGTTTCCAATCCCTTTTAACTTAGCAACCTCATAGTGTACAGTATGTTCTCGCTTGTGAGTTTTGCCTTGCATTCTATTTGTTTTCCTTGGAATGTTGCATGAAATACCTTGAACTGGAATTTGTGATGTTTGCCGTTTTCAATTCTTTCAAATTTAGCATTAGGAAACCAATCGTTTACATTTGCAGCTATCTGTAAGGTTTCACTCAGTCTTCTATTTCTAATGTTCTTAGCCATCGTCTCTGAGAAGAAGTTTCTTCCCACAACAAATTCTTCTCCTGCGTTTTTAAGGTAAAGTCTTCTTGCTGTCTGGCCATCTGAAAGTTCTACTTCTTTGAATTTCTCTTGCATGGTTTTGTTTATGAACTCACGCAATTTTGCTCTTGTCTCTGGAGAGTTTTCGGCCGCAATCATTGCTTTCTTTGGCTTACTTTCTAAGAAATTAACATATTGGGTAAGATAAGAAGACTTCCGAACCTTGTCTTTATTGTCTTTCACCCAATCTGTGAAGTTATTGGGGATTGTAACTATTGATTGCTTGCCGCTCCAATAATCTTGCTCACTCATAATTACTGGGATGGCATAGCACATACAGTTCACGTGCCAGCCTGTCCAATAAAAATCCTTTGGGTAGATTCCAGTGAGAAAGTCACACATATCAGACTTGTGGGTGGTATTGTTTGTGGTTTTTATTTCCTTGCCCTTGATGTAGTCCATCTTGGCCCACCTCTCTTGCTCTGCGGAACGGTAAGCCATGTTAATCTCGTTACGAGCAAGGCGAACACTTCTATATTCACAATTCTGGATAGTTACTGCCTTGCCGAATTTCTTTTTATAGTCTTTTGCGAGAGATGGATAATCATTGAGGTATTTGCTTACCTTTTTGCTTAGCTTGACGGCACTCGTCCCCTTTTCGATGCCAGTGGATAGACATTTCTCTAAGGCTTCCTTAACGTCATCTCTTTGGTTCCATATTCGCTGTGATAGGTTAAGTCCTTTCACCTTTCGTTCTATGAAAGCCTTTCTCGCTGCATTGTTATGTTCGTAGTAAGCCTTTTTCCTTGCGTCTCCTATCTTGCGTGTGAAAGTCTTGATAACTCTTTTTGCCAGTAGGTCTTGTAGTGTGTCGCTGTTCTTCCATTCGTTAGAGATTCCACTGTATACCAAAGCTCGCATATTGTTATAATAGTAGTCAAGCATGGCATTGACTTTTTTTGAGGTCTTAGGGTAATCGGCGAAAGAGAACTCGCCATCCCCATCATAATCGGTGGAGGTGGCGATTTTTGCAGACTCTTTAGAAAGAACTTCATATATAGCCAATACCTTTCTTGTATATGTGTTCAGTCGCTTACTAAGGTCTTTGTATGCCTTTTTCTGATTAGGCAGTTTGGCGTTTGTCATGCATTTCTTAGTTTGAAATGTTCACAGCAATCCCAATTCAGTAGCTTGCTCCATTCGAAGAATTTGCATTTGCAGAGAATTGGGTTGCCTTTTAAGTTCAAGTCATGGAAGTCTGTTGCATGCGCGCAGTCACGGCAAAAATATTGTTTTTTGCTTTCCCTCTTATTTCTCATAGTTATTCTTCTGAGAATAAATTAGGCATTGTGGCAGCGGTCCTGTCGGCTTCTGCGTCATCTTCTTCCTGCATCTCTTGATACGTTGCGTCTGGATCATCTGATATGCCAGCACGTCTTATGGATTCCTTTTGGCTTACGAGAGGCTTGCCGCCATTTGCTTTTTGCCATTTGTCAATTTGGGTAGTCTCATCTTCTTGGATAAACGGAGTAATCACGTGCTCAATGGAAATTTCTTCCATCCTGTTTGCCCATTTAGTGTTCATCTTGGATAAGAAAGCCTTGATGACATTTGCCTCTCTCTCGAATCCCTCAGTCCAAGCTCCTGCCTCTTCTCCGATTTTCAAGTGAGCATCCATGAGCAATGTCTTGCGAGAGTCATAACCAATATTGCCCAAAGACTTCATGTTTTCGAAACTTATGTCAGGCATTTGAGACTGCATGAAATATAGCTTTATTAAAGTGTCAACATGATATTTTAACGCTTCGATAGCTTGTTGCCAAGACACATAGCTAACGTCTCCACCATCAGACACACGGTAGACTCGTTGTGTAGAGCCTTTCTTCTCCTGCCCAATAATAGAGCCAGAGACTTTTAGAACAGGGGCGGAATTGTATGCTACTACGTCGCTGTTTCTCGAAATGGCGTATTCAAGGTTTTCTCGGATAGGCTTTAAGCCTTCCCAACACGGTTCATGGCGATACCAAAAGACAGCAGGAATCTTTCCTATGCTAATTTCATTGTCGTTATTAACTTGCCAACCTGCATCTTGGTTATTAGATGAAAGATTCCATTTATAGTGATGGTCGGCAGTGTAAGTCTCAAAGAAAGTGAAGTCCTCGTCGGCAATCTTGCGCTTGTATTCGAACGAAAGTGCAAGTAGGTCTCCATACTCATCAAAGTATGGATATATATCAACACCATCCATCGGTGAGAATGTTTTGCATTTCAATTTGTATTGGCTATCAAATCCATACAAATTGTTAGGCTTTTTCTGAGTGTACCAAAGCGTGAACATCTGGCACGAAGCGTAATAACACTTTGCACGGTGCATGTTTTCTGTGTCAATGTGAGCATTGGTGTAAATTTTCTCAATTGCCTTAACGATAGCTTTTAACTCCTCATCTTTCTGGTCGTAAGTGTAGACCCGTTTTACAGGAATGGCAAGCGTGAATTCAGAGATTCTTCTTGTTAAAAGTTTCTCCAAACCAATAGGCATGCGAGCAGCTTTCTCAACCGTTCCATCATCAAGATACTTGTCGGGACGACCTACCTTGTCGTCAACAATTTCATGGAGTTTTGGTTCGTATTCTCTTAAAAGTGCGCTCCAACTCGGAATATCCAATGTGCGCTGTTTTAGTTGGCCGATAATACTACCAACATCTTTTTTTTCGAAAAGTTCTTTGAAGTCTATCATATTTCAATAATTTGATATGACAAAGATATGAATATATCCGTATATAAGAGTTAAATTTGGTATTTTTAACTAAAACAATCATCGGTATATTTGCATATATCAAATAAAAGTAGTATCTTTGCATATAGAAAAAAGGTAGTAATCTTGATTAAGTCAGGAGCTGCCAAGAACAAAGTTGAACCAATTAAAACATTAAAGATTATGGACACTTTAAAGATGAACGAATTGAAAGAGATGTTGAGCAAAGCTATGGAGCTGGCAACTGAATTGAAGAACGAGGCTGCTGCCGAAGCTTCAAGGCACTACAAGAACGTCGAAGACACCAATGAGTTCTTCGCATTCATGCGCAATAACACACGCTCTGAGAAGTTCGATAGTATTGCAAGTGCAATTGGAAACCAGATTTACGTGATGAAAGGCATAAAATAAATACGGATTAGATATGAAATATGAAGCTACACGTTACTTTTTTACAAGCAAGTCTTCCATGGGATGAACCAGAAGACTATGGAAAAGGAGGAATTTGATTATGTTGGCGACTCCAAGACTGCCATTTTCGATTCCTATGGCGAAGCCGTCAAAAGAGGCACGATGCCATGAAGAATATAAAGATAGAAGCATTATGACAAAGGATAGGATTCGCAAGCACTTTGAAAACAAAGGCTACAAGGTGTATAGTTGTTTTAGTGGAGTCTATGTTATTCACCCTCCTAATGGTTTTGATAAAGTTTTTGACACATTGTCAGAAGCCCACAGGTTTTACTTTGGTTATTAACTTAGCAAGCAAGAGATATGAAAGAAAAATTAGTAGTCCTTGATTACAGCAACAGTAGTGTAAATGTTTACAGTGACATTCCAGACATTGATGACACGGAGAAGCTGCTTAGACACTATGGGCACAAGGCGAGTGAGTGCTCTTGGATGTTCTGTGAGAAATGTAATATAATTATAAATGGAGAAGTACAGAACCAAATATGATAACAGCATTCTTATCAAGCATTAAGGCAATACCTCACAGTCTGCAATCCAAGGCCATCGTCTTCAAGACGGCCAAGATGCTTCAAGAGGCCGTCAATGGCAAGCAGTAGTCTTTTTTCTTCATAATAATAATAAAGTTTGTAATGATTTAAGTTTCAAAAAAACCTGCTCGTGCGTGAGCATAGGCAGGGTTCTCTAATCTTTAATCACATGAAATGTTACAGATGTTGTTTTAGTAGTAAGGGAACGGAATCCGTAATCCCAATAAAGAGCCATACGCAATTGAAGCCAATTCACCGCCCAACGAAGGCCTACTCGCAACCCACCCAGGCCGACTACGACATGTGGGTCAACGCCGCCGTGCAAGCGTCCGCCTTGATAAAGCTCATCGACGGCGTG
>ERZ808240.1607-NODE-1607-length-27389-cov-13.068011_pt1 | contig 27389 bp, 16 predicted proteins | sample MGYA00521084_ERZ808240 | MGnify/ENA primary metagenome ERZ808240 (study PRJEB31516, sample SAMN03275571) | gut metagenome | biome: mammalia-associated habitat; material: feces | host: Papio cynocephalus | place: Kenya | collected 2012-08-06 ... | reverse complement strand
ACGAGCACGGACAAGGGCGGTATCTACTCCTATGGACTTGACCAGCGAAATGGCAGTAAGCCAAACGGGTTAGGCACCCTGGAAAACAATTATGTCCTTGGTGATAACGAAACGGATTACGCGAAGGGCTATGGCAATTTGAAATATTATCATTCCACCACCTGGTGCGTGGGCTCGACTTGGACCTCAAATGCCGGTGCACCGGCAGGACGCCCGAAGATCAACAGCCTCTACTATCAGTATCTGGTTCCACACTGGTCTCAGCATAGCAGCTTCGGCTATGGCAATAAGGTCCGCTTTGAGGTCTGCTACAAGGAACTTCTCACGGGAAGCATGGGAAACCTATGGATTATGCATACTGATTCAAAGAACCGAAACGGCAAGTTTGAAGAGCCGGAGCTCTCGGATGATGCCGCAATTCAGGTAAAAAATGTATCGGATAACCTGGAGACCCGCATCTATGCGGCTGATGATACGAAGTGGCTGACCCCGAAAAACTATGCAAGATTCTACGGTGTGGCTGCGATGTATAAGAAGTACCGCGTCAGTGTTGAAAATCCGAAGCCGATGGAATTTAAGGGTGCTTCCAAAACGGTCGCACTGCAGACAAAAGTGGAGTGTGGCGCACAGGTTCCTACAGAGAGAAATAAGCGGGATATCTATGCGAATGTCAATGAGGATAACTCAAACATCGTTTTCACCATCAATAAAAATAACGTAAATGGCGCCGATGGCATCTTCGGCACCATTACGGGCTATCAGCTGACCCTGCCCGGTTCAGATCAGGATAAGAAGGTGATGGTCAATTATCCGGACGATTATATCACCTACCTTCGAAATCAGGTGGAAAATGGTGCAAGCACTGCCGCCATCGATTTTTCCAGCAGTGCCGTGGATACCGTGATTCAGCGTGTCAAGGAGCACCTCGATACGGTCACGGTTGATAAGTACTTTACGAGCTGGATCGAAAGGATCCAGAATACGACCGTTTCGGATGGTGTTGGCTACTATCAGGAGCTGAATTTTAAGCCGACGGTGACCTACAACGATGTAAAGGTGAGCGCTGTTTCGCCAGATCGAAACGGTGGCTCGCAGCAGGCGCATTTTAAGGCTGAAGAACTGAATGCGGCCGGAAAGTCGCATACCTATCATGCTGGTGACCGCATTGACCTCAGTGCCGTTTCCGAAGACCCGAACTTCCGCGTAGTGGGCTACGAGATTTCCGAGGACGGTGGCGTCCATTTTAACAGTATCCGCGATACCAGTTCCCTCACGCTTCGCTCTGAAAAGAACTATGTGGTGCGGCCACTTCTTGCGAAGAACGATAACCATATCGAAGTGATCTTTGCATCGGAGGAAGCGAAGAGGAATCTCGCCATCGAGGATCTCATGCCGGAAAAGGAACTCGCCACGACCTCCTTTAAGGGGCAGAATGTCATCAATCTGCATCCGGAAAAGACGACCGTGGACGAGAAGACGCGCCCAGCTGTCGGCAACGCCTATACACTTCGTGTACTGGTAACCGGAAAGCCAGCGGAAGCGGGCTATATCTACCGTCCAGTGATCACCGATCATATGAAGAATGAGACCTACCACACCCAGGGCTACAGCTTTATAGAGCGCAGCAACACGTCGGACAATGTCTTCACCGTCGATGTGGAGAAGGTAAGGGCAAGTGATCTCCAGAACTACAGTCTGACGGGTACGGTGGTGACCCGCATGCAGACGATTCGTGAGACTGGAGTGGGAGCGCAGGCAACACCGGTCGGGGGCTATACGGTTTCTCTGGCCAATGGTGAAATTACCATGACTGATGCCAACGGCGCGAAGAGCAATCATGTCAATATGCAGTTTGCCACCTCCGGTCAGGACGGCAATGTCGAGCTTACGAAGCTGAAGGCCCTGCCGGGCGATCGTGTCACCCTGCTGCTTGATGATGGCATCAATGACGCCCAGGTCGAGGAGTATGTATTTGGTGAAACGAATTACAATGCTGCCACGAAGACCTTCCAGGGTAGTGCCGGTCTCCTCGAGATCCAGTATCCACTGACCGCTCCGAGGATCACCAGCATCAGCTATGACTATGATAAGGCGGACAGCCGTCAGAATACGGACCTTCGAAAGAATGAGATCCGATGTGCCGATGACAATCTGACCCTGAGTGCCGTAGTGGATACGAAGGGCCGCAGCATTGAAAAGCTCATTTATACCGTGCAGACGGTGACGGGCTCCATCTCGAAGTATGAGGCGAAGCAGGCATCGGCGGAAGACCCGACTCTTTTCGTCGCAAAGATCCCGTCCATGCTCACGAACCTGCATTCGGGCGACCGGATCACGGTGGCCATCGTGGATAAGGAGAAGCGGACGATGCAGGCCGGGGATCGGACGCAGAGCATCGACATCGTCTACCCGGCCATGGACACGGGTCTCAAGGCCTATGTAGAGAATGAAATAATTGCGCCGAAGAACCTGGAGCTTTCCAAGGACATGGACGAGGTGAACATCCCGATTCTCGGCGAGAGTGCCCGCAGCTCGATCGACAGTGGTACGCTCGGTTTTTCCCGTGTCGACTGGCCGAATGGAACGGGCTATTCACTGAATATCAACATGGATACGATGCTTCGCGATGATTCACCGTATCCGGCAGACAAGATCGAAAAGTTCCAGAAATTCAAAAATGCGGTAAAGAAAACTTCGGATCTCAAGAAGGAAGCACGGGCGGCAGGAGAGGATTCTGCAGATGCCGGGGCCAATGTCGATCAGATCCGTAAAATGACGGAAAATGGTGGCAGTCTCTCGGATGACGAACAGATGCAGCTGAGTGAGTACAGTGCGCGAAAGGAGGCCAGTGATAAGCTGAAGGGAAAGAAGGAATCGGAAGCCAAGGATGAGATGGCCGCATTTACCAAGTCAAAGGATGCGAAGATCAATATCAGCGTGATGTTTAACATCAGCCTGGAATTCATCTACAATCCGGTGAGAAATGAATTCGTGCATGCCACAACCTCTGTGACTGTGGGCGGTGCCGTGGATGTCTCGAAGACCTTCTATACCCTGATTGGCTATGTACCGTGTTTCATAAACCTGTATGGTGGCGCGGAGGTGGATGTCACACTCGGTGGCGTTCAGGAAAATGCGCAGAAGGCCTACAGTGAGGGTGACTTTAATAAGTACGGCGGAAATGTGGCAAATGTGCTTACGGGAAGCAATTTCCTGTATGAGGTCAATTCTGTGCTGAAGGGGAGATTCACGGTCGGAGCCGGTATCTCCGGCGTCCTGAGTGCACGTGGCTATGTGAGCCTTCAGATGAAGCTCCAGTTTATACAGGACAATGTCACCGCCGACAGCTATGGTGTCATCCTTTCGGCCGCAGGCGGCATAGGCATCGATCTTGTCCTCGTGAAAATGAACGTCGATGTGGCGAAGATTTCAAAGGGCTGGGGAAACTATGCCGGAAAGACAAAGGTTTCCTACTTTAATAATCTGATCGGTCGGCAGTATGATGATGCTTCGAGCCAGGCGGCGAATTCAAACGATGCAGTGGCGTTCGCTTCGGATGGCAGTGAAGGAGACCAGATTTCCTTCGAACGCTACGATATGGGCTCAACCGACGACTTCAGTCGGAAATTCCGAAGTATGGACGATGAGATTTCTCTCCAGTCCACACCGACACTCTCGAGTATTCAGTACTTGAATACGGAATCGGCGGATCGGACGCGCCCAGAGATGGTCGAGCTTCCGGATGGACGTTACTTTGCGACCTTTATTGCGGCGAAGCCAGAGGATGCAAATGGAGATAATTCCTGCCTGTATTATACCATTCGTGAAAATGGTGAATGGAGTACGCCGGAGCCTGTGGATGAGGATGGAACCTATGATTCCATGGCTGCACTCACCGTGGTGGGAGACCAGGTCGTTGTTGCATGGATGGATGCAACAAAACAAATCGAAGATGAAAATGCTGCGCTGACCATGGCGAACTATAAGGAAAAGTACAATGCCTTTGGCATCAGTGGCCGAGTTTTCGATTCGCAGATCGACAAGTGGAGCGACGAATTCTCTATTTCTTCTGCGAAGGATGCCGAATTCTATAATCTTGCGCCATCCCTCTGCACAGTGGATGAGAAGGTATACTGTACTTATATGACACGCGATCTGTGCCCACTCACGGATCTTCAGGAAATGGCTGATCTTCAGGATGGTTATTCCACCATGAATCGTGCCGTCATTGATGTCAGTGGATATGAGCCAAAGGTAGAAAATGCGTATGTTGTGATCAAAACAGAAGACAAGAATGACCCGCTTGTCACGGATTACCAGTCCGAAGGCCTCCATATCGGAAACGATGAAGAAAATGCAAAACTTAAGGCCAGCAATTACTTGATCAGTGCCTATACGGTGGATCAGGATGCAAAGGCGGAGACAGAGGGGCGGACGCTCTACCTTGAACTTTATAATATGTCGGAGAAGAAGAATTACCATCCGATTCCAATCAGCAGTGAGAGCCCGGCCGTGCCGAAGCTTACAAAGGCGAATGGAAAGCTCTTCCTCAGCTGGACGGAGCACGGAACAGAGTTTAAGCTTCTCGATGTAAGTGAACTTGTGACGGCGCTCTTCCACACGGATGAAATTGGAACCGCATATCGAAACGATGAAAGCGCCTATACGGTACCGAAGAATAAGGAATGGCCACCACAGCATGAGGAGAACAGCACAGGGACTGAGACAGTGAGTGTGCAGAGCGCAGATACAGAAGATACTTCAACGGATGACGAGCTGGAAATGGCTACGAAGAGTACACTGAAGCGGAAATGGAAAAAGAATAAAGAAGAAAAGGAGAGAACGAAGACAGGAGGAGCAGCAAAGAATCAAAAGATAAGCACAGCCTCTACGATAACGAAGGAAGGAGAAGCGGACACAACTGCTACGACTGAGGTAAACGCAGTGACCGGCGCAACGGGCACGGTGGCACCGAATTATCACTGGTATCAGAAGACTGCAGGAGAACTGGGGCTTCCGTTAGACTCAGAAGATAAAGGTTCAGATGGAAAACAGCATTCCTACACCTACTATGATGAGCTCTGTGAGAATCGATTCCGTACGGCAGAAACAAAGCTGAAGGATGAGGAGAATGCGAGTGGCTCCATTGAGGACTATACCATTACCGGTGATGGTCAGGACCTCTATATTTTCTATACGGATCTTGTGCAGGATGCCTGTGAGGAGGAAGATGAGGAACATGGTGCTACCGTGGAGCTCTATGCTCGACGGTACCGCAGGGGGAAGGATTCGGATGAGAAAACGGCCATTGGATCCGATACAAAGGATGACAAGCTGGACGATATCTCCTACGAGTCCTGGGGCTTCACCGATGCGGTTCAGATCACGAACGAGAAAGATGTCATCGATGACTTTGCACTGATCATGGATGTGGAAGGAAATATCTGTATGCTTTCCGATTCCTATAATCAGTGGATTGATGAAGATGGCAAGATTCAGTTCGACAAGAATCAGATGATGAGCCTTTATTTCAAACCGGAAAATTCACTGAAAATCGATCAGTCCTCCATTGATTTTGATTCACGGATGGTAGCGGGTGAGACCTCGACGCTCAGCTTCGATATCGTGAACGAGGGGCTCATGGATGCAAAGGGCTTTACCATTACTGCCGAGCTCTACAACAGTAAAAACCTGACGACGACCAAGCTGTACACATTGGAGTCTGACCGTGTGCTGGATACGAATGAATCCGTTGCTGTCCAGATTCCGTGGACGGTGCCAGAGGGTGACCTGAACGGACAGACGATCGTGCTCTATGTGAAAGAAAAGGATACGGATGGAAAAGAAATCAAAGTGGATGTTCCACTTTCTTCAGAGGCTCGCCTCAGCTTCGATACCGACGAGCTTCGTCTCGACGGCACCGAGGCGGTACTTCCGTTTACACTTTCGAATGCGGGCAACATCGCATCGAACGCGTGTGAGGTGAAGGCCTATACAATCGAGAACGGTGAGGAGAAGCGGCTCGTGGGCACGGTCCAGGTTCCGGCCATTGGCTCTGGCGAAACGAAGGGAGCCGAGCTTCGCTTCACGCCGGAACTTGACGACTGGAATGACTTCGGTACCATTGAAGTCGAGCTGGTGGCCAAGGATGGCGATACCGCAAAGTGCTTCACCTATGCCGATCTCTACAGCATCCGTCCGGTGATGCTGGTGCTCGAGGATGGAGCGGAAACGCTCGATCTTGCGACGAGGGAGCAGAAGACCCTGAAGGTCGACATTGCCCCTTGGGCCGAGCTTGTGAAGGATCTCGAGTATCGGAGCACCGATGATCGTGTTGCGACCGTCGATGCGAGCGGAAATGTCACGGGTGTTGGAAAGGGTACCTGCACGATCGAGGTATTCAGTCCGAGTCTTCTTCTCGAAGGCAGCATCACGGTAAACGTGAGCGGCAGTACCACGCCGACGAAGCGAAGCTCCAGTCGAAAGACCGCGGCCGATCGGGCCTCGGAGCTCTATGCCTCCGGCCTTCCGACCTGGGTGGAGACCAGTGGTCGCTGGATCCAGAATGCGGATGGCAGCTGGAGCTACCAGACCGGTACGGCACCGATGCGGAACCGCTGGGTATGCATCTACAATCCGTATGCGGATGAAAAGAAGCGGCAGAAGCGCTATGGCTGGTTCAAGTTTGATAAGGACGGGAAGATGCTCACCGGCTGGGTAACCGATGCAGATGGGCAGACCTACTATCTGAACCCGGCAAGCGATGGTACCCGCGGTATGATGCTGTTTGGCTGGCAGCTCATTGACGGGAAGTGGTATTACTTCTCGGAGGCTGAGGGCAGCGGCATCATGGGCGCACTTTATCGTAACACGGTAACCCCGGATGGCTACCGAGTCGGTAAGGATGGCGTCTGGGACGGCGCACCGAAGCAGAAGTAGGCCGAGCTTCAGCGTTTGCAGACGGCCAGGTCCAGCGGTAAAAGCCGTATCATAGAAAAATAAAAGAGCGCGTGTGCGCCTCAGGGATTCCGGAGGGCGTGCACGCGCTCTTGACTTTTCGGCCTCTTCGAAATAAACTATAGAAAGTCTGATTTCCGTGGATGAGGTTTACGGATTCAGATCTTCAAATATTCAAAGAAGGAAGAAATACATCGAAGGTGTTCAGTAGTACAGAATCCTTTCTCCTGAGAGAGTGACCGTGACACGCTGCGAGCGGTCTGAGAAAGCTCTGATACGAATTTTCGCACTGGAGTAGTCCGAGGGAAGGCCGCGCGAAGCGCGATGCTGGTAGTTTGGAACGTGGCTGCGCGTTAAGCAGAAGAGTGCCCATGGGTGTGGCTTGTGACGGAGTCTTGTCGAAAGCATTGACCATGGGAACAAGGGTGGTACCGCGATGATTCGTCCCTGTGTGTCGTTTGACATGCAGGGACGTTTTTTATGTAGAAAACGTTTCCTCCAGTGGAAGCAGAAACGTGGTGACGTGTAAAGTGCCTGGATCGCAAAGCACAGCACAGGAAACAGGCCGTGACCCTGACGGCAGGAAAAGGAGAAAAGATGGATAATTCAAAGCTTGAAGAGCTGAAGAAGCTTGCGCAGGAGAGCATCCGCGAAGCGAAGGATACGAATGCACTGAATGATGTGCGCGTTCGTTTCCTGGGAAAGAAGGGTGAGATTACCTCGATGCTGAAGTCCATGAAGGACCTGAGCCCGGAGGAGAAGCCGAAGTTTGGTCAGCTGGTCAATGCACTTCGCCAGCAGGTGGAGGACGAGCTTCAGGAGCATATGACGGAGCTTCAGCAGAAGGCCCGCGAGGCGAAGATGGCCGCGGAGACGATCGATGTGACCCTTCCGGCGAAGAAGATGCAGTATGGCCATGCGCATCCGAATACGAAGGCCCTCGAAGAGGTCGAGCGGATCTTCATTGGCATGGGCTATGAGGTCGTGGAAGGACCGGAGGTTGAGTACGATGAGTACAACTTCGAGAAGCTGAACATCCCGAAGGGACATCCGGCGAGAGATGAGCAGGATACCTTCTATATTAATGATAAGATTCTGCTGCGTACGCAGACCTCCTCGGTACAGGCACGTGTGATGGAGAAGGGAAAGCTTCCGATCCGCATGATCTGCCCGGGCCGTGTCTTCCGTTCGGATGCCGTGGATGCGACGCATTCCCCATCCTTCCATCAGATTGAGGGCCTCGTGATCGATAAGCACGTGACCTTCGCGGATCTGAAGGGCACCCTCGACACCTTCGCAAAGGAGCTCTTCGGACCGGAGACGAAGACGAAGCTTCGTCCGCACCACTTCCCATTTACGGAGCCGTCTGCCGAGGTGGATGTGAGCTGCTTCAAGTGTGGTGGTAAGGGCTGCCGTTTCTGTAAGGGCGAGGGCTGGATTGAAATCCTCGGCTGCGGCATGGTGCACCCACACGTTCTCGAGATGTGCGGCATTGACCCGAACGAGTACCAGGGCTTCGCCTTCGGTGTCGGCCTCGAGCGTATCGCACTGCTCAAGTATGAAATCGATGACATGCGTCTTCTCTATGAGAATGATACACGTTTTCTGAATCAGTTCTAATAAGGGGAGGAAATAGCATGAATACATCCATGAACTGGATTAAGGAATATGTTCCGGATCTTGACTGTACACCGAAGGAGTGGACGGATGCCATGACCCTGACCGGTACGAAGGTCGAGACCTGCACCATCCTGGATAAGAATCTGGAAAAGATTGTGACTGGACAGATCAAGTCCATTGAACCACACCCGGATGCAACGAAGCTCGTCATCTGTCAGGTCGATGTCGGTCAGCCAGAGCTCCTGCAGATCGTGACCGGTGCAAGCAATATGAAGGTCGGCGATGTGGTTCCGGTCGTTCTGGACGGCGGCAAGGTGGCCGGTGGTCATGATGGCGGCCCACTCCCAGAGGACGGCATCCCGATCCATGCAGGAAAGCTCCGTGGCGTGGAGTCCTATGGTATGATGTGCTCCATTGAGGAGCTTGGCTCGAGTCGTGAGTTCTATCCGGAGGCCCCGGAATCCGGACTCTACATCTTCCCAGAGGGCACCCCGATTGGCGAGGATGCACCGACCCTCCTCGGTCTGCATGACGCGATCCACGAGTATGAGATTACCTCGAACCGTGTGGACTGCTACAGCGTGCTCGGTATTGCACGCGAGGCGGCTGCCACCTTCGGAAAGAGCTTCCATATGCCGACGGAAGAGAAGTCGGGCAATGCAGAGGATATCCATGATTACCTGAAGGTGCGCGTTGAAGCCACCGATCTCTGCCCACGCTATACCGCACGCATGGTGAAGAACATTCACCTTGCACCGTCACCGAAGTGGATGCAGATCCGCCTCGCAAGCGCCGGCATCCGTCCGATCAACAACATTGTCGACATCACCAACTATGTGATGCTCGAGTATGGTCAGCCAATGCACAGCTATGACTATGATACGATTCGTGGTCATGAGATCATCGTGAAGCGGGCCCAGGATGGCGATCAGTTTGAGACCCTGGACGGTCAGACGAGAGAGCTGGATCATACGGTGCTGACCATCTGTGATGCAGAGGGTGCCATCGGTATCGCTGGCATCATGGGCGGTGAGAATTCGAAGATCACCGATGAGGTGAAGACCATGGTCTTCGAGGCGGCGACCTTCGACGGCACGAATATTCGTCTCAGTGCACGAAAGGTCGGCAACCGTACCGATGCCTCCGGCTATTTCGAGAAGGGCCTCGACCCGAACCTCGCAGAGTCCGCCATCAACCGTGCGTGTGCCCTCATTGAGCAGCTCGGCGCCGGTGAAGTGGTCGGTGGCATGATCGATGTCTACCCGGTAAAGCGGGAGCCGTCCGTGGTGACCTGCAAGGCCTCCGACATCAATCATCTGATCGGCTTCAAGCTGAGCGCTGAGGAGATGAAGAACTACCTTGAGAAGATCGAGCTCTCCACGGAAATCGCGGCCGATGGCGATACCCTGACCGTAACCGCACCGACCTTCCGTCAGGACATTCACCGCATGTGTGACGTGGCGGAGGAGGTGCTTCGCTTCTATGGCTATGCCAAGGTGGACATGACCCTTCCATCCGGCGGCAATGTGGCTGGTGGCCTTGCTCCGGATCTTGCAGTCAATGAGCGTGTACGCCATTACGCCCAGGCCCTCGGCTATTCTCAGGCCTTCATGTACAGCTTCGAGTCTCCGAAGGTCTATGATAAGCTCCTCTTCCCGGAGGATGCGGTGGAGCGTCAGCAGGTGAAGATCCTGAACCCGCTCGGTGAGGACTTCTCCGTGATGCGGACCTCCAGCATGAATGGCATGCTGTCGTCCCTCAGCACGAACTACAATCGTCGGAACCGCGATGCCCGTCTCTATGAGATGGCCTCCATCTACATTCCGAAGGCCCTGCCGCTCACGGAGCTCCCGGATGAGCGCATGACCCTGACCCTCGGCGAGATCGGAGAGGGCGACTTCTTCACGATGAAGGGCGATGTGGAGACAATTCTTAACCAGCTCGGACTGAACGGCCGCTTCCACTACGATGCAGCCGCCTGCGAGAAGCCGTTCCTGCATCCGGGAAGACGTGCCAGCATCGTCTATGCCGGAAAGGTCATCGGCTACCTCGGCGAGGTACACCCGGAGGTGCTTGAGAACTATGCGATCGGCGAGCCGGCGTATGTCGCCGTTGTGGATATGCCAGAGGTCTATCCGCTCGTCAATGATGACACGAAGTACGTTCCGCTTGCAAAGTTCCCATCGGTCAGCCGTGACTTCTCGATGCTCGTTCCGCACGCCGTAACAGCCGGTCAGATCGAGGATGTCCTTGTGCAGCGTGCCGGTAAGCTCTGCGAGCGCGTCGAGCTCTTCGACATCTATGAGGGTGCGCAGGTGCTCACGGGCTACAAGTCCATGGCCTATAAGGTCACGCTCCGTGCCCAGGATCACACCCTCACCGATGATGAAATCAACAGTGTCGTGAAGAAGATTCTGAACGGCCTCGAAGGACTCAATATCAAGCTGAGATCGTAATCATCCCCAAAAGGCCGCCGAGGAGGGACGTCATATAGACTCCTTTCCTCGAACGCCGAAAATACCTAAAAAAGACTTCGGATTTTTCTAACGCTCCGTCAAACTCGCCCTTTTTCCTTGAGGGAAAAAGAACTCAAGCAGTTGCCGGAGCACGGGCTGGAAGCCCTGTAAGAAAAATCACGAAGTCTTTTTTGTATTTTCAGGCAACCGAGGAGAGTCGTCCATACGACGTCCCTTCCTCGGCGGCCTTTTTTAATGCTTACACGCGGAGATTTGCCCCCTTGAAGTCGCGCTCGAGCTCGCGCTTCTGCTGCTTCTTTGCGAGATCCGCCCGCTTATCATAGAGCTTCTTGCCGCGGCAGAGGCCGATCTCGACCTTCACGAGTGAACGGCGGAAGTAGACGCGGAGCGGCACGAGGGCATAGCCATCCTCCTTCAGCTTGCCGAGGATCTTGTGAATCTCGGCCTTATGAAGGAGCAGCTTCCGATCCCGGAGGGCATCCTTATTGAAGATATTGCCCTTCTCGTAGGGATTGATATGCATGCCGTAAATAAATACTTCACCGTCCTTGATATTACAGAAGGATTCCTTGATGGAGCACTGCCCGAGGCGGAGGGACTTGACCTCGGTACCGGCGAGCTCGATGCCACACTCGAAGGTCTCATCGACGAAGTAGTCGTGGTAGGCCTTCTTATTATTTGCAATGAGCTTCGTTCCTTCTTCTTTTCCATAATTTGCCATCATCTTACCTCTATCTCATGATGCTAAAATCGCTGTTTCTGTGGTCCTCCTCCGGAGCAGTGCGGCCCGCTGTACGAAAGGAAGGACCGGGAGCCGACGGCACGCCGTAGCGTGCTCAGGCTTCGTCCTCCTCCGGCCGGAGGAGCTGGAAATCGATCGTTCTTGTCAGCTTGTCTGCATTGAGCACACGGACACGAACACGGTCCCCGAGTCGATAGGTCCGACCGGTGCGTTCCCCGACGAGCTCATATTTATCTTCATGGAAGACGAAGTAGTCGGAGTCCATGAGACGGACGGCGCACATGCCCTCCACCGTGTTCGGGAGCTGCACGTAGATGCCGTAGTTCGTGACACCGGTAATGACGCCGTCAAACTCCTCGTCAATGTGGTGCCGCATCCACTCGCATTCCTTCAGCTTATCCGTCTCACGCTCGGCTTCATCGGCACGACGCTCGAGGGTAGAAGAGCGGTCGGCGACCGCCGGAAGGAGATGACGATAATGCTCGAGCCGGCGGGAACTGAGCTCGCCGCGGAGATCCTCCTTGATGATACGATGAATCTGAAGATCCGGATAGCGGCGGATCGGCGAGGTGAAGTGACAGTAGTACTTCGCCGCGAGACCGAAATGACCGCTGCATTCCGTTGAATAGCGGGCCTGCTTCAGCGAGCGGAGGGTCATCGTCTTGATGATCGGCTCCTCCGGTGTCCCGACGATGGCGTCGAGGAGCTTCTGCACCTCTTTCGGGCGAATGCTGTCGTCGTCACGGATGCGGATAAAATGTCCGAAATTTTCGATGGCAAGGCTCAGCTGCTGGAATTTTTCCATATCCGGCTTTTCGTGTACGCGGAAGACAAACGGAATCTGCTGCCAGAAGAAGTCCTCTGCGACCGTTTCATTCGCTGCCAGCATGAAGTCCTCAATCAGCATATGGGATTCATTCCGCTCGTACGGACGGATGTCCGTGACATGCCCGTCCTTGTCGAGCAGGATCTTCGTCTCCGGAAAATCGAAGTCAATGCCACCACGGTCATACCGACGTTTCCGGAGCAGCTTCGAAAGCGTCAGCATGCGCTCAAGCATCGGCCTGTACGGAAGATAATCCTCTATGTTTTCACCGTTCGTGAGCGTGGTACCGGTCAGCACAGCATGCACGCCGGAATAGGTCATGCGCTTATCGGAGCGGATCACGGATTCGCAGAGCTCGTGGCTCAGAATCTTTCCGCTTTCGTCCATGTCCATGATGCAGGAGAGGGTCAGACGATCCTCCCCTGGATTCAGGGAGCAGATCCCGTTGCATAGTACCCGTGGCAGCATGGGAATCACGCGGTCCGTAAGATAGACCGAGGTACCGCGGTTGAGCGCCTCCTGATCGATGAGCGAGTGCTCAGTGACATATTCGCTGACGTCCGCAATATGAACGTAGAGGCGATACTGGTGGCTTGCTTCGTCGTACTCGAGCGATACGGCATCATCGAGATCCTTCGAATCCTCCCCGTCGATCGTGACCGTCGGGAGATTTCGGAAATCATGGGCCGCACGGCGTGCAATGAGCTCCTCCGGGACCGTCTCTGGTACCTTTTCGGCGGCACGCATGATGTCCTTCGAAAAGGCCTCTGGGAGACCATAGGCGCGGACGATGGAGAGAATGTCCACGCCCGGATCATTGACATGACCGAGAATTTCGGTGATGACGCCCTCCGGACTGTGCTTCTCATCGCCATAGTTCACGATGCGCACCACGACCTTGTGACCGTTTACGGCGTGCATGTCCTTTCCCTGTGGGATGTAGATGTCCTTGAGAATCCGCTGGTTGTCCGGCTCCACGAAGCCGACGGATTTATTTTTATGATAAAAGCCGACAATCTCTTTATTCGCATGCTCGAGGATCTGGGTGATATGTCCCTCGGAGCGATGGCTTGCATCCGCATCGCGGGTAATGATGATGCGTACACGGTCTCCATCGAGTGCCTGACCGACGTATTCGGCCGGGATAAAGATGTCCGGATCATTTTCGTGGTTCTCGAGGGAGACGAAGCCGAAGCCACGTGGATGTGCGTGGAAGGCACCGACCTGTGTGAAATTTTCTGCGCGACCATACTTTCCCTTCTGAGAAATGCCGATTCGGCCCTCGGATACGAGCCGGTCCAGCACCTCCTGAAGTGCGGCACGCTCCGCCTTCGGGATGCCGATCAGCATGGCCATTTCTTTTGCTTTCATCGGCTGATAGATCGGATCCTTCACCAGATCACAGATCAGCTTGCCGAGTTTTTCCTTTTGATAATCCTGCATAATTTCTTTCTTTATAAAAATCGATATCTACATGAGTGTGGCTTTGCCAGATCTCCATTTTGCTTTGCCAAATCTCCATTTTGCTTCGCAAAATCTCGATTTGAGCGGGTAGAGATGCTTCGCATCTTACCCGCCTTCCGGAAGCAGAAAGAAAATTGTCCATGCATGGCCATTTTCTTTCTGCTTCCGGAAGGTGCAAACCTAAAAAAAAGAGCCTACATACAGCTGTATGCAGGCTCATCGTATCAAATCTTTTTCGTCATTTCCAGTATTACCAGATCACGTCCAGCACAAGTGCAACCACAAAGAAGAGTACAGCTGCAATCTTCGTGAACTTCTCCAGTCCGCCCTCGATCGAACGGCCTCTGTTCTTGCCCCAGTAGGTATCGGCCATACCGGAAATAGCACCGAGACCCTCGCTCTTTCCTTCCTGCATCAGAATAATAGCAGAAAGAGCAACACCTAAAAGACAGAATATAATGACAAGTGCGATTTTCATAAATCCTCACCACCTCATACAAAGTTTAAAAATACTTATGAACTATAGCACAGGAAGCGTACTTATGCAAGAACATTCTTTCCGTTACTGATCGACGATTGCCTGCAATCGTCGATGCAGCGCCGAAGGCGCATCAGATGGCATCGTCTCCCTGCATACATCGTGCACATTATACTCCTTCAGAATCATGCACTCAGCACTCAGGTGCATAGCGAAACGGGAGCTGCAGCAGCTTCTGCTGAAGCTTGATCTGCGTATCTCCTGGGATACTGGAATGAAGCTCCAGTGTGCCGGGATTCGCTGAGGAATTCAGAAGCCCGGCCTCCTGCAGGCGCCGCTTCGTTTCTCGTGCGGTTCCATAGGCACCATCGTAGAAGGTAAAGGAGTACCCCAGTGCCCTCTCGATGCTTTCCATGGCGAACGGAAAGTGGGTACAGCCGAGTACCACGCTGTCGACGAGCTGCCCGCCGCCTCCGTCTTCAAACCTTCGATAAGGACGGAGCAGCTCCTGAAGATAGTGAAGCAGCTCTTCCGAATGCTCCTTTCCGGCTTCAATGAGTGGCACGATGCCAGGAGCCGCGACGGGGTGAATTTCGGCTGCTTCGGAGAAGCGGCCGATCAGATGATGCAGGCGTTCCCCATGAATCGTGGAAGCCGTCGCAAGGACCAGAACGCGTGGATGGGTGATCTCTGCGTGGTCCACGGCTGATTTCACTGCGGGCTCCATACCGATGATAATGAGAGATGGGTATTTCGCACGAAGCCAGTCCGCGGCGGCTGAGGTGGCCGTATTGCATGCAATGACGATGGCCTTACATCCCTTTGAGAGAAGAAACTGCACATTCTGATCGGACAGCGCCCGAATCTGTGCTTCTGTCCGGTCGCCATACGGCGCATGGAGGCTGTCCCCAAAGAATATATAATTTTCGTTCGGCATATCGTGACGGAGGATCCGCAGCACAGAAATGCCACCGACCCCGGAGTCGAATACACCGATTGGAGAATATTTATCCATGATTTTACTTCTTGATCTGTTCCCTTCGTCTGGATTTTCTGAGTAAACCTGCATATTTTTTTAGTTTAGTTCATTTACTGATGTTTCGCAACTCAGAGACGTGTACCGAGGCGGAGACGCGCAGCGGCCGTCAGATAGGCGTGGGCCGCCCCTTTCAGTTGATTTTTTATCCTCGACAAAATATACTACAGCTAGACATTTTTGTATAAATCGTATCAGGGGGAAACGAACGATGCAGACAGTAGATAAGGTGAGTGTTTCGGAGCTGATTGAAAAGGAGGGACTTCGTAATCTGACACCGGAGGTGGATACGGATTCGAAGTACATTACGATTCCAGACGTGAACCGTCCAGCCCTTCAGCTCGCAGGCTTCTTCGATCAGTTTGATTCCGAGCGTGTGCAGATCATCGGCAATGTTGAGACCGCGTATCTTATGACCTTCAGCGCACCGGAGCGCCGGGCGAAGTATGCTGCGCTCTCGAAGTATCCGATTCCGGTCATCATCTATGCACGTGGCATCGAGCCCGACAGCTGCATGATTGAGGCCTGTCGGAAGGCGGGCATCCCGCTTCTGCAGTCGAAGCGTATGACAACAGAGCTGGAGGCACAGATCATCAGCTGGCTGAAGGTCCGGATGGCACCGATGATTTCCGTCCATGGTGTGCTCGTGGACGTCTATGGTGAGGGCGTTCTCATCATGGGCGATTCCGGCATTGGCAAGTCAGAGGCGGCGCTCGAGCTCATCAAGCGCGGCCATCGTCTCGTGGCGGACGACGTCGTTGAGCTTCGGAAGGTCTCCGACGATACCCTCGTGGGCAGCGCACCGGATATCACCCGCCACTTTATCGAGCTCCGAGGCATTGGCATCATCGATGTGAAGCAGATGTTCGGCGTGGAGTGCGTGAAGGATACCCAGAGCATTAACATGGTCATCAAGCTCGCCGACTGGTCGAAGGATAAGGATTACGATCGGCTCGGACTGAAGGACAATTACACCGAGTTCCTGGGCAATAAGGTCATCTGCTATGATATTCCGGTACGCCCGGGGCGGAACATTGCCGTCATCGTGGAGTGTGCAGCCGTCAATAACCGTGCGAAGAAGATGGGCTACAATGCAGCACAGGTGCTCTACGAGCGTGTGACCGCCAATATGAAGCGGGACGAGTAAAAAAGAACAGTTCATACAGACGAGAAATCGTCCGGATGAAAGAAGGACGAAGAGACGGTCTCTGTAAAAAGAGGCGTGGATCTTCGCCCTTTGTATGCAGGAAAGGAAACGATGAAGGTTTTAAAAAACGAGCTGCTGAAGCAGCATACGAGCTTCCGCGTCGGCGGCCCGGCGAAGGTCTATGTGGTGCCGGAGAGCATCGAGGAGCTTGAGAAGCTGATCCACTTTTTATATGAAGAAAAGCTCCCATATGACATCATTGGAAACGGCACAAATCTGCTCGTGAGCGATGCAGGGGTCGATCACGTGGTTGTGGAGATTGGACGCGCGCTGGAGGAGATCACGCTGCTTCCGTCGTCCCATGCTTCCGGCGAGGCATCCTCCCTTCGCGCGTGTGGCCCGGCGGGCATAAGGAAGGAAGGCTGTGCATCGTCGGAGGCATCCGACGAAAACGTTGTGAAGCTTCATGCGAGTGCGGGCACGCTCCTCAGTAGGGTCGCCCGGTTTGCGGCCGCACAGGAGCTGAGCGGCATGGAGGCCCTGGGCGGCATTCCAGGCACGATCGGTGGGGCCGTGACCATGAATGCAGGGGCCTATGGCACGGAAATGAAGGATGTGCTGCGCGAGGTGGAGGTGCTGACCCGGGAAGGCGAGCGAAGAATGCTCTCGGTGGAGGAGCTCGGGCTGGGCTATCGACAGAGCATTATCCCGGAGAAGGGCTACATCGTTGTGGCCGCGACCCTTGCCCTGAAAAAGGGTGACCCGGCGGAGATCGAGGCGCGGATGGCGGACTACCAGCAGCGACGACGCGACAAGCAACCTCTCGACAAGGCGTCGGCCGGTTCAACCTTTAAGCGGCCGGAGGGCTACTTCGCCGGAAAGCTGATTGAGGACACGGGACTTCGGGGCTTCCGACACGGTGGCGCGCAGGTGAGTGAGAAGCACTGCGGCTTCATTGTGAATGATGGCACCGCGCGGGCCGAGGATATTTACTGGCTGATCGGGGAGGTGCGTAAGCGCGTCCTGCTGGAGCAGCATGTCGAGCTTACGCCGGAAGTGAAGCTCTGGGGTGAATTCTGAAGCCAGAGGGGGATTCGGAATCTCGAGCGTCGACCGAGTGCATGCGTTTCGCAGGGGCATGCATGAAGGCGTGAAAAGGAGGAGAACGCATGGGAAAGCTTTTAATCATCACGGGGATGAGCGGCGCAGGAAAGACGATTGCACTGAAATCCCTCGAGGATATGGGATACTACTGCGTGGACAATCTGCCGATTCCCCTGATCGACAAGTTCGCGGAGCTGATTGTCGATGGGCATGAGCAGATCACGAAGGCGGCACTCGGCATCGATGTGCGGTCCGGAAAGGATCTGCCGCTTCTCAAGGAGGTACTCGATACCTGGGATATCAAGGGGCGGATCGAGTATGCCATCGTTTTCCTGGATGCATCGGATGAGACGCTCATCAAGCGCTTTAAGGAAACACGGCGTGCCCATCCGCTCAGTAAGGATGGCCGGGTCGAGACCGGAATCGAGGCCGAGCGGAAGGCCATGGACTGGCTCAAGGAAAAGGCCGATTACATCATTGATACCACGCACCTTCTCACGAAGGAGCTCCGGGGGCAGCTCGCCGATATCTTCGAGGGCGAAAAGGCCTATGAAAATCTGCAGGTGACGATTTTAAGCTTCGGTTTCAAGCATGGCATTCCGGAGGATGCAGATCTTCTTTTTGATGTGCGCTTCCTTCCAAATCCCTACTACGATCCGACACTCCGCAGTCATACGGGACTGGAGGAGAGTGTGCAGACCTACGTATGCCAGAATGGCGTGGCCGATGCGTTTCTGGATAAGCTCTATGACATGGTCAGCTTCCTGATTCCGCATTATATCGAGGAAGGAAAAAACCAGCTGGTCATCGGCATTGGCTGCACCGGCGGACATCATCGCTCGGTCACGATTGCCGAGCTTCTGTATAAAAGATTGAAGAAAAATGCCGATTATGGACTGCGCATTGATCATCGGGACATTGAGAGATAAGCATGGAAACAAAAACGAAAGTGTCTTTTTCAGCACGGGTGAAGCAGGAGCTACGTAAAAAAGACTTTACAGTAAATGAAAAAGACATTAATATGGGTAGCAATGATTCGAAGGATTTCGCAATGCGTTCGTTCGTTCGGGAGCGCTTCCTGAATGCAGGCTCGATTACGGATCCAACGAAGGATTATCATCTTGAGTTTGTCTGTGGAGGAGCAGAGGAGGCCGATCGGATCACCGATGTCCTTCGAAGCTTTGAACTCGAACCACGTATCATGGAGCGAAGTGGGCATCTGGTGGTGTATCTGAAGGATGCCGCACAGATTTCGGATGTACTGAAGCTGATGGGAGCCGTCAACGGCCTCATGGAGCTGGAGAACGTCCGGATACTCAAGGAGGTCAGCGAAAAGATTAATCGGCAGGTGAACTGTGAAACAGCAAACCTCCAGCGGACGGTGTCTGCAGGAATTCGCCAGGTTGAAGATATTCAGCTGATCGATCGTGAGATCGGACTTCAGAATCTGGAGCCGGGACTTCGCGAGATGGCGGAGAAAAGGCTCGAGGATCCGAATGCATCACTGAGCGAACTTGCAGAGCGCCTCACGGAACCGATTGGTAAAAGCGGTGCCAATCACCGATTACGGAAGCTGTCACGCATGGCTTCCGATATTCGCGCGAAGACCGCTGGCGTACAGTATGAAGAGAAGAAGGGCGTTTTGGAGTGAGGGTGCGATGCATCCGGGGGGAGTTATGGACGCAGTTCATCTCAAGGAAGGAAATCATGAAAGACACAAATGTAGTAGTTCACTTACCGAAGAAATCAGATGAGCATCCAATCGCGATGCTGGTGCAGATTGCGAGCCGTTTCGAGTCACGCATTTATATGGCTGAGGGACCTCGGAAGGTCAATGCAAAGTCCATCATGGGGATGATGGCTCTCGGCATCAGCAATGGGCAGGAGCTCGTGATTTCTGCGGATGGTACGGATGAGGAGGATGCACTGAAGAATATTTCAGCGTACCTCACGGGTGCAAGTGCTTAACGATAGATGAAATGGAGAGGGAGGTGCGGACGGCACCTCCCTTTTTATATGTTTAAAAACGAACAGACATTCTTTTAAAAGCTAGGATTCTGATAAAAACTATGATAGGATAGAAGCATTTCATGAGGGAAGGAGAACAGGATGGCTTTTACACATCTGCATGTACATACCTGCTACAGTCTTCTGGATGGTGCCGGGCGGATTCCGGAGATGATTGCGCGCTGTAAGGAACTCGGGATGGATTCCATGGCCATCACCGACCATGGCGTCATGTATGGCGTCATTGATTTTTATAAGGAGGCGGAGAAGCAGGGCATCAAGCCGATTCTTGGCTGCGAGGTGTATCTCACGAGCGGCTCCCGCTTCGATCGCGAGGTCGGGAAGGGAGAGGATCGCTACTATCATCTCGTCCTGCTGGCGGAGAATGATCAGGGCTATGCAAACCTGGTGAAGCTGGTTTCCACGGGCTTTATCGATGGCTTTTATTATAAGCCGCGCGTGGATTATGAGACGCTGGAGCGCTATCATGAGGGACTCATCGCACTTTCCGCCTGCCTGGCAGGCGAGGTGGCGAAAAATCTCAGTCGGAACCTCTATGATGAAGCGAAAAAGGCCGCCCTCCACTACCTTTCCATCTTTGGACCGGATCATTTCTATCTGGAGCTGCAGGATCACGGCTATCCGGAGCAGAAGAAGGTCAATGCAGGCCTCCTGCAGATCCATGAGGAAACCGGGATTTCGCTGGTCGCCACGAACGATATTCATTATACCCGGAAGGAGGATGCAGAGGCCCACGATATCCTGCTCTGCCTTCAGACCGGAAAGAAGATTACCGATCAGGATCGGCTCCGCTATCCGGGTGGACAGTTCTATATCAAGTCCGAGGAGGAGATGCGGGCGCTGTTTCCCTATGCGGCCGAAGCACTGGAGAATACCCATGCCATCGCAGAGCGCTGCCATGTACATATCGAATTCGGGCACTATCATGTGCCGGGCTATCAGGTCCCGGAGGGCTACGATACGACCGGTTATCTTCGGAAGCTCTGTGAGGACGGCCTGCAGGCGCGCTATGGTGCGGCTGGAGAGCAGTACCGGGTGCGGCTCAACTATGAGCTTGAAACCATTGCCAGCATGGGCTTCGTGGAGTACTTCCTGATCGTCTGGGACTATGTGCACTATGCGAAGACCCACGACATTGCGGTCGGTCCGGGCAGAGGCTCGGCGGCCGGTTCCCTGGTGGCCTACTGCATTGGCATCACCGACATTGACCCGATGCGCTATCAGCTGGTGTTCGAGCGCTTCCTGAATCCGGAGCGTGTAACCATGCCTGATGTTGACATGGACTTCGAGTACGAGCGGCGACAGGAGGTTATTGACTATGTCACGCGGAAATATGGGAAGGACTGTGTCTCCCAGATCATCACCTTCGGTACCCTGGCTGCACGCGGAGTGATTCGGGACGTGGGCCGCGTCATGGATATTCCGTATGCAAAGTGCGATATGATTTCGAAGCAGGTGCCGAATGAGCTCAATATGACGCTCGATAAGGCACTCGCCTCGAATCCGGAGCTTCGACGGCTCTATGAGGAGGACCCGGAGACCCATCGCCTTATCGACATGAGTAAACGCCTCGAGGGACTGCCACGGCACAGCTCCATGCACGCAGCCGGTGTCGTGATTTCCGGAAAGCCGCTGGTGGACTACGTCCCGGTATCACGTGCAGGTGATGGAACGATCACCACGCAGTTTACGATGACCACCATTGAGGAGCTCGGCCTTCTGAAGATGGATTTTCTGGGGCTTCGGAACCTGACGGTTATCAAGGATGCCATTCGGGATGTCAATAAGCTCCACCATGCGGATCTCAGCGTAGAGAATATGAATTACGCGGATCCGAAGGTCTACCAGATGATTTCTGCCGGACACTGTGAAGGGGTGTTCCAGCTTGAGTCGGCGGGCATGAAGAGCTTTATGAAGGAGCTGAAGCCATCGGGCATCGAGGACATCATCGCCGGTGTCGCTCTGTATCGACCGGGCCCGATGGATTTTATTCCGAAATATATCAAGGGCAAGCAGCATCCGGAGAGTGTGCGCTATGACTGCCCGGAGATGAAGCCGATCCTCGACACGACCTATGGATGCATTGTCTACCAGGAGCAGGTAATGCAGATCGTTCGGGATCTCGCAGGCTATTCGATGGGACGCTCGGATCTCGTACGTCGTGCGATGAGCAAGAAGAAAACGAAGGTCATGGAGGAGGAGCGGAAGAACTTCGTCTATGGAAATAAGGAGCAGCATATCCCAGGCTGTATTGCACGGGGGATCGATGAGGCAACAGCGAACCACATCTATGACGAGATGATTGATTTTGCAAAGTATGCATTCAATAAGTCCCACGCTGCCTGCTATGCCATCGTTTCCTATCAGACGGCTTACCTTCGCTGCTACTATCCGGCGGAGTTTTTTGCAGCGCTCATGACCTCCTATATGGATAATATGCGGAAGACCGCCGAGTATTTCGATGTAGCCCGCAGCCTCGGAATTGCCATCCTGCCACCCGATGTAAACCATGCAGAGGTGGGCTTCTCCGTCGCTTCTGAGAAAGCAATCCGTTATGGACTCAGCGCCGTGAAGGGCGTCGGACGCACCGCGGCGGCTGCGCTGGTGAAGGAACGTGAGCAGCATGGCCTCTTCCGGGATTTCGAGGACTTTGTCGTCCGGGTTTCAACCAAGGGCATCAACCGTCGTGCCATCGAATTCTTCATCGAGGCCGGTGGACTCGACGATTTCCCAGGCAATCGACGTGAGAAGATTGCGATTCTGCCAACCATCATCGAAAGCAGGGTGAAGGAAAAGCAGAACACGATGGCCGGTCAGATGACGCTTGCGGATCTGCTCGGCGAGGACAGTCAGGAGGCAGAGGAGTTCCGTGTCCGTATGCCGAAGCTCCCGGAATACCCGAAGGAGGAGCTCCTTCAGTATGAAAAGGAGGCTCTCGGCTTTTATCTCAGCGGGCATCCGCTCGATGCCTACCGTGCGGTGATGGAGGCCAATGTCTCGGCCACGAGTGCAGACTTCCTGCGCGATGAAGAGACGGGCCAGGTGCCGCTCCGGGATCAGCAGAAGGTCACGATCGGCGGAATCCTCACGGATCTCCGCATGAAAACCACCAGGAAGCAGGAGCAGATGGCCTTTCTTCAGATCGAGGATCGCCTGGGCACCGTCGATGTGGTGGTTTTCCCGAAAACCTACCAGGCGGTGCGCACACGTCTCACGCAGGACGCGAAGCTTTTCGTCTATGGACATGTGGACGGTTCCGGCGAGGAGGACAGCAAGCTGATTGCAGATCATATCTATGCCTTTTCGGAGGCACCGAAGGAGCTCTGGGTACAGTTCGAGGATAAGCAGCAGTATTTCGAGCTGCAGCAGGCACTCGGACAGCTTCTGTCTGCCCATCCAGGGGAGGATGGTGTAGCCATTTATCTCCGGGAAGAAAAAGCGGTGAAGCGACTGGGGCGTCCCCAGGCCGTGACGGTCGACGATGCCCTGCTGCAGGGACTGTATACACTGCTCGGCGAAAAAAATGTTCGACTTTCGTATAGGGTATTGAAAAAAGTACAAAACTAAACTATTATTAAGCAAGATTGTGATAGATTTCACAACCCTGTTCAAGAGCATGTTTCAGGAAAACAGTCTATAGATCTGGAGGAAAATACGATGGCGACGAAAGCAGTAAAGACGATTGGCGTACTTACATCTGGAGGAGACGCACCAGGCATGAATGCCTGTGTTCGTAGCGTAGTGCGTACCGCCATTCACGAGGGCATCAAGGTAAAGGGCATCATGCGAGGCTATGCAGGCCTTCTGCAGGAGGAAATCGTCGATATGGATACGACCTCCGTATCGGATACCATCAGCCGTGGTGGTACGATCCTCTATACAGCGAGATGTCAGGAATTCACGACTCCGGAGGGCCAGGCCCGTGGTGCAGAGATCTGCCGGAAGCATGGCATCGACGGCATCGTGGTCATCGGTGGCGATGGCTCCTTCCGTGGCGCCGGCAAGCTGAGTGCACTGGGAATCAACACCATCGGCGTTCCAGGCACGATTGACCTCGATATCGCCTGCACGGATTATACGATCGGCTTCGATACCGCCATTAATACTGCAATGGAGGCCATCGATAAGCTCCGTGATACCTCGACCTCTCATGAGCGCTGCTCCATCATCGAGGTCATGGGCCGTCGGGCCGGATACATTGCCCTCTGGTGTGGTGTCGCAAACGGCGCCGAGGAAATCCTTCTCCCGGAGCGCTATGACGGCGATGAGCAGGCCATCATTAACCGTATCATCGAGGCACGAAAGAGAGGCAAGAAGCACTACATCATCATCAACGCAGAGGGCATCGGTCACAGCACCTCGATGGCGAAGCGCATCGAAGCCGCAACCGGCATTGAAACGAGAGCCACGATCCTCGGCCACATCCAGCGTGGCGGTTCCCCAACCTGTAAGGACCGTTACTATGCATCCATGATGGGTGCCCGGGCTGTGGAGCTTCTCCATGAAGGTAAGTCAAACCGTCTCGTCGCCTATAAGCACGGCGAGTTCGTCGACTACGACATCCAGGAGGCCCTTCAGATGAAGAAGGATATCAATGAGGAGCAGTTCCGCATCGCGAAGCTTCTGGTTCGGTAAAGGTACCAGAAATTTCGTTCAATGAGAGTCCGGAGAGCGAATCCCAGAAGCCACACGGAAAGGTTGTTGTAAAATCAAGATCGGGTCTTTTAGAAGCACTTGAAGAATTTTTCCTTAGCACCCTCTGACAACGTCGCGTTTTCATTAGGAAAACGCGACGTTGTCAGAGGGTTTAGTGCTTCTTAAGACCCGATCTTAGATTTTTCCAACCTTGGAGTACTGTGCTTCTGGGAACGCCCTCCGGGCTCCAGTTGAACGGATGATAGAGACAGAGCGGAACGGGTATGTTATAATGCGAATACTTTTAAGAAACGAGGTGCTGTGATGGCGGAAAATCTTGAAAATGAGGGTGTGGTGCTGTGCGCGGCGAATGCCTATCATCAGAAATATTATCTGAATCCGGAGTATGGAAATCTTCCGGAGGATGTGCAGAAGGAGCTGAAGCTCATTGCGGTTGACTATGTCGAGGAGATCGGGGGCATCTTTCTGATGCAGTTTAATCCGGAGCAGAAGCTCGTGCTGAAGTCCATGCATGAGGACGATGATGTGCGCTTCGATGATGCGCATGCGGAGCAGCGCATTCAGGAGCTGGCATCGAAATATGAGGCGCTGTTTACGAAGCTCGAAACCTATTATCAGGCCATTGAGGCGCTGCATGGCCGGGGTACAGCGAACACGGACTCTGCAGAGATGGAGACACAGGAGGAGCCGGGCGCGAATAATCCAGAGGGGCATGCAGAGGTGCGGCATGCAACGGCCGCAGAGCAGGCAGCATTGGACCCGACCGTGGTGACGGAAGAGGAACAGGGCGGCATTCGGAAGACGGGCTCCTGGGATATGCCGGTGATGCCGGATGATCCGCATGCAGAGCAGACCGCGTACCATACGCTTTTTGGGGATGACGAGTGATGAGAATCGGAAATGTAGAGCTTTCAAGTCCAGTTGCCATGGCCCCGATGGCCGGGGTAACAGACCTTCCGTATCGGACGATTCTTCGCGAGATGGGTGTGGGTCTGACGACCACCGAAATGATCAGCGCGAAGGCCATTCTCTATCATAATAAGAATACCGAGGAGCTGATGCGGACGGGGAACGGAGAGCATCCCGTGGCGGTTCAGCTTTTTGGCTCGGAGCCGGATATCATGGCAGAGATCGCGGCACAGATTGAGGAGCGCTTCGATCTCATCGATGTCAATATGGGCTGCCCGGTAGCTAAAATCGTCAACAATCATGAGGGAAGCGATCTCATGAACCACCCGGAGCTTGCGTACGACATTCTGCATGCGATGGTAGAACGCTGCCATAAACCGATTACGGTGAAATTCCGGAAGGGCTTTCAGAAAAATGACGATACGGCAGTGGAATTTGCAAAGATGGCCGAGCAGGCGGGTGTTTCTGCAGTTACGGTCCATGGCCGTACGCGGGCACAGCTCTACAGCGGGAAGGCTGACTGGGATGTGATTCGCCGGGTCAAGGAGGCAGTGCGCATTCCGGTTTTCGGAAATGGTGACATTTTTACGCCGGAGGATGCGAAGCGGATGATGGAGGAAACCGGCTGTGATGGAGTGGCGATCGCACGTGGTGCACAGGGAAATCCGTGGCTCATTCAGCGGACCGTGCAGTATCTGAAAACAGGGGAGCTCCTGCCGGAGCCGACCGTTCAGGATGTTATCGCGATGATTCATCATCATGTGGAGCTCATGCTTCAGTATAAAGGAGAGTTCACCACGATTCGGGAGATGCGGAAGCACATTGCCTGGTATACCGAGGGCTACCCGGATTCGGCGAAGCTTCGCGGAAAAATCAATACGGCGAACAGCATTGACGAGCTGTATTGTCTGGTGGATGCATTGAAGCAGGAAAAGCCACGGTAAAGCCCTGAAAAGAGCGAAGAAAGCAAGCTCGGACGGTTGACAAAGTACGTCTCCTTGCTTTAAAATACGCATTTGTGAAAATGGATGATGGGCGGTTTCTGCTATTTCAGGAACAGCCTGTTTTATACTGCGCAGCTCTTTTAAAGGAATGCGCAAATGGAAGTCTTGAAAGGAGCTATGGGGAACATGGCAGAAGAGCAGGGAAAGAAGAACTTACTGACACGTGCAGGTCTTAACAAGTATGAGGCAGAGCTTCATGATCTGAAGGTCAACCAGAGACAGATGATTGCTGAGAAGATCAAGGAAGCGAGAGAGCAGGGCGATCTTTCGGAGAATGCAGAGTACGATGCAGCGAAGGATGAGCAGAGAGATATCGAGGCAAGAATCGTCGAGCTCGAGGCGCTGCTGAAGAACGTTGAGGTCGTGGATGATTCCGTAGAGGGTGAGATCAATGTCGGCTGCCGTGTAAAGCTTCTGGATGAGGAGTTTGATGAGGAAGTGGTCTACTATATCGTCGGCTCTTCCGAGGCAAACAGCCTGACCGGAAAGATTTCAAACGAGGCACCGGTGGGCAAGGCACTCCTTCACCACAAGGTCGGTGATGAGGTAACTGTAGAGACCGAGGCCGGAGACCTGAAGTTCCGCGTACTCGAGGTCGAGCGTGTAAACGAGCACGAGGACTAATATAAGAATCTGCATTGGCAGCATAAGCATCAAGGAGAAGCTATGGGAGAGAATCAGGAAAACCAGAACAACCAGGCGCCAGTAGAGGACACCAACCATATCGTAAAGGCACGCCGAGACAAGCTCGCAGAGCTGCAGGCGGCTGGACAGGATCCTTTCCAGATCACGAAGTTTGATCAGGAGCAGCACAGCCAGGAAATCAAGGACCATTTCGATGACTTCGAGAACAAGGAGGTTTCCATCGCTGGCCGTATCATGCAGAAGCGTGTGATGGGCAAGGCTTCCTTCGTCCATATTCAGGATAAGCAGGGCCGTAT
>ERZ808240.1606-NODE-1606-length-27392-cov-22.354721_pt1 | contig 27392 bp, 25 predicted proteins | sample MGYA00521084_ERZ808240 | MGnify/ENA primary metagenome ERZ808240 (study PRJEB31516, sample SAMN03275571) | gut metagenome | biome: mammalia-associated habitat; material: feces | host: Papio cynocephalus | place: Kenya | collected 2012-08-06 ... | reverse complement strand
GGGATATTTTCCGTTTGGCAATATGCGAAACGGCAGCGGCGCATACCTGCGTCGATTGTGTAAAGAGCTGTTCAAGGCTCCGCACCCCTCTCAAGGCACTGGCGTATCCATCTTTTGATTGATAGGCCTAGCTGAAAAGGTACAGCCGCGCGTTGACGATATCAAGCTTTTTTTGAAAAAGGCCGTCAAAAAGCGGAGGTTTTGCCCCCGCTTTTTGTTTAAAATTCATATTTTAAATTTACGCCGATTGAATAGCTGCCTTGATTGCTGGGGGCGTATGCTGTTTTAATGCTGTTCGTGCTGGACAGGACGTAATCGGCTTCCAATCCGACGGCCGCATTGTTGTTGATGCTGATGTATCCCGCGCCGAACAGCGTGAAATCGCGATCGCGGACGTGCGAAATGTTGTCAAAATTGAACGTCATGCCGATGTCGCCCGTCGCGCCTTTGCCCGAAGTCAAATGCACCGCGCCCGTCAAAGCGTAATTGTCATAGCCGCGCCCGCAGTTGTAATCGGTGTCTTGATACAGGAATTTGGTGTAGAAAAAGACGTTTGCGCCCGTTTCCGTTCCCGCCATAACATACAAATTGGTGTCTTTGCGGTCGTCGTTCGACACGCCGCGCCATTTTTCGTAGTTCGTACGGGTAACTTCGCCGCCGATTTGAACACGCCAAGCTTCATCAATCGTGTTGATTTTCGTGCCGACCGTCCAATCGTGAATATCGAAAGAACCGTCATGCTTTTTGCGCATCCAGTCATAGCTTGCCCCCGCGTAAACAGCCCATGTTCCCGTGATGCCGTACGTTACTTTTTCGGACAGCTTGACGAACTTTCCGTCCTGCAGGTATTTTCCGCGCGGGGCTTTGACGGAAGCGTCCAAATTCTTTCTGCCGAATTCAATCTTGGAATCCGTCAAAAACGCGCGTTCCGGAATGTAAAACGGGTTGGTAATGTCCGCAAAGGCCGATGTTGATGTCAAGCTCAATGCGGTGCAAAGCAACAAAGATTTCTTCATAAAGTCCGTCCTTTCTTGAAAAACAACTGCGTTCAGAATAGGCAAAAACTCTTAATCGTTTATTGATTTTCGGAAAATATTTGATTAAAACGGAACTATGACAAGACAAAGTGTGAAATGGTCGATTTTTGCGGTAACCACATTGGGGAATTTCTCTTCAATGCTGGATTTTTCGTCCGTCAACATCGCCCTGTATCAAATTTCAAATTCGTTCGCTTTGCCCGTTTCCACCGTGCAATGGGTAATGTTGTCCTATCAAATCGTTTTGACGTCTTTGCTGATATTTTTCGGGCGATTGGGTGATTTGACCAACCGCAAAAAACTCTACACGGCGGGATTTTTTCTGTTCGGGGCAGGGGCGGCCGGGGCGTATTTCGCGCAGACTTTTCCCGTTTTGCTGGCGGCAAGGACGGTGCAGGGCGTCGGCGGTTCAATTCTTATCGCCAATTCGTTCAGCATTGTTTCCTTGATTTTTAAAGGCAAGCAGCGCGGCAAAGCGCTGGGATTCATGGGGGCGGTGACACACTTGGCGGGGATGAGCGCGCCTGTTGTCAGCGGCTTTATCATCGAACATTTTGAATGGCGCAGCATCTTTTTGCCGGGGGTGTTTATCGCGTCCGTTGCCGTGTTTTTGTCTTGGCGGTTCATTCCCGCATCGTTTCACCGCAAAAAAACGGCTGTTGACGTCGTCGGAACGTTTTTGCTGGCAGCCAGCGTGTCTTTGCTGCTGTATATGCTGGCAGAGGGCGCGTCATGGCAAATCGCCGCCGCATTGATTGCATCCGCCGTGCTGTTTTTGCTGCATGAAAAAAGGATTTCCGCGCCGCTTGTTAATTTTGAACTGTTTAAAAACAAAGCTTTTTTGTTCGGCTGTTTGGCGCTGATGACGTCCTATTGGGCGATGTATCCGAACACGGTTCTGTTTCCTTTTTATTCGCAAGGCGTGCTGGAAAATTCGGCGCAGCTGACGGGCGAACTGATTTTGCCGTTTTCCCTGTTCTATCTGATTACAGCCGTCAACACGGGAACTTTGCCGCCGTATAAAAGAATGGTTTGCGGCATTTGCCTAATGGGAATTGCATTGATTTTATTTGCACAAACTACTTTAACAACGGCAAATATCCTACTGATTTTAATGCAAATTCTTATCGGCGTCAGCAACGCTTTGTTCCAGCCGTCCGCCAATGCCGCGATACTGGGTTGCGCGCCGAAGCAGAATATCGGCATGGCCAGCGGAATTATGTCTTTGTTCCGCAATACGGGGATTGCGACGGGCAGTGTGTTTTCCGTCATGATGTTTGAACACGGCAAAGCGGATTTGTTGGCTCGCGGAACGGACATGAAGAATGCTTTTTTGGGCGCGTACCACTTTAGTTTGTATATCGGCGCGACATTTGCCGTGTTATGCTTGTTCTGGCTGATAATCGCCATTCGTGCGAAAAAGGGGGAGGAATGTTGAAACGTGTCGCTTTGTTTTTGCTGATTAACTTTGTCGTTTTGCTGACAATCGGTTTTGTCGCGCGGCTGTTCGGCGTTGACCGTTGGATGACGGCGGAAGGCGTCGATTATCAAAGCATGCTGGCGTTTTGCGCGGTATGGGGGTTCGGCGGATCCGTGATTTCGCTGCTGATGTCCAAATCCATAGCCGGAATGTCCGTCGGCGCACGGGTCATCCGGACTCCCGCTAACAAGACCGAGGCCTGGCTGATTGAAACGGTGGGGGAATTGGCCGGCAAAGCGGGGGTGAGAATGCCCGAAGTCGCGATTTACAAAGGATCGCCCAACGCTTTTGCGACGGGAGCCTTTAAAAACGACGCTTTGGTTGCGGTGTCGACGGGATTGCTGCAATCCATGACGCCGCGGCAGGTTCGGGCTGTTTTGGCGCACGAGATGTCGCATGTCAAAAACGGCGACATGGTCACGATGACTCTGCTTCAAGGCGTGTTGAACACGTTTGTTTTCTTTTTGGCGCGCTTATTGACGATATTTCTGGCCAATCAAAGGGACGATGACGGGCGCAGACGCGGCGGCGCCGGTTCATACTTTATGATTCAGATTTTTGAATTTCTTTTCGGAATTTTGGCGTCGATTGTGGCATGCGCTTTTTCACGGCACCGCGAATATCGGGCGGACGCGGGCGCGGCGGAACTGGCGGGCGCCGAAGATATGATTTCCGCGCTGAAAGCGCTTGGGCAGGGCGAAGTCAAGCCTTTGCCGGCAGAAATGCGGGCATTCGGCGTTGTTGACTTGCCGTCGTTTGCAGAGTTGTTTGCGACGCATCCGACCCTTGACGACCGCATCAAAGCTCTTGGCGGAATGAATGGCGGCATAAAACAAACCGCCCGAAAAACAGGCGGTTTGTTTGCAAGCGTTGACGACGATTCAACGCCGTGGCATTAACGTCGCCAGAGTTTCAAAAACGTTTTTGAACATTTCGGGCGTCAGTTTGCCCGTATTCACGTTGTAGCGCGACGAATGGTAAGTATCCAACAGCTTGATTTCCCGTCCGTTGAACGGGACGGCATGCAGGGCGTTATGCGCGAATTTATGCGCGGCTTTTTTTGCGTTCAAAGCCGACAAAACCGCATTGTGCGCCAGACTGCCCAAAGTCAAAACGACCTTTAAATTCGGCATGGCGTTGATTTCGCGCATCAGAAATTCGGAGCAAGCCTTGACCTCCGCGCCCGTCGGTTTGTTTTCGGGCGGCACGCAGCGTACGGCGTTCGTCAAACGAGCATTGACCAGCTGCAAGCCGTCATCGGGACGCGCTTTGTATTCGCCTTTCGCAAACCCGAAATCAAGCAGGTTTTGATACAGCAAATCGCCGGCAAAGTCGCCGGTGAACGGACGGCCGGTTTTGTTCGCGCCGCGCAAACCGGGGGCAAGTCCGACAATCAGCAGTTCGCCGTTCAAATCACCGAAAGACGGGACGGGAGCGTTGAAAAAATCGGGGTAAAGCCGGCGATTGCTGTCAATGAACGCCTTTAACCGCGGACACAGCGCGCAATCTCTGTCGGGACAGGAAAAATTACGGCACATAGTCGGATTTTTCGTTGTCAAGCTCGGCGTACATCGCCTTTTGCGCTTCAACCAAAGCGGGATCAAGCTTCGCGCTCTGCGGCGTGCGTGAAATATTCGGCGCCAAATCGCACAAATCCGTAAAATGGTCGGCCTGGCGGCGCAGTTCGTCCGCAACCATGGGCGGCTGGGATTGAACGGTGCTGACGACGGTTACGCGGACGCCTTTGCGCTGAACGGCTTCGACCAGCGAACGGAAATCCCCGTCCCCCGAAAACAAGATGGCGTGGTCGATGCTTTCCGCCATTTCCATCAAATCGACGGCCAGTTCGATATCCATATTGCCTTTGATTTTGCGGCGTCCGGAGGCGTCCGTAAATTCTTTGGTCGGTTTGGTTACCATGGTGTAGCCGTTGTAATCCAGCCAGTCAACCAACGGCCGAATCGGCGAGTATTCCTGGTCTTCGACCAAAGCGGTGTAGTAAAACGCGCGGCTCAGGCGTCCTTTGGTGGAAAAGAAATCCAAAAGTTTTCTGTAATCAATATCGAAACCCAACGCGCGCGCGGCGGCGTACAGATTCGACCCGTCAATGAACAAAGCTATTTTTTCACCGGCATAACAACGCATAAAACATTCCTTTCATGATAAAAAATATCGACAACGGCGATAGTTTAGAACGAAAAAAAGATTCTGCCAAGCTGATTTTGCGTTTAGGGAAAAAATGTTGAAAATACGCTTGCAATTCGGAATAAAAAGACGATATAACAATTTCCTAAAGGTTTTTTGTGCACACTTATAAACTTGGAAGATACAAAATGGCTCGCGTTACTGTAGAAGATTGCGTTTTAAAAGTTCCCAATCGCTTTGAATTGGTTTTGTTGGCGGCTCAGCGCGCCAAAAACATCAGCGCCGGCGCGGCATTGACCGTCGATCGCGACCGCGATAAAAACCCTGTCGTCGCTTTGCGTGAAATCGCCGAAGACAAAGTCGATTTGGACGATTTAAGAAATACGCTTGTTACCGGCATGCAGAAAAACTACAAAGAAGAAGATATCGCTTCCGAAACCGAAATCCAAGCGGCTGACGCCGAATTGGCGGCTTTGACGGACGAATTCGCGCATTTGAACGACAACGAACAGGCTGCCGCCGAAGCCGGTTTTTCGGAAGTAACGGCCGAAACGACGGAAGAGTGATTTTTCGTTAAAGCGGGAAAAATACCCTTATGTTGCGTCAGTTTGAATTGGTGGAGCGTGTCCGCTCTTATGACCCGAATGTCGACGAGGAAGCTCTGGACAGGGCGTACGTTTTTGCCGTGAAAATGCACGGATCGCAAAAACGCGCGTCCGGCGATCCGTATTTTTCCCACCCCGTCGAAGTTGCGGGTATTCTGACCGAGTACAAACTGGACAGCGCGTCGATTATCACTGCGCTGCTGCACGACACGATTGAAGACACTGCCGCGTCTTACAACGACATCAAGGAAATGTTCGGCGAGGAAGTCGCCAAACTGGTCGAAGGCGTTACAAAGCTCAGCAAACTGCAGTTGCAGTCCGATCAGACCAAGCAGGCGGAAAACTTCCGCAAGCTGCTGTTGGCGATGTCGGACGACATCCGCGTTTTGCTGGTCAAGCTGGCTGACCGCGTGCATAACATGCGCACGCTTCAGTTCCACAAAAATCCGGAAAAACGCAAACGCATCGCCCGTGAAACGATGGAAATTTACGCCCCGCTGGCGGAACGCATCGGCATGCAGGAAATGAAAAACGAGTTGGAGGACTTGTCTTTCAAAGAACTGTATCCCGAAGCGTACGAATCCATTACGGCGCGTTTGGCTTTTTTGCGGCAGGAAGGCGGCGATTTGGTCGGCCGAATCATCGCCCAGCTGAAAGACGACTTGAAGGATACGGGACTGGATATCGAGGTTACGGGACGCGAAAAATCCCCGTATTCGATTTGGCGCAAAATGCAGCGGCAAAATGCGACGTTTGAACAACTGTGCGACATTATGGCGTTTCGCGTCATTGTGCCGACGGTTGCGGACTGCTATCACGTTTTAGGCGTCATTCACACCAAATATCCGATGATTCCGGGACGGTACAAGGATTATATCTCCACGCCGAAACCGAACGGATACCGATCTTTGCACACGGGCGTTATCGGTCCCGAAAAACACCGTATCGAAATCCAAATCAGAACGCGCGAAATGCATGAAGTCGCGGAAATCGGTTTGGCGGCGCACTGGCGGTACAAACAGGGCGATTACAAAACGGACGGGCGGCAGTTCGCCTGGCTGCGCGAATTGTTGGACATTATGGAACAGTCCGACAATCCCGAGGAATTTCTGGAACATACCAAAATGGAAATGTTCCAGGACCAAGTGTTCTGTTTTTCGCCGAAAGGCGACTTGATTTCCCTGCCCAAAGGCGCGACGGCAATCGATTTTGCCTATGCCGTCCATTCCGGTGTGGGAAACCGTTGCGTCGGCGTGAAAATCAACGGCAAAATCCGCCCGCTGCGAACCGTTTTGGTGAACGGCGACCAAGTCGAGATTCTGACATCCAAAACGCAAACGCCGTCGCCCGAATGGGAACGCTTTGCTGTAACGGGCAAGGCCAGAGCGGCCATTCGCCGTTTTGTGCGCGCGCAGAAACGCGAACAATATTTGGAAGTCGGACGGCAAATCCTGCAGCGCGCTTACAAGGCGGAAGGTTACGAATATACGGATAAAAGCCTTGAAAACGTTTTGACGAACTTCAAGCAGGCCAGCGTCGAAGATTTGGCGGCGGCGGTCGGCGAAGGCGTCATTCAAGCGTCCGATGTCGTGGATTCCGTTTTCCCCGGACACAAATCCCGTTTTGCCCGCGCGGTTGACGCTTTGAAACGCGGCGCAAAGAAAATCAGCGACAAAACGGAACACAAAAAACAGAGCCCGATTAACGGCTTGATTCCGGGAATGGCCATTAACTTTGCGAAATGCTGCCATCCGCTGCCCGGCGACAGAATTGTCGGCATCGTAACGACAGGCAAGGGCGTGACCATTCACACCATTGATTGTCCGACCCTTGAAAAGTTTTCGGCCGAACCCGAACGCTGGCTGGATGTGTCATGGAACGAGGATTCTTTGGAGGGTGAAAGCCATGTCGCCCGTTTGCGCATCGTTTTGGCCAATCAGCCCGGCAGTTTGGGGACTTTGTCGAATGTGATTGCCAAAAATCACGGCAATATTGCAAATTTGAATATTCTGGAAAGAACTCTGGGATTTTTTGAACTGACCGTTGATGTAGAAGTTCACGACGTCAGCCATTTGAACGATATTATGGCGGCTTTGCGCGCCAGTCCGGGCATCAGCTCGGTTCGTCGTTCGCAGGATTGACGATGATTGTCGGATTGGGAACGGATTTAACGGATATTCGCCGCATAGAAAAAGCTTTCGACCGTTTCGGAAACGCGTTTGCCAAACGCATCTTTACCGAAGGGGAGCAGGCATATTGCAATGCGAAACCCGCCAGAAAACGGATGTCATCGTATGCCGCCAGATTTGCCGCCAAGGAAGCGTGTTCAAAAGCTTTGGGGTCGGGGATACGCGGCATTTCGTGGACGGAAATGGAAATCGTTTCCCGTCCGGACGGCAAGCCGGAATTGATTTTGACGGGCAACGCTTTGAAACGCCTGCGGGATTTGGCCGGCGAAAAAGGTTCGATACATGTTTCTTTGTCGGATGAAATGCCGTATGCCATGGCAACGGTTATTTTAAGCACCGATTTTTAATGGAGGAATTGATATGGAAGAAAAAAATACACAGGGCGGGTTTTGGGAAACAACGAAAACCGTTATTTACGCTGTTTTAATCGCTTTGTTTATCCGCACGGTTTTTGCGGAACCGTTCAGTATTCCTTCCGGATCTATGATTCCGACGCTGTTGGTCGGCGATTATCTGTTTGTGTCCAAAATGTCCTACGGCTACAGCAAACATTCCCTGCCGCTGAGCATGCCGTTGATTAAGGGACGGATTTTTTACACTCAGCCCGAACGCGGCGATGTGATTGTGTTCAAAATGCCTTCCGATAATAAAACGGACTATATCAAACGCCTTATCGGGCTTCCCGGGGACAAAATCCAGATGAAAGACGGCCGGCTGTACATCAACGGAGCGATTGTAGACCGCAAAAGCGAAGGCGAATACGTGTTGCGCGACGCTTCCGGCAAAGCCATGCGCTTTGAAAAGTATACGGAAACCTTGCCCAACGGAAAACAACATCCGATTTTGGAAGCTTCGGATGAAGGAATGTACGACAATACCCAAGAATTCACCGTTCCGGAAGACCACTTCTTTATGATGGGGGATAACCGCGACAGTTCAATGGACAGCCGCTCGGTCAAAGTCGGTTTCGTGCCGAAAAACAATTTGGTCGGAAAAGCGAAATTCCTGTTTTTCTCGCACGACGATTCGGCGGCGTGGTGGCAAGTGTGGAAATGGCCGATGGCGGTGCGCTGGTCGCGTTTGTTCAACGGGATTAAATAATGAAAAAGCGGAATGTAACGGAGCTTTACGCCGTTTTGGGCTATTCGTTCAAAAGCGCGTCGCTGCTGCAGCGGGCGTTGACTTTGGGTTTTGGCGATCATATCAACGGCTACGAACGGTTGGAATTTTTAGGCGACCGCGTTTTGGGGTTGACCGTCGCGACAATGCTGTTTGAAAACTTTCCCGCGGAACCGGAAGGGGATTTGGCGCGCCGCTTTGCCGAACTGACCCGCGCGGAAACGCTGGCGGTCGTGTCGGAAAAACTGGGTTTTCAAAACTACATCACCTGCCTTCATTCGGGGCAGAAGCCCGCGCTGACAAAGGCGATTATGTCCGATGTCTGTGAAGCCGTCATTGCCGCGATTTATTGCGACAGCGGCAACTTTGAAACGGCGGCGAATTTCGTGCGGACGCATTGGGAAAGCTTGATGTGCGAATTGGTTTTGCCACCCGTTGACGCGAAAACCAGATTGCAGGAAGCCGCCCAAGCCCGCAAATTGCCTTTGCCCGTTTATACGGAATTGGATCGTACCGGCCCCGATCACAGCCCTGTTTTCACAATGCAGGTCGAAGTGCAGGGCTTTGAACCGTGCCAGGCCAGCGGATTGTCCAAACGCGAGGCTTCGCAAATCGCCGCCGAAGAATTGTTGCGAAAGATGAAAAAATGACACGGTGCGGCTTTGTTACTTTATTAGGCGCGCCGAATGCGGGAAAATCGACTTTGGTCAACACCATGGTCGGGGCGAAAGTGTCGATTGTGTCGCCCAAAGTGCAGACAACCCGTTCACGCGTGCGCGGCATTGTTGTCAAAGACGATTGCGAAATCGTTCTGGTGGATACGCCGGGGATTTTTAAGCCCAAACGCCGGCTGGACAGGGCGATGGTGGCCGCCGCTTGGCAGGAAGCCGAATACACCGATTTGCGCGTTTTGATGGTGGATGCGCGCCGCGGATTGGACGACGACACGCGCGCGATTGCGGATTCCTTAAAGAATAACAGGCTGGCGGCTGTGCTTGTGCTGAACAAGACCGATTTGGTCAAACCCGAAAAACTGCTGGAATTGTCCGCTCAGCTGAACGCTTCGTATGATTTCAAAGAAACGTTCATGCTGTCCGCCGCGACGGCCGAAGGGGTCAAGGAATTTGAGGATTGGCTGGCGCAGCAAATGCCGGAAAGTCCGTTCATGTTTCCCGAAGATCAAGTTTCCGATTTGCCGAACCGTTTGCTGGCGGCGGAAATTACGCGTGAAAAACTGTATATGAACTTGAATCAAGAATTGCCGTATGTCACAACAGTGTTGACGGATTCTTGGAAAGATTTGGACAACGGCGCGATACGCCTTGACCAGACAATCTTTGTCGAACGCGAAAAACAGCGGCAGATTGTTTTGGGCAAAAACGGAGCGATGATAAAAAAAATCGGCATGCAGGCGCGCCAAGAGCTGGAAGAGCTGTTTGAATGTCGCGTTCATCTGTTTCTGTTCGTCAAAGTCCGCGAAAAATGGGGGGACAATCCCGAACTTTACCGCCCGTGGGGACTGGATTTCAATGCCTGAATGGTCGGATTGCGGCATTATCGTCAATGTCAGCAAATATGCCGAAACAGGGGCGGTCGTTACTTTCTTCACCCAAGAACACGGACGGCATAGCGCTCTGTGTTCAAACGTTTTTTCCAAACGCAACAGCGGAACTTTTCAAATCGGCAATCTGGTTCAAATCGCTTGGAATGCACGGTTGGAGGAACACCTCGGCACAGCGAAGGTCGAACTGCTGACGCCTTACGCCGCCGCTGTTTTGTCGGATTCCGAACGGCTGAGCGTTTTGGCGTCGTCATGCGCTTTGCTGTCGCTGCTGCCCGAACGCGAGCCGAATCCCGATTTTTTTGAAAAAACAGTCAAATTGCTGGCCGTTTTGCCCTTTGACGGATTTTTGGAAGCGTATTCCCGGTGGGAGGTTGATTTGCTGGCCGCTTTGGGGTTCGGATTGGATTTATCGGAGTGTGCTTTAACGGGAAAAACATCGGATTTGTGCTATGTTTCCCCCAAAAGCGGACGCGCCGTCTGCCGTGAAGCAGGCAAGCCGTGGGCGGATAAATTGTTAAGCTTGCCCGCTTTTCTGACAGGCAAAACAAAAATCGCCGAAAATCGCGAAGAAATTAAAAAAGCATTAAAATTAACAGGTTTTTTCCTTGAAAATTATGGGGCAAAAACGGTAGACTACCGTGTTCCTGCGGCTAGGAACCGCTTAATCGAAAAGGTTTAGAAAATGGAAGTTACGGAAAGAATCAGCGACAAATCCTTTAAGGATATTCTGTCGCAGGGGTATTTGTCTTATTCGCTGAGCGTCATTGCCGACCGCGCGCTGCCCGACGTTCGCGACGGGCTGAAACCCGTACACCGCCGCATTTTGTACGCGATGAACGAACTGCAGTTGAATCCCGCTTCCGGTTTTAAAAAGTGCGCCCGTGTCGTCGGCGACGTCATCGGTAAATACCATCCGCACGGCGACACAGCCGTTTATGACGCCATGGTGCGTTTGGCGCAGGATTTCGCCGTCCGCTACCCGCTGGTCGACGGGCAGGGCAACTTCGGCAACGTTGACGGGGACAACGCCGCCGCCATGCGTTACACGGAAGCGCGGTTGACCGATGTCGCCATGGCGATTATGGAAAATTTGGACGACGGAACGGTTGTTTTCAATCCGACTTACGACGGCGACAATCAAGAACCCGCCGTCATGCCGTGCGCTTTCCCGAATTTGCTGGCAAACGGGTCTTCGGGCATCGCGGTCGGCATGGCAACCAACATTCCGCCCCACAACGTCGGCGAAATCGCGGATGCTTTGCAGTTGCTGATTAAAAAGCCCGACTGCACGGTTGCCGATTTGCTTCAATTCATCAAAGGCCCCGACTTTCCCACAGGCGGCGAAGTCGTCGAATCCCCCGAAAACATTCAAAAAGTGTACGAAACGGGGCGCGGCGCGCTGAAAGTCCGTGCCAGATGGGAAAAGGAAGAACTGTCGCACGGACTGTATCAAATCGTTGTAACGGAAATTCCCTACGGCATCAAAAAATCAGAACTGATTGCCAAAATCGCCAAGCTTTTGTTGGAAAAGAAATTGCCGTATCTGGCGGATATTCGCGATGAATCCGCCGAAAACGTGCGCATCGTTCTGGAACCGCGCAACCGCAACATCGAACCGGAACATTTGATGGGGCATTTGTTCAAACAAACTGATTTGCAGGTCAACTTCAATCTGAACATGAATGTTTTGGACAAAGACCATGTTCCGGGCGTGCGCAACTTGAAAGAAGTGCTGCAGGCGTTTTTGAACCACCGCCAAGACGTGCTTATCCGCCGTTCGACGCATCGTTTGGATAAAATCAACCACCGCATGGAAATTTTGGAAGGCTTCCTTGTCGCCTATTTGAACTTGGATGAGGTCATCCGCATTATTCGCGAAGAGGACGATGCCAAAGCCTGCTTGATGAAAACGTTCAGTTTGACGGAAATTCAAGCGGATTCCATTTTAAATATGCGTCTGCGTTCCTTGCGCAAACTGGAAGAGATGCAAATCAAGGACGAACATACCGCTTTGGCGCAGGAAAAGGCGGGGTTGGAAGCTTTGCTGGTTGACGAATCTCTGCGTTGGAAAGCCGTTTCCGCCGAAATCGCCGTGATGAAAAAGAAATTCGGGCAGGCAACGGCTTTGGGCAAACGCCGCACTTTGATTTCGGGCGCGGTCGAGGAAATCGATGTTCCCGTCGAAGCGATGATTGAAAAAGAGCCGATTACCGTCATTCTGTCCGAAAAGGGCTGGATACGTTCCGTCAAAGGGCATATCGCTTTGGACGATGACATCAAATTCAAAGACGGCGACCGCTTGAAATTCGGATTGCATGTTCAAACAACGGACAAGATTTTGCTGTTTGCGACGAACGGCCGTTTTTATACGCTGCTGGCGGACAAACTGCCGCGCGGCCGCGGGTTCGGCGAACCGCTGCGCCTGTCCATTGACTTGCCCGAAGAAGACGACATTATCAGCATGACAACTTACCAGCCCGGACGGAAACGCTTGATTGTTTCCAAGCGCGGCAAAGGCTTTGCGGTCAAAGAGGATGATTTGGTCGCCCAGACCCGCAACGGCAAAATCATCTTGAATCTGGCGCAAGGCGATACGGCGAAATTCTGCTTGCCGTTTGAAGGCGATACGGTTGCCGTTATCGGCGACAACAGAAAACTGTTGATTTTCGATGCGCGTGAAATTCCCGAAATGACGCGCGGGCAGGGCGTCTTTATGCAGAAATATCCCGAAGGCGTTTCCGTTTCGGATATCAAGCTGTTCAACAAAGCGGACGGATTGGCGTATCCTTGCGGCGGCGGGACACGGATTGAAACCAATCTGGTCGGATGGACGGGACATCGCGCCCAAGTCGGCAAAATGCCGCCTGTCGGTTTCCCGAAAAGCAACAGATTTTAGCCCAAAAGCCCCGATTGCGGGGCTTTTTTGTGCGCCGAACTCACATGCTTTGTTTAAACACGGATAGGGTGAGGTTGTTCGCTATGCTCACCCCTCAAGGGGGACGCTCGGGCTGTCGCCCTGCGCGTCGTCAGCTCCGCTGACCGAACTCACTTCGTGAGTTCTCATCTCACGCTTCTATATTCTTCATACGGAAACAGCCCCGTTTCGGGGGCTGTTTCCGTATGGCGGATAGGGTGAGGTTGTTCGCTGCGCTCACCCCTCAAGGGGGGACGCTCGGGCAGTCGCCCTGCGCGTCGTCAGCTCTGCTGACCGAACTCACTTCGTGAGTTCTCATCTCACGCTTCTATATTCTTCATACGGAAACAGCCCCGTTTCAGGGGCTGTTTCCGTATGGCGGATAGGGTGAGATTCGAACTCACGAACTCCGTAAAGAGTCGCCGGTTTTCAAGACCGGTGCATTCAACCGCTCTGCCACCTATCCGTAAAACAAAATGTATTTTTGCCGATTTTTATCCGAATTGCAAGAAAAATATAGCTGATGTTTCTGCGTGCATTTTCGTTTAAAATAAGGCATTATTATTCAAGTTTTTATTTTTAACCGAAGGGGATTTGACGATGAGCGATGAAATCAAAAACGCCGAAGAGAAAATGCAGGACGTCGGTAAAAAATTGACGGGATTTTTGGGCGGTTTGGCCGAAAAAGCGAAAAACATCGATGTCAAGGATTTAACGGAAAAAGCCAAACAGAAAGTTGGCGAAGTCAAAGACATGGCTTCGGAAATCAGTGCCGGAAAAACGGAAACGGCCACCACTCCGCGCGAAGAAATTTCAGCGGAGGCGGCCAAAGAACTGTTTCAAAAAGCGCAGCTTTCCGATGAAATTCCGGCCATTGTCAATGCAGAGCTGGCCGATTTGGCAGCCGGAGAAAGCATTGTTTTCAAAGTCAAAACGGGATTGGCGAACGATCCGTCCTATTTTGTTTTGACAAACAAAACGCTGTTGGTTTTCACGCGCGCTTCCGATCAATTCGCGGCCGCTGTTTACCCTTTGTCGACCATAGTCGCTTTTTCGATGAATCCGCCGCGCAACGATACGGCCGGACGTTTCTCGATTATCACGAAAGCAGGTGAAATCAAGGCTGTCTTAAACGGCGCGGAAATGTATTTCAAGGCTGTTTTCCTTTATAAAAAATTACGCGAAGCGATGAAGTAATCCTTGGAAAAGCACCGAAAAAACGGTGCTTTTCTTTTGTCTTTAACGAAAAAATAAGGACTGTCCTTTATAAAAATAACGGAAAGGCGGTCTTGAAATGTCACGGCTGAGCAAAGGATTCTTTTTGTTGGGATTAAGCTGTTCGCTTCCTGCTTACGGAGGGACGGACAGCTTGACGTTTGACGAATGGTACGAGGAATTCCGCCGCGAAGCCGTCGACAGCGGCGTTTCCGCCCAAACATTGGATATTGCTTTTGCCGAACAAAAACTGATACCGTCCGTCATTACGCGCGACCGTAAACAACCCGAGCTGCGCAAAGACTTCCAATCCTACATCGACAATGCAATCAATGTTTTGCGCGTCCGCAAGGCCAAAAGGATGCTTGCCGAAAACAAAGCCCTGCTGGATGACATTTATAAAAAATACGGCGTTCCGCCTGCCTATTTGGTTGCTTTTTGGGCTATGGAAACGGATTTTGGAAACAGCAAGGGGGATTACCCGATTATCGGCGCGTTGTCAACGCTGGCTTACGATACGCGCCGTCCCGATTTTTTCAGATCCGAATTGATGCATGCCGTAAAAATGGTGCAGTCCGGCGTGTTGCCCGACAAAATGAAAGGATCGTGGGCAGGGGCGTTCGGAAACTTTCAATTCATGCCATCCACTTATCACGCTTTCGCCGTTGATTATGACGGCGATGGAATAGCCGATTTGTGGAACAGTCTGCCGGACGCTTTGGCTTCGGCGGCAAATTATTTGTCGACTGAAGGATGGGACAAATCCATCGGTTGGGGCGGGGAAGCTTTTCTGCCGAAGCGTTTCGACTGGAATCTGATTGAACGGCAAAAGACTTTGAGGGAATGGCGGGAGTTGGGAGTTGAATTTTCGGCGAACGGAACGCCGCTTTCAACGCCGGCAAAACTGTTCCTGCCCGCAGGGATTCAAGGTCCCGCGTTTTTGGTTTATTCCAATTTCGATGTTATTCTGCAATGGAACAATTCCGTTTTGTACGCCATCGCAATCGGACACTTGGCTGACAGAATTCAAGGCTTTCCTCCTTTTAAAAAGAAATACGCGTCGGGAAAGACGCTGACGCTGGAAGATTCAATCGAAATACAAGAGCTTCTGGCGAAAATGAAGCTTTATGACGGCAAAACGGACGGCATTTTGGGACGCAAAAGCCGCGAGGCCGTCCGGAAGTTCCAAAACTTGTACGATTTGCCCGCGGACGGATACGCCGGCCCGTCGTTATTGCACTTTATGCGCTTGGTTCTGAACGGCGGCGCGGAACGAAAAGACTTGTCTTTTGACGAAGTGCGGGAATTGCAAACAATCCTGTCCAAGGGCAGTTATTACAAAGGCCCCGTTGACGGAAAAATGGGCAAATCCACTCAAAAGGCGATAGAACTGTACAAAAAGGTTTACGGTTTGCAGGACAGGGAAATCAATCGCAAACTGCTGACAAAAATGCGTCTGCAAGCCGCCCGCGGAATGGAAAACGGGGAACAGGATCCTGCCGTCAAAGAATTTTGGAAACAGGAAGAGGAATTGCGCAGGCAAGAACTTAAAAAGCTAAATAAAATCAAAAAGCTAAATAAAAAACTTAAAGCTAAAAGCAAAAAGAAAAAACACGGCGCAGGCCGAACGGGAAAAAAAGTTCAAAACCGCCTTGATTCCCAAAGTGTTAGCCGTTATTCTGCGTGACGGGAAAGGATGAAGAATATGCGTTCGTTAATAAAAGTCCTAATGATTTCAACGGCATTGACATTGACAGGCTGTTCTGACGGAATCGGTTCGTTTTCGTCGTCGCCGTCAGCGGCCGTGCCTCAATCCGCGGAAAAATCCGGCGGATATTATAAGGTGGGCAATCCTTACCAGGTCGACGGAATTTGGTATTATCCGAAAGAGGATTATTCCTACAAGGAAGTCGGCGTTTCTTCGTGGTACGGGGCGGATTTTCACAACGGCATCACGGCAAACGGCGAATTGTACGACATGCATGACTTGACGGCGGCGCACAGAACTTTGCCTTTGCCCAGCATGGTGCGGGTTACCAATCTGCAAAACGGACGGACCTTGATTGTGCGCGTCAATGATCGCGGACCGTTCAAAAACGATCGTATTATTGACGTGTCCATGAAAGCGGCTCAGCTGCTGGGATTTAAAGAGCAGGGGACAACACAGGTTCAAGTCGAAGTGCTGCCCGAGGAAAGCAAGGCGCTGAAAGAAGAATTGCTGGCAAAACAAAAGGGATCTTCGGTAATTTCCGCCGTTCCTGCGGACGAGGTTCGCAAACCCTCTGCGCCGAAGGATTTGAACTATCCCCGTTTGGCTAACAAACCGCCCGTTATGGAAGAGGAGGCTCCTCTGATTGCCGCGGCGGCTGCAAAAACAACAGATTCGGCCGCTTACAACGACTGGGACGAAGATTTGACAAAGGCGCAGGCTCAGAAAGAAAACTTGCCTGCATCGAAACCGGCTCCTCAAACCAAACCTGCCGCGAAAAAAACGGCGGCCGCCCCGAAAAAACAGACTGTTTTGGCAACAGGCGCAATCGCCCCGGGGTATTATGTCCAAGTCGGCGCGTTCGGAAGCGAAGCAAACGCCGAAAAAATGCGGTCGAAAGTATCAAAATACGGCTCTGCGATCATCATTCCCGTTACGGTGAACGGCAAATCGCTGTATCGCGTGCGGCTGGGGCCGTCAAACGCTAAAAAAGCGTTGGATATAATGGATAAAGTAACGGGAGCCGGTTTTTCGGACGCCAGATTGGTCGAAGAAAAAACGTCCGGCGTCGGACGGCGGTTGGACAGGGCTTTTTAAGGGACGGTTTAAATGAAAAATCGGAAGCTTTTATTATTGACGACAACATGTTTGTTTTTCGGGACGTCCGTTGCCGGCGCGATTGAAACGAAAGCCAAAAACGCCGTGTTGATGGATTTTGAAACGGGCGAGTTTTTCTTTGAAAAAAATGCGGACAAACCGATGCCGCCCGCTTCCATGAGCAAACTGATGACGGCGTATTTGATTTTTGAACGCTTGAAGAACGGGCAGCTGTCGCCGGACGAAGTTTTTGTTGTCAGCGAAAACGCTTGGCGCAAGGGCGGGGCGAAAACAGGCAGCTCGACCATGTTCTTGAAAGTCAACCAGCATGTCAAAGTCAAAGATTTGTTGCGCGGCATTATTATTCAGTCGGGAAACGACGCTTGCATCGTCGCCGCGGAGAATATAGCGGGGTCGGAGGCTGATTTTGCCGATTTGGCCAATCAAAAGGCAAAAGAGCTGGGGCTGACAAATTCCCATTTTGCAAATGCGACGGGCTGGCCGAATCCCGACCACAAGATGTCGGCAAAGGATTTGGCGACGCTGGCTTATCATATTATCCGCGATTTTCCGGAATATTACAGCATTTATTCGGAACAAAGCTTTACATTCAACAAAATCACGCAGGAAAACAGAAACCCGCTGTTGTTCAAAATGCCCGGTGTTGCCGACGGCATTAAAACAGGACACACCAGCGTTTCGGGCTACGGGTTGACCGGTTCCGCAAAGAAAAACGGCCGCCGACTGATTATGGTTGTCAACGGACTGAAAACGATGAAAGAACGCGGCGATGAAGCCGTCCGCTTGATAAACTGGGGCTTCCGCGAATTTGATAACTACGCCGTTTTGAAAAAAGACGTCAAAGTCGTTTCCGTTCCCGTATGGTTGGGGGAAGTCAAAGCGGTAAGCGCCGTTCCTGCGAACGATGTGACTTTGACTTTGCCCAAAGGGGCGCAAAAACAAATCGTCGCGCATGTCAAATATAAATCGCCGATAAAGGCTCCGATAAAAAAGGGGCAGGAAATCGCTTCGCTGACCTTGTCCGTTCCCGACAGGCAAGACGTGGTTATTCCGTTGTACGCCGACCGCACGGTCAAACGCTTGGGATATTTCGGACGGTTGAAAGAAACCGCGGCGCATATGCTGTTCAGCGCTAATTCGGAAGTGGAGCAGTGATGGGTAAGGGCTTTTTCATAACGTTTGAAGGCGGCGAAGGAACGGGAAAATCGACGCAAACCCGCCTGTTGGCCGATTTTTTGGAAAATCGCGGCTATCCGTGCGTTTTGACGCGCGAACCCGGCGGATCGGCAGGGGCGGAGGAAATCAGAAATCTGGTCGTCAAAGGCGCGGTCGGACGTTGGGACGCAATGACCGAAGCTTTGCTGATGTTCGCCGCGCGCCGCGATCATTTGGTTCATACAATTTGGAAAGCTTTGGATGAGGGAAAAACCGTTATTTGCGACCGCTTTGCAGATTCAACGATGGCTTACCAAGGTTTCGGCTACGCGGACAAAGGATTGGGACAAAAAGCCGTTCAGACGCTGTACGACACGGTTGTCGGTAATTTTCAGCCCGATTTGACGATAGTGATGGATATGCCTGTTGAAGTCGGGTTGGAACGGGCTTTGAAACGGGATGCGAATTCAAACCGCTATGAACGCATGGGGTTGGATTTTCATCATAATTTGCGGCAGGCTTTTTTGACGATTGCCGAACAGAATCCGGAACGCTGCGCCGTTGTCGATGCGACGGGAAGCATCGAGGACATCCAACGGGCCGTTCAAGGAATTGTTCTGAACCGTTTGATTGCAAAAGGCGGAAAATGACGGATGTCTCTTTGAAATCCCCCGAAGAGCAATCCGAATTATTCGGTCACGAGGCGGCGGAACAGCTGTTTTTGCAGGCAATCGAAAACAATACGATTGACGGATCTTGGCTGATTTGCGGCCCGAAAGGAGTGGGAAAGGCGACGCTGGCGTTTCGTTTGGCGCGTTTTTTGCTGTCCGAAGAAAGCGGCGGATTGTTCGGCGGAAAGCCCGCTTCGTTGGCGATTTCCGAAACGGATGCGGTCTTCAAAGCGGTTGCCCAGCGGAGTTCCCCCGCGCTGAAAGTCATTGAATGTGCGCTTAAACCGGACGAAGTAAAGGCGCGCCAAAAGCTTTTGGAAAACGGAGAAACTCTGGACGCCGCCGTTGAAAAAGAACGCAAGCGCTTTTCCGAAATCAGAATTGACGATATTCGCGAAGCGGAAGCGTTTATGCATTTAACGACGGGAGCCGGAAAAAAACGTGTTTTGATTATTGATGCCGCCGATGATATGAACGTCCATGCCGCAAACGCTTTGTTGAAATCATTGGAAGAACCGCCCCCCGAAACCGCGATTTTGCTTTTAAGCCATGCCCCCGGAAAACTGTTGCCGACCATTCGTTCCCGTTGCCGGAAAGTTGTTCTGAAACCGCTTGAAAACAATATGTTGGATGAATTTCTTAAAGCATATTGTCCGCATTTGACAGAGGGTGAGCGGCACGCTTTAACCCTGCTGGCGGAGGGTAGCGCGGGCAAAGCTTTGACTTTGGCGGGCAGTGACGGTATCGGTCTGTTTATCGGTATAATGGATTTGTTCGCAAACTTTCCGCGAATTTCAGTGCCGAAGCTGTACGACATGGCGGATAAGATTTACAAAGATAAAAACCGCTTTCAGTTGCTGCAAGATTTGTTCATTCAGTGGCTGACGCGTGTGTGCGTCTTGTCGCAAACGGATGGAAGTTTTAATGAAATCATTCCCGGCGAAGCGGATATTATCCGCAAAATCTGCCGTTTCGTGCCTACGCTGACTTTGATGGACATGTTGGGCGGTATTACGGCGGCGTTCGCCGATATCGATTTGGACAGGAAACAGGTCTTTGTCAACGCGGTTTTGAAATTGCAAAGAGGCGCAAATGCTTGATTTGACGGACAGTCATTGCCATTTGAACAACGCGGATTTCGGAACAGACACGGATGCCGTTGTTCAGCGTGCGTTTGATGCCGGCGTCAAACGGTTGGTAACAATCGGGACGCGGCTGGAAAACACGGCGGAACTGGTTGCTTTGGCGCACAAATACCCGAACGTTTTCGCCACCGTCGGCGTTCATCCCGAATATGTCTCCGAACGCGAAGTGTCCGCCGACGAAATCGCCCAAGCGGCGACGTCCGATGAAAAAATCATTGCGCTTGGCGAAGCGGGCTTTGATTGCTTTTACGATCCGGATACCAAGGAAGCGCAAAGAAAACTATTTAAAAATCATTTGATTGCGGCGCAAAAAACGGGATTGCCCGTGATTATTCACACACGCTGCGCCGAATGCGACACAATGGACGCTTTGGCCGAATTTCCTGATGTCACAGGTGTTCTGCATTGCTTTTCGTCCAACGCGGAACTGGCAAAATTCGGTTTGGAAAGAGGCTGGTATCTGTCGGCATCGGGAATACTGACTTTTAAGAAAGCGCAGGATATCCGCGATATTTTCAAAGATGTTCCGCTTAACCGGCTGTTGGTTGAAACGGATGCGCCGTATTTGGCTCCCGTTCCGTACAGGGGCAAACGCAATGAACCTTCGTTTGTTGTCAAAACGGCGGAAACACTGGCGGAACTGAAAGGCGTTTCGCTGGAAGATTTGGCCAAAATCACAACTGAAAACTTTTTAACTTTGTTTACAAAGGCGTACTGAAATGAAAATCCGGATTTTAGGATGCGGAGCGGCGGGCGGCGTTCCCATGATCAGCCGCGGATGGGGGGCTTGCAACCCGAACAATCCCAAAAACAGGCGGCTGCGCACTTCGCTGCTGATTCAAAACGGCGCAGAAAATATTTTAATTGATACCGGCCCCGATTTGCGAGAACAACTTTTGTCCGCCGGCATTGATACGTTAAGCGCAGTCCTTTACACGCATGAACACGCCGATCATACGCACGGCATTGATGAATTGCGCGAAATCAACCGCGTTATGAAATGCGGCATTCCCGTTTACGCCAACCAAACCACGCTGAATGCGCTGAAAGAACGTTTCGGTTACGCATTTCGCCCCGTTCAAGGGGAAGGCGGCTTTTTTCATCCGTGGCTGGAACCGAATTTGATTATCCCCGGAGAAGCTTTTTATTTAAAAAATTTGAAAGTCATTCCGTTCGCCCAGGATCACGAATACACAACCAGCATGGGATTCAGAATGGGGGATTTTGCCTATTCCACGGACGTTGTGCATTTATATGATTCCGCTTTGTCCGTCTTAAAAGGTGTCGAAACATGGGTTGTCGGCTGTTTGTCCAACAAAGACCACCCCAGTCACGCTTCCGTTCATCGCGTTTTGGAATGGCGCGAAATTTTAAAGCCTAAAAAGATTATTTTAACGCATATGGCTACTGGACTGGATTACGACGAACTGAAAAACAGCTTGCCCCCCGATGTTGAACCGGGGTATGACGGATTTGAAATGGAAGTGTAAAAAATCGGGCAAGTTTTCTTGCCCGATTTTTCGTTACGCCTTTTTCTTTTTCGGTTTCTTTTCAAGCAGCGGTTCGGGTAAGTCGGGTTTGAAATCCAGCACTTTTTCCAAATGTTCGCACAACTTGCGCATGGCGGTAATGCGGCCGTACTTTTTATTGTTGTCCGCAACGACGAACCACGGCGCGTATTTTGTGTTGGTTTTCGCCAGCATATCGTCGAAAGCCGTTTCATACGCATCCCATTTTTCGCGGTTGCGCCAATCTTCTTCGCCGATTTTCCACGTTTTGTAGGACACTTCTTCACGCGCTTTGAAACGGGCAAGCTGTTCGTCCGATGAAATGTAAAGCAGGAATTTGACGACAATGTTGTCGCCTTTGGTCAGCTGCTTTTCAAACGCGTTGATTTCGTCGTAAGCGCGTTCCCAATCCGCGTCCGACGCAAAATGTTCGATGCGTTCGACCAAAACGCGCCCGTACCAAGTGCGGTCAAAAACGGTCAAGAGGACTTGTTCTTTCAACCGTGTCCAGAACCGCCATAAATAATGATGCGCCAACTCTTCCTTGGTCGGCGCGGCAATCGGGAAAATGTTGCAGTCGCGCACATATACCGACGATGCCAAGCGGCTGATAACGCCGCCTTTGCCCGATGCGTCGGGACCTTCAAACGCCAAAACGACCTTTTTGTTGCGGCGTTTTGCCTCCATCAAAAGGGCGTTCAATCTCGCTTTCAAATACGGCAAATAAACGCGGTATTCGTCCTTGGAAATATTCGCATCCAGCTTTAAATCCTTTAAAAACTCGGCTTTTTTGTCCGTTTTGATTTTCTTGTATTCGGGCTTTTTGGCTTTTTGCTTCAAGAACAGGTCAACCTGCTTGTCAACGCGGGCGCAGATGTAGTGCAGGGCGGCGCGCATGCGGTCGGTCATTGTCCCGTCTTTGATTTCAAACCACGGCGCATACTCTTTGTCCGTATAACGGATGATTTTGCGGGTGGTCGCTTCAAATTTGTCGGACAGGCAGCAGTTTTTCCAATCATCGGGGAATACGCGCCATTGTTCGTACGGATTGTCGTCCATGGTGCGCAGAAAATCCTCTTGTTCCGCGGTCGATTTGTAAAACCAGATTTTGACGAAAATCGCATTGCCGTCCGCCAGCATTTTTTCAAACAAATTACATTCGTCCAAACGGCTGTAAAGCTCGTCATCGTTGATGCGTCCGTAAGCATGTTCAACCAGCGGATCGGAATACCAAGAGCTGACGAACAGTCCCGTATGTCCCTCTATCGGCGTGTCGCACCAATAACGGCGGTATTCGATAGTGTCCTGGCGGATGTTGCGGCGTTCGTAAGCGTGCAGGTCAAGATGCCGCTGGTCCAGCCAGTCGCGCAACAAGCCCAAAGCCGCGTTTTTGCCCGATCCGTTCGCCCCGCACAGCAACAAAACGACGGGAACTTTCGCTTCCTGCACTTTTTCCTGCAATTTAATCAAAGCGGTGCGGATTTCGGTTTCCTCTTTGTCGGAAAAATCCGGCTCGAATTCGGAAATGTCTGTCATGGTCAATTATCCTTTTTGGTTGTTTTTTCTTCGCGGCGGACGGCTTTTTTCTGACGGGCGACAATATCGCGCAGTTTCGCCGTTCCGCGTCCCGACAAACTGGGATGCGTCATAAAGAATTGGTGGCAGGAAAACGCCTGCGGGCTTTCCGACAAGCGGGTGTAAGTCATATCGGAGTGCAAAATCCAGCTGTTGGCTTCGTCTTTGATATTGCCCTGCATGATTTGCCCCAAGATTTGCTCGTGCACCGTCGGGTTTGAAATCGGGACAAGCGTTTCGACGCGGTGAATTGTGTTTCTTTGCATCAAATCCGCCGAGGAAATAAAGACTTTCGCTTTGGGCGAGGGAAGTTTGTTCCCGTTGCCGAAGCAGTAAATCCGTGCATGTTCCAAAAAACGCCCGACAATGCTTTTAACCTTGATGTTTTCGGACAATCCCTCGATTCCGGGGCGCAAAGCGCAAATCCCGCGCACGACCAGATTGATTTTCACGCCCGCTTGGGACGCGCGGTAAAACGCGTCGATGATTTTGTCGTCCAGCAAAGAGTTCATTTTGCCCCAGATATTGGCGGGCTTGCCCGCTTTGGCGAATTCGATTTCCTTGTCAATCAGCTTCAGCAGTTTGTCGCGCAAGTTAATCGGCGCAATGGCAAGCTTTTTCAATCCTTCGGGTTGAGCGTATCCCGTCAGATAGTTAAAGACCAGTGCGGCGTCGTTGCACAAATCCTTGTCGCACGTGAAAAACGACAAATCCGTGTACAGGTTTGCGGTGACTTCGTGATAGTTGCCCGTGCCAAAGTGTGCATAACTGCGCAAAACGCCGTTTTCTTTGCGTGTTACCAGCGATATTTTGGCGTGCGTTTTATAGTTCATCAGTCCGAAAACGACGTGAACGCCCGCTTTTTCCATATCGCGCGCCCATTTGATATTGGCTTCTTCGTCAAAACGGGCGCGAAGTTCGACAACCGCGGTCACGGCTTTTTTGTTTTTCGCCGCCGTTATCAAAGCCTTGACAATCGGAGAGTCTTTGTTCGTGCGATACAGCGTCTGCTTGATTGACACGACATCGGGGTCTTTTGCCGCCTGCTGCAAGAATTTGACGACAACTTCGAAAGATTCGTAGGGGTGGTGAATGACCATATCCTTTTTGCGAATGGCGGCAAAATGGTCGCCCTTGAAGTCGCGGACGCGTTCGGCATGGCGCGGTTTGTAAGGCTTGAACAGCAAATCTTTGAAATCTGGCGTAATCAAGCCCGACAGCGCCCGCACGCGGATAATGCCCGAACGCCGCACAATGCCCCAGCGTTCAATGTCCAGCTTTTTGGTCAGAAAATCGACCAAAGCGTCGGGCATATCTTGCGACACAGTCAATGCAATGACCGCGCCGTGCCGCTGCTTGTCCAAAGCGGTTTCAAACTGCATCATCAAATCTTCGGCGCGTTCGTCCACGTTCAGCAAACTGTTGCGGATAATTGCAAACAGTCCGTGTTCCTTGACTTTCGCATGTGGAAAAATGCGATTGATAAACAGTAAAACGATGTCTTCCAACGCGATGTAGCGGGCGGGCTTTTTGCTGATGCGGATATAGCGGGGCAGAGCGGACGGCAAAGGAATCAAAGCCTTTTCACCGTTTGACAGTTCCAAAATCAGCGACAGGGACAAGTTCGGCAAAAACGGAAACGGGTGTGCGGAATCCAATGCTATCGGCGTTAAAACGGGAAAGATGGCGTCTTCAAAAATCGGCAACAGCTTTTCGGCTTCCTTTTTGGAAAGCGAATCCTTGTCGATAATGAAAATCTTTTTCTTTTCAAGCTCTTTTCGCAAAATCTTAAAGTAATCATTTTGCTTTTCACGCAGCAAATCGACCTGTTCGTTAATGGCGTCCAACTGTTCCTGCGGGGTCAAGCCGTCATCGCTGCGATTGGTGATGCCCGCGTAAATCTGTTCCAGAATACCTGCGATGCGAACCATAAAAAACTCGTCCAGATTGGAACCCGAAATGGCCAGAAAGCGCAGACGTTCCAGCAAAGGATAGCGGGGATTGACAGCTTCCTCCAGCACGCGGCGGTTAAACGCCAGCCACGACAGTTCGCGGTTGAAAAAACGTTTGGGCGTGTTCAAGTCGATGACTTCCGAAACAACAGAGGAGTGCATTTGTTTTCCCTTTGCCAAAAAGATTTCCGATACGAAAAAAATAATCCGTTTTCAATTTAAAGGAAAGCTAAAAAGATTGGCTATCTTTATTTTCAAAGCGGCGACGCTTACTCTGGAGATATGCGAATAGTTTGAAAGGATACAGCGATGACGAAACAACCGAAACAGACAAAAACAACCCCTTCCGCCGTTGAAGAACCGAAGCATTTGTACTTGCTGCGTCATGGCAAAGCGTCCAAAAAGGACAAATATCCCGACGCGGACAGACCTTTGGCAAAACGCGGGCGCAAAGACGTTAAAAAACTGAAAAAAATGCTGCGCGCCATGGAACTGCAGCCCGACTTGATTTTGTGTTCACCGGCAATGCGGACGCGAGAAACTTTGGAACGCGTCATAGATGTGTTTGACGGAACGGAAATTGTGTTTATGGACACGCTTTACAACGCGGAAGCCGATGAAATCATTCATATTCTGCATCAGCTTTCACCGGAAAAGAAAGAGGTTCTGCTGGTCGGACACAATCCGTCTTTGGCCAAATTGGTGGCTTTGAGCAAACAGCAAAATCCGGATCGTTTCCCGACGGCAACACTTGCCTGCATCGAAATCAACGGCGGCTGGAGCGATTTTTCGATGGCAGATTCCCGCTTTATCGGAGCGGCGCGACATTAAACCTTGTCGTTGAAACGAAAACAGGATAGGGTAAAGCACTTTTAATAACGGAGTGCTCGCTATGAATGAAGCCGTTTTTGTGCTGTTGGATGAATTTGCGGATTGGGAGCTTGCCCCCATTGCGTCCGTCATCAACCAGTTCCCGAATTGGACGGTGAAAACCGCCGCACCGGCAAAAGCGGCTTTACGTTCAATCGGAGGCATATCCGTTGTTCCGGATTGCACTTTCGGTGAAATTTCATGGAGCGCTTGCAAGGGGGTGTTTTTAATCGGCGGAAATTCATGGCGCACTCCGGCCGCCGCTTCTGTCAAAGCTTTGGTTGAAAAAGCTTCGGAACAAAATATCGTCATCGGGGCGATTTGCGATGCGACGACTTTCCTTGCTTCGATAGGAGTTTTAAATACTGTCCGGCATACGGGGAATGTGCTTTCCGATTTGGAACTGTCCAACCAATACAACGGGCAGGGGCTTTATCAAAACGTTCCTGCCGTTTGCGACCAAAATATCATTACCGCGAACGGGTGCGCGCCATTGGAATTCGCGCGCGAAGCTGTTAAAGCTCTTGGAATACTTGACAGCGCAGAGGCTGAAAAATGGTACAAAGTGTTCAAACAGGGCTTTTATGATGCACCGCAGGAAGCTTTTTGGTGGTTCGGTAAAATGCGGGAATTGAAAGGATGTCAATCATTTTAATGACTTCCATGCTGACACCCCTTGCGGCAAAAAAAATCAATCCCAATTTTGACTGCGCCAAGGCCTATTCTTGATTATTGATAACCAGAAATCCGGAAAGAGGTTATTTTTTAGCGGGCAGAGCGGATAATATAATCTTTGCTCATATTGTAAACGAAAGTCCTGCTTCGGCAGGGCTTTTTTTTGCTTGCAATCCGTAACGAGAAATGGCATTATAATAAGTGCTTATGCATCATACAAAAGAAACAAGCCCCCTACTTAAATGAGTTCCATTCATAGAAAGAGGGGGCTTGCTTTTCTCACCTAACCTACCAAGCTTCTTTTATAAAGCTCAGCAAGAAAAGTATAGCTAACACAATGAGTGTTAGCGGGTTTGCTTGCTTATGCATCTTTCCTCCTTTTGTTAGAGGTGGAAATAAAGCATCGAACAAGCAAGTCCGGGAATCGGACTCGCTGTCCGACACCGAGGACAGTTCTACAACAAGAACTATCCGAACGCAACGCTTTTTGATAAGGTGGCGATTACTCTCATTCAAAAAGGGCAATGACTTTAAAAAAGAAGCGTCAGCGTTCTTTTTTGAAGGCAAGCCCTTCGGCGAATGAGAAAAGCGGTTTGTCAAGGGCAAAAAGAGGAGGGGAATCACCCGGTCTGCAGGGCGAAGCCCGAAGATTGGGGAAACCTCTTTTTTGTATTCAGAAAACCCCGCGCTAGGCGCGGGGTTCAAAAAAGCTTACAGCTATGGCCAGAAAAAGAACTCCTTTGATA
>ERZ808240.1605-NODE-1605-length-27394-cov-12.204543_pt1 | contig 27394 bp, 23 predicted proteins | sample MGYA00521084_ERZ808240 | MGnify/ENA primary metagenome ERZ808240 (study PRJEB31516, sample SAMN03275571) | gut metagenome | biome: mammalia-associated habitat; material: feces | host: Papio cynocephalus | place: Kenya | collected 2012-08-06 ... | reverse complement strand
TGGGCATCCTGGTCTTTCTGGTGATGCTGGGCATTCTGGTGGCCCTGATGAACAAGGCCGGCGGCTCGGCCGCCTTTGGCCGCTGGGCGTCCGGCCACATCCACACCCGGGCGGGCGCACAGTTCGCCACCCTGCTGCTGGGCGTGATGATCTTTGTGGACGATTACTTCAACTGCCTGACCGTTGGTTCGGTCATGCGCCCGGTCACAGACCGGCAGAAGGTTTCCCGCGCCAAGCTGGCGTACCTCATTGATGCCACAGCGGCCCCCATCTGCATCATTGCGCCGGTATCCAGCTGGGCCGCTGCGGTTACTTCCAGCGTACCGGAGGGCTCCGGCATCAATGGGTTTACCATGTTCCTGCGCACCATTCCGTATAACTACTACGCTATCCTCACCATTGTGATGAGCCTGTTCCTCATCTTTACGGGCACGGACTTCGGCAGCATGAAGCTGAACGAGGACAACGCCCTGCGGGGCGACCTGTTCACCACGGAAGAACGCCCCTACGGCGACGATGTGGACGACGGCACCGACACCCGGGGCCATGTGGTGGATCTGATCGCGCCGGTGCTGGTGCTGATTGCTGCCTGCATCTTCGGCATGATCTACACCGGAGGCTTCTTTGAGGGGGTCGATTTCGTCACCGCCTTTGCGGACTGCGATGCCTCGGCAGGACTGGTGATGGGCAGCAGCATTGCCCTGCTGTTCACCTTTGTGTTCTACCGTGTGCGCGAAGTGCTCACCTTCCAGGATTTTGCCGCCTGCATCCCGGAGGGCTTCAAGGCCATGGTCAGCCCCATGCTGATCCTGACGCTGGCGTGGACGCTGTCCGGCATGACCGGTCTGCTGGGGGCCAAGTATTACGTGGCCAATCTGCTGAGCGGCTCTGCAGCGGCGCTGCAGTACCTGCTGCCGGTCATCATCTTCCTGGTGGCGGTGTTCCTGGCCTTTGCCACCGGCACCAGCTGGGGCACCTTCTCCATCCTCATCCCCATCGTCTGCCATGCCTTCCCGGAGGGTGAGATGCTGGTCGTTTCCATTGCAGCCTGTTTGTCCGGCGCCGTCTGCGGCGACCACTGCTCCCCCATTTCGGATACCACCATCATGGCATCTGCCGGTGCGCACTGCAGCCACGTGAACCACGTATCCACCCAGCTGCCTTATGCCGTTACAGCGGCATCCTGCGCAGCGGCATGCTACGTCATCACCGGCCTGGCACAGGCTGTGCTGGGGGCGAATGCAAACCTGTTCACTTCTCTGGTGCTGCTGGCCGTGGCCATTGCGGTGGAACTGGTGGTGCTGAGCGTCATCCGCGCCCGCGTCCGCAGCAAAAAAGCAGCAGAATAAGCCGATTGCCGAAAAATCCGGCTTTTCTCCGGGCTGAAAACATGGTATACTATTTCAGGAAAATGAGCTATCGGAGGAATCCACAGTATGCTGGAAAAGGCTTTTCAGGACGTTTACACCAAATTCAAACTGCACTTCTACCAGAACGTGTTCCAGCGCTTTGCCACGCGGGAAGCAACGCTGACCACGGTGGAGTCCTTCTGCATGGAGGGCATCATGGCCATGGGCGAGCCGACCATTGCGGAGTTTTCCCGCATGATGCAGATCTCCACCCCCAATGCGGCGTATAAGATCGGCAGTCTGGTCAAAAAGGGCTATGTGGAAAAGATCCAGTCCACCACTGACCGGCGGGAATATCACCTGCGGCCGACCCAGAAGTATATCGATTACTACAACATCAGCTATTCCTACCTGCACACCGTGGTGGAGCGGGCACGGGAGCGCTTCAGCCCCGAGGACTGCGCCAAGCTGGAAGAGATGCTGACCATCGTCAGCAATGAGCTGATGCCGGAGCTGGATATGCCCAAAAAGAACGAAGAGAACGCAGAATAACACAAAAGGCCCCCGGAAAATCAACGGATTTTCCGGGGGCCTTTTTGCAGCCTTGAACTTATTTCGATTCTTTGTCCACAACCTGGATCTTGCCCTTCTTCCACAGGACATAGGAGGTCAGGATGCCGATGGGCAGCATTACGATGATGAAGATGCCCACAAGGCCGCCCAGCACCGAGCCGAGGCCGGCAGCGCGGGCCGCGATGGAGATGACGGTCATGAGGATGAGCACGGGCAGAACGCCTTTGATACCGCCCTTGACCACCTTGTTGCCGTTGGAAGAGCTGGCGAACAGGCCCAGCGCCATGGAGCCGAACAGGGCCGGCAGCAGGTAGCTGGATGCCGTTTTGACAGCGGGCAGCTCAAACACCGGGCTGATGAAGGAGGCGCACACCGCAGCCAGCGTCAGGATGGCAACGGTCATCAGGGAGGAAACGGCCACGGCCACCGAAGCGATGGCCTCGCCCTCCGGGGTATTGGGCTGCTTTTTGGTCAGGTTCATGGCGTTGGCGGCTACCGGCAGCTTGAGGTTCATGATGTTGCCGGTGATGAAGGCCAGATAGGCCGAGCAGCCCAGAATGGGGGTGTAGCTCAGAGCCTCGGAGAAGCCGACCGGAATGTAGATGAGCAGGATGGAGAAGGTGTTCACGTTGAACACCTCGCCCAGAGACGGGATGCTGTCATAAGCAGCCAGCACCACAAAGGGCAGCACGATCATATAAATGAGGGCGATCAGGGTGCCAACACGGCCCCAGCGGTGCGCCCAGGTCTGAAAGGAATCCATTTTGGTCTCCGTCTTTGCGTTTTTCATGGTTTGTGCCCTCCTTTACCCAAAAATGCGGACCCATGCCAGCGACGAGATCAGGCCGCCCAGCATGGAGAACGCCATGACAAAGTTGTTCAGCCAGGCAAGGCCCGGGCGCTTGGCCAACACGCCGACGCCCACGGCAATGACCAGACCGGTGAGCATGACCGCCGCCTGCACATTGTCCGTGAACAGCAGGATGGGAATATACACCGAGAACATTACCAGCATGAACACGCCGGAGAGCACGTTTTTCCAGGTGCTGCCGCCGTTGTCTGCCGCAGAGCGGTCCACGCTTTTGCACAGCTTTTTGCCGAAGGGCAGCAGGATGAGGAAGCCGCTGAGCATACCCACGCTCATCAGGATCATCACGATGCCGAACTGACGGCCGGTGGCGCTGTCCAGCATTTCAGCCGAAGAAGCGTAGCCCAGCACCTGCGCGATGGAGCTGGAGATCATCGTCTCATAAGAGAGCGAACCGATGACCGAAAGCCGCCACCAGGCCCACACGCTGCCCAGCACCGCAATGAGCACAAACAGGCCCACCACAATGGAAAGGCTGGGCACGATGGAAAAGACCAGGCTGGACTTGATGACGTTGCCCAGTTCCTCTTTGGTGATGCCCAGCTCCAGGCAGTGGTCGTAGGCCTTTTTCAGGTACACGACCGAGAACCCGGCAATGTACACGAGGCCGCCGATGACCAGCGCCAGCAAAAGCGGGCTTTGAATGATATCCTGCATGGTTGCCATAACAAATTCCTCCCTCTGTACGAAAAAAGCCGGGTGTTTTCAAGGCCCGGCATCTTTGCGAATATAAAAAGCATACGGGAAACCGGAAAACCTGTCAAATGGGTATGACTTCTCTGGAACTGCCCGGGCGGCGGCAGGACCGGCAGAATCACAAGTCAAAACGCTTTATTGCATTAAAATGATAAAGCAAGAAAGGAAGGAATCTTTACTTCTGTTTTATTTTGACCGTGCAGGCCCGGGTCACTGAAGCGGTGCAGAGAAAAAGCAATCTTTTTGCGTTTTGACGCGAAAAATAGACAAAAGCAACGCAATGATAAATTTCTTGCAAAAAGCCTTGACAGATAGCAGAAAGCATGGTATCCTGAACACATGAACAGATGCTCATATATCGAAATGAATGAAAGGAGATGTCCAGATGGCCGAGCAGAACGAAAACAGCCTGCCTGCAGAACCGGTGGAAATGCCGGACGATGAGGTGCTGTATGAGCTGGCAGATCTGTTCCGGGTGTTTGGAGACTCTACCCGCATCAAGATCCTGTATGCGCTGCACGACAACGAGCTGTGCGTGCAGGACATTGCCAACGCCGTGCAGCTGAGCCAGTCGGCCGTGAGCCACCAGCTGCGGGTGCTCAAGGATACCAAGCTTGTGCGCTTCCGGCGGGAGGGCAAAACGGTGTACTATGCACTGGACGATGACCATGTGCGCAGCATCCTCTCCATGGGGATGGACCACATCGAAGAATAAGCGTTCCTTTGTTTCAACCAAAACATTTATAAATAGAAGAAAGGCTGGTACTTATTATGAAAAAGACTTACAAGATCGAAGTGGACTGCGCAAACTGCGCTGCCAAGATGGAAGACGCTGCCAACACCGTTGCCGGTGTGGAAAAGGCAACCGTCAGCTTTATGACCCAGAAGATGAAGGTGGAGTTCGCAGAGGGTGCTGACCCCCACGCTACCATGGAGAACGTCCTGGCTGCCTGCAAGAAGGTAGAGGACGACTGCGAGATCTTCGACATCTGATTTCTGCAGCTTCCCCAGAGCCTGGGCCCTCTCCGTCAGCATCTTGACCGGGAGGGCTTTTCTGTGGAAAGATTCGGCAGTTTTCAACAGCTTCCACCGGGTTTTCAACATACTTTGCGGAAAACTTGAAAAAGAAACGTGAAAAAGCCCTTTTTCTGCGGGAAAAATCTGTGGAAAACATGGGGGAAAGCGTGGAAATACCAATTGCCTGGGGAAAATGTGTTGAATCTGCGCGCTCCGCGGCGCACAGCGGACAGACAAAAGGAGTTTTTCGTATGAACAAAAAGCAAAAGAAGGCGCTGCGCCAGATCCTGATCGCACTGGCGCTGGTCATTGTGCTCAAGCTCTTGCCCGAATTCCCGACGCCGGTGGAGCTTGTGCTGTACTGCATCCCCTATCTGGTGGTCGGCTGGGACGTGCTGCGCAAGGCCGTCAAGGGCATCAAGAACCGCCAGCCGTTTGATGAATGTTTCCTGATGGCCGTGGCCACCGTGGGCGCATTTGCGCTGGGCGATTACGTTGAGGGCTGCGCCGTTATCATCTTCTACCAGATCGGTGAGCTGTTCCAGAGTGTGGCCGTCGGCAAGAGCCGCCAGAGCATCAGCGCCCTGATGGATATCCGTCCGGACTATGCCAATGTGGAGGATGAAGACGGCAAGCTGGAGCAGGTGGACCCCGATGATGTCGAGGTAGGCACCGTCATCGTGGTGCAGCCCGGCGAGCGGGTGCCCATCGATGGTGTGATCGTAGAGGGCGCTTCGGCCCTGAACACTGCGGCCCTGACCGGCGAGAGCCTGCCCCGCGATGTGAAGAGCGGCGACGAGGTCATCAGCGGCTGCGTGAACATGACCGGCCTGCTCAAGGTGAAGACCACCAAGGAGTTCGGTGAATCGACTGTCTCCAAAATCCTTGATCTGGTGGAAAATTCCAGCATGAAGAAGGCCCGCACCGAGAACTTTATCACCCGCTTTGCCCGCGTATACACCCCGGCCGTGTGCTACGGTGCACTGGCGCTGGCATTCATTCCGCCCATCGTGCTGCTGCTCATGGGGCAGCCTGCCCGCTTTGGCGACTGGATCTACCGTGCCCTGACCTTCCTGGTCATCAGCTGCCCCTGCGCTCTGGTCATCTCCATCCCGCTGAGCTTCTTCGGCGGCATCGGCGGTGCAAGCGCCTGCGGCATTCTGGTCAAGGGCTCTACCTATCTGGAAGAACTGGCCCGTACCGGCATCGTGGTCTTTGATAAGACCGGCACCCTGACCCAGGGCACCTTCAAGGTCACCGGCATCTACCCCACCGAGGGTACCTCGGAGGATGCACTGGTGGAGGCTGCGGCTCTTGCCGAAAGCTGGTCCAAGCATCCCATCTCCCTGAGCATCAAGAATGCTTACGGCAAGGAGATCGATGCCAACCGCGTGACGGACGTGCAGGAACTGGGCGGTCATGGCGTCACCGCTAAGGTGGACGGCAAGACGGTGGCCTGCGGCAACGCCCGCCTGATGGAAAAACTGGGCCTGCAGGCTCCGGCCATCAGCGAGACGGGCACCATCGTGCATGTGGCCGTGGACGGCAAGTATGCAGGCTATCTGCTCATTGCCGACGTGGTCAAACCCCACAGCGCACAGGCCATCCGTGCCCTGAAAGCCGCCGGTGTGCGCAAGACCGTGATGCTTACCGGTGATGCAGAGCCGGTGGCCAAAGCAGTCTCTGCCGAGCTGGGCCTGGATGAGTTCCATGCCGGCCTGCTGCCGGGCGACAAGGTGGACCAGATGGAGCGTCTGCTGGCCGAAAAGCAGCCCAAAGAGAACCTCGCCTTTGTGGGCGACGGCATCAACGATGCGCCGGTGCTGTCCCGCGCCGATGTGGGCATCGCCATGGGTGCCCTGGGCTCCGATGCAGCCATTGAGGCGGCGGACGTGGTCCTGATGGACGATGACCCGGCCAAGATCGCACTGGCCATGCGCATTGCCCGCCGCACGCTGAGCATCGTGTACCAGAACATCGTGTTTGCACTGGGCGTCAAGGGCATCTGCCTGATCCTCGGTGCACTGGGCATTGCCAGCATGTGGACCGCCATCTTTGCGGATGTGGGCGTGATGATCATCGCGGTGCTCAACGCCACCCGCGCCCTGTACACAAAGGATCTGGCAAAGAAGAACGAAGCATAAAGAACCGCTCAGGCAATGCCTGACAGCTTTATCCGCTCCCCCGAAAGGGGGAGCTTTTTTGTTGAAAAAACTCTTCCCTTGCTTTTCCGTTCTGCCTGTGTTAAGCTTGCTCTATACACTTTTATACACACGCACAAGACAGAAATGGAGCAGTGTATGACCAAGAAAGACGAAGTGTTTGCCTGCGTGCAGACCCTGCTGGCGGGTGCGCCGGACCGGCGCGAGACCGGTGTGACCACGCAGGAGCTGGCCGAAACGCTGCAGATGCAGCGCTCCAACATCAGCACCCTGCTCAACGAGCTGGTGGCGGATGGCCGGATGGAAAAGCTGGCCGGACGCCCGGTGCACTACCGCCCGCTGGAAGAAGGCGAGGCGGCCAGGGGTGAGAACTCCTGCTTCAAGGTGCTGGACGGCTGCGAGGGCAGCCTGAAACCGGTGCTGCAGATGGCCAAGGCGGCCATCCTTTACCCGGCCCACAGCCTGAACACCCTCATCGTGGGGCCGTCCGGCTCCGGCAAAACGACCTTTGGCTACCTGATGTATCAGTTTGCCTGTGAGAGCAAGGTGCTGCCGAAAGGCGCACCGTTTGAGCGCTTCCGCTGCCATGTGTACGAAGACCAGGAAGAAACGGCCTACAACCGCCTGTTCGGCGAGGACGGCGCGCTGGAAAAGGCCAAGGGCGGCGTGCTGTTCCTGGACGGGGCCGAGAGCCTGCCGGCCAGCGCCCGGGAACACCTGCTGGATCTGGTGGAGAGCGACGGCGAGGTGCTGCAGGACGTAATGCTCATCTGCTCGCTGAACGAGAAAGCCCGTGCCTCTGTGCAGGATGCCTATGCCGCGCGTTTTTCCGCCAAGATCGAGCTGCTGCCGCTGCAGAACCGCCCGCTCCAGGAGCGGTTCAGGCTGGTGCAGCATTTCCTGATCGACGAGGCCGTGCGCATGAAGCACACCGTGCGGGTGAATGTGGAGCTGCTGCACTGCCTGTGCCTTTACCGGTGCGAAAACAACATCAAACAGCTGAAAAATGATATCCGGCTGGGCTGCGCCAACGCTTATCTGCGGGCCTTCAATGCCGAGGGGGCCGAAGACCTGACCCTCTACCTCAACGATTTCCCGGTCTGCGTGCAGCGCGGGCTGCTGTACTACAAGAACTACCGCAGCCAGCTGGAAGAGCTGATCCCGCAGGGCTATGCCTACACCTTCTCGGCAGACAGTATGCGCAAGGAAAACTATATGGCCGAGCAGGTGCCGGAGGTCGGGCATGTGCAGCTGGATGACTCGGTGTATGACATCATCGACCGCAAGGCCGAGGAACTGCGCAGCCGCGGCATTGGCGAGGAGGACATCAGCCACATCATCAATGCCGAGCTGGAATACGACATGAAGCAGTTCACCAGCCGCATCACCAAAAACAAGGTCAGCCGGGAGTCCCTTTATAAGGTGATGGACCGCCGCATCGTGGATGCGGTGGATATGCTGCTGAAGGAGGCTTCCCGCCAGTTCAACCGCGTTTACCCGGAGGCCACCTTCTATGGCCTGTGCCTGCACATCTCCTCCACGCTGGAGCGCGGCAGGCCCTCGGTGCAGCGGTTATCCAACGAGCGCATTCTGGATGTGGTGCAGAACCACCGGGACGAGTATGCCCTCTGTATGCAGTTCGTTTCCGGGCTGGAAAAGGAAGTGGGCGCGCACCTCTCCATTGACGAAGCCGTGCTGATGACCCTGTTCCTCTGCGAATCGAACGATACCCACAAAGCCGAGGAAGGCCCGGTGGTGCTGGTGGCCATGCATGGCGACTCCACGGCGTCCTCGGTGGCGGATGTGGTCAACTCGCTGGCGGGCTGCGGCAATACCTATGCCTATGATATGCCGCTGGATAAGGACATGCAGCAGGCCTACGATGAGATGAAGGCCATGATCCAGGAACTGGACCGCGGGCAGGGCATCCTGCTGCTGTACGACATGGGCTCCCTGCGCACGATGGCAGAGCTCATCTCCAAGGAGACCGGCGTGCAGATCCGTACGGTGGCAGTGCCGGGCACCCTCATCGCGGTGGACTGCTCCCGCAAGGCATCGTCCTGTGGCACGCTGGACGAGCTGCATGCGGATGCCATGAACAGCTGCCGGGACTTCTACGTCAACATTGCAGAACCGGCAGGCCGTGCCCACAACCCGAACCCCAAGGCCATCATCACCCTGTGCATGACCGGCGAGGGCGGCGCGGTGCAGATGAAGAACTATCTGGAAAAGAACGCCGGCCTCAGCGGAACGGACGTCATCCCGCTGGCCATCAGTGACCGAAAGGCCCTGCTCGGCGAGGTCAACCGCCTGAAGGAAGACCACGAGATCCGCTGCGTCATCGGCACCTATGACCCCGGTTTGCACGGCATCCCGTTCATTTCGGTGGTCAAGCTGTTCGAAACACCGGTGGATAAGCTGGATATCCTGCTCACGATGCCGGAGTCTGACCACACGCCGGTGAACTACGAGATGATCTTCTCCTATCTGTCCAAGCAGCTGCCGGCGCTGGATATGAAAAAGCTGCGCAAGTACCTGCCCCGGGTGCTGACCCAGATCAAGAAGGTCTCGCAGGACGGGCTGACGCAGGATCAGGAGCTGGGGCTGTTCCTGCACCTGGCCTGTGCCATCGAGCGGCTGCAAAGCGGCGCAGCCATGCCGGAAAAAGGCAACCGGCAGGGCATCATCAGCCGCAACAAGCGCCTGTACAACGACCTGCGCGAGATCCTGCAGACGGTGGAAGAGCCGTTTGCGGTGCACTTCTCGGATGACGAGGTGGCCTACATTATCGGAATTGTCAAAAAACTATAAGCTTTTGTGTATATTCTGCACAATTGGAAATGAACGGCGCAAAGGAGCTCTGCAACGGACAGGGCTCCTTTTTTGGTGGAATTTTGCGGTTTTGGGCCGCAAACGGATGGAGAATTGTGCTTTTTGTATTCAAATTTAAAATATTTGTGAAGAACAGTTCAACGAAATTTGAACGGAAGTGTATAAACTGAAAACCATTTCAAAAGTGTGATTTTTGGCAAAAATGGAATGAATGGAAGAAAATGGTTAACAAAAACTGGAAAATGGGGCGCTTTGGGGCCGGAATGCGGGCCAGAGTGTCTAATTGAAAGCGCAAACCGTATAAAATCCAGACACAAACAGCAGATGCGGGCGGTTTGACAGTGCAGGGACGCCTCTGTATAATCGGGCCAATGAATGCAGCGCGCCGCTGGCGGTGCTGCAAATGAATGAAGGAGGAACACACTATGGCAATGACCCCTGATGAGCTGATCGACACTTCCATGATGCTGATCGTTCACTCCGGCGACGCCCGTGCGGCGGCTTTCCATGCACTGGAAGAAGCCAAGAAAGGCAATTATGACGAAGCAAAGAAGCTGATGGCAGAGTCCAAGGAGAAGGCCCTGGAGGCCCACCACATCCAGACCGCTCTGCTGGCAGACGAGGGCAACGGCGAGGGCCCGCAGGTCAACCTGCTGCTGGTCCACGCACAGGATCACCTGATGACCAGCATGCTGGCCCAGGAGCTGATCGCAGAGCTCATTGAGCTGCACGAGAAAAAGGCAGACAAGGCGTAACGCCTGCCCGTGCACTCCCCGAACTGGAACGAAAAAGGAAAACAAATAGAACCCCTGTCCGTATACACACACTTATATCAAAGGAGGATTTTTCTCATGGCAAAAGAGAAAAGCGCGATTGAGCGCTTTGCTGAAAGCGCGTTCATGAAAAAGCTGCAGGAAGGCAGCCAGAAATTCGCTTCCAACGAAGTGTTCTCCACCATTTCCACCGGTATGATGGGCAGCATGGGCCTGATCATGATCGGTGCAGTCATCCAGGTCGTCTGTGCACTGGGCACCCTGATCTTTGGCTGGGACGTCAACAGTGCATCCTACAAGGCCTTCTACATGCCCTACCAGCTGACCATGGGCATGATGGGCTTCTTCATGTGCTTCTCGATGTCCTTTACCTACGCAAAGCGCAAGAAGATGAACCAGATGCAGGCCGGCTTCACCGCCATCGTCTGCTACATCCTGGTCGTTTCCCCGGTCGTGTCCGCATCCGTCGTCAACTCTGACGGCAGCCTGGGCGCTGCCTTTGATGCCCTGAACCTGGGCAACCTGGGTACCGGCGGCCTGTTCGTTGCTATCATCATCGGCATCGGCTCTGTGGCCATCAGCAACTTCGTGGTCAAGCACAACTGGACCATCCGGCTGCCCGACGTCGTGCCCGAAGGCATTGCAAACTCCTTCAACGCCATCATTCCCATGGGCGTGAACATCATTGTCTGGTACGGCATCTCCCTGATCATCTCCGCTGTTTCCGGCGGCGCTCTGACCCTGTCCACCCTGATCACCCTGATCCTGTCCGTGCCGGTCAACTTCCTGACCTCCACCCCGGGCATGTTCGTGGTTCTGGCACTGGCTCAGCTGTGCTGGTTCTTCGGCATCCACGGCACCACTGTTATCTTCACCGTTCTGATGGTGCCCTACATCACCGCTTACACCACCAACGCACAGCTGGCTGCTTCCGGCCTGCCGCTGCAGTTCTTCCCCATCTTCCTGTATGGTGCTAACGGCATCATGGGCGGCGCCGGCAACACCATGCCGCTGTCCCTGATGGGCCTGAAGAGCAAGTCCAAGCGCATCAACGCCGTTGCAAAGGCATCCTTCGTGCCCGCTCTGTTCGGCATCAACGAGCCTGCCATCTTCGGCTTCCCCATCATGTACAACGCGATCCTGCTGATCCCCTTCATCCTGTGCCCGCTGGTGGTCGCAGCTCTGATGCTGATCGCCTACAGCCTGCACCTGATGGCTTATCCGCAGGTCCTGATCATGACCACCCTGCCCATCGTGTTCACCAGCTTCCTGAACTCTCTGGATTGGCGCAACGTCATCTTCGCCATCCTGATGTTCCCGGTCTGCTGGCTGATCTGGCGCCCGTTCTTCAAGATCTACGAGAAGCAGTGCATTGAGGAAGAAGAGGCCATTGAGGCTGCCGAGGCTGCTGCCGCTGCTGCAAAGAACAACAAGTAAGATCTGAACACAAAACGTTTCCACTTTGGAACCCAAAGCCGGTTGAAAAGCGGGCCGGTCGGAAGGACCGGCCCGCTTTTTCCGGTTTTTATCATGGATGAATGAAGGAGAAATAAAAATGAAGAAGAGAAGACTGGGCATTTCCCTGTACCCCGAGCGCGGCACCTTTGAGCAGGACGTTGCTTACATGGAAAAGGCTGCCAAGCTGGGCTTTGATGTGCTGTTCATCGCGCTGCTGGGCGCAGGCGACCGCCAGCAGACCATCGACCGCTATAAGCCCCTGCTGGCCAAGGCCAAGGAGCTGGGCTTTGAGATCGAGGCGGACGTCAACCCGATGATGTTCAAGAAGATGGGCATCAACGCAAGCTTCTTTTCCGGCCCTCTGGATCTGTCCTTCTTTACCGAGCTGCAGGTGGACATCCTGCGCCTGGATCTGGGCATGAACGACATCGAGGAAGCTTATCTGACCAAGAACAAGGACCACATCAAGATCTGCGTCAACGGCTGCAACACCATGGACCATGTTGGCCATGTGCTGGCTGCCGGTGCAGACCCCGATATGCTGCTGGGCTGCCACAACTACTACCCGCACCGCTACACCGGTGTGTCGCTGGAGCACTTTGAAAAGGGATCTGCCCCCATGGTCAAGCACAACCTGCGCCTGCAGTCCTTCGTGACTTCCCAGAACCCGGATGCCTTTGGCCCCTGGCCTGTCACCGAGGGTCTGCCCACCATGGAGATGCACCGTGACTGGCCCATTGAGGCACAGGTCAAGCACTACGTCATCATGGGCTATGTGAACGACATCATCATTTCCAACGCCTATGCCACCGATGCAGAGCTGGAGGCCATGGCTGCTGCCAACGGCGAGAAGATCATGTTCAACCTGACCCCCGCCGAGGGCCTGCCCGAAGAGCAGAAGCAGCTGCTGCGCACCAATGTTTCCGTCCGCGGCGACAGCTCTGAGTGGCTCATCCGCACCTTTGAGACCCGTCTGTATGGCGGCGGCAAGGTGGAGCCGTTCCACACGGTGGACATCCAGCCCGGTGATGTGCTGATCGACAACAACCTCTACGGCCAGTACTCCGGCGAGGTACAGATCGCACGCAAGCCCATGAAGAACTACGGCAAGACCAATGTGGTCGGCCACATTGCAGACTATGAGGTGGCTCTGCTGCCCTACATGCAGGGCGGCAAGCCGTTCGGCTTCAACTTCTAAACCGTACAAGGGAGGTGTCCCCCATGCCTTTCCCGAAAAACTTTCTCTGGGGCGGCGCAACGGCCGCCAACCAGTGCGAGGGCGGCTGGAACGAGGGCGGAAAGGGCCTTGCTGCTTCGGATGTGCAGACCGCAGGTTCCCGCACGGAGCCCCGCTATGTGACCTACATCGACAAGGACGGCAACCCCGGTAAGGTGATGGGCTTCCAGCCCATCCCGGCGGGGGCACACCGCGCCGTACTGCCGGGGTACCATTACCCCTACCACGAGGCCATTGATTTCTATCACCGCTACAAAGAGGACATCGCGCTCTTTGCAGAGATGGGGTTCAAGGTGTTCCGCATGTCCATCGCATGGACGCGCATCTACCCCAACGGCATCGAGGAACAGCCCAATCAGGCGGGGCTGGATTTTTACCGGAACGTATTTCTGGAGCTGAAAAAATACGGCATTGAGCCGCTGGTCACCATCCAGCACTACGATGTGCCCCTCTATCTGGAAGAGCACTTCGGCGGCTGGAAGAACCGCAAGCTCATAGAGCTGTACGACCGCTACACCGAGACCATCTTCCGGGAGTACAGGGGCCTGGTGAAATACTGGCTCACCTTCAACGAGATCAACTGCCCCATCATGATAAAGGACATGATCCCCGGCTACCCGGCAGAGTGCGTCCGGGATGATTTCCAGCTGCTGCACAACCAGTTCGTGGCCAGTGCCCGGGCGGTGAAGCGCGCGCATGAGATCGACCCGGAAAACATGGTGGGCTGCATGATCGGCGGCGGGCCGTGCACCTACCCGATGACCTGCGACCCCAAGGATGTGCTGCTGACCCAGGAAAAGCTGCAGGAAAGCATCTACTACACCACCGATGTGATGGCACGGGGCGAATATCCGTATTTTTCCACAAAAATCTGGAAAAAATATGGCGTTAAGCTGGACATTACGGCACAGGATGTGGTAGACTTAAAACAGGGCACGGTGGATATGATCACCTACTCCTACTACTCCACTGGCTGTGCCACCACCCACCCCGTCACCGAGACGGCGGGCGGCAACCTGAACATGGGCCCCAAGAACCCCTATCTGACCTACAGTGAGTGGGGCTGGAGCCTGGACCCGGACGGCCTGCGCTACTCCCTCAACGAGTATTACGCCCGCTACCATCTGCCGCTCATGGTGGTGGAAAATGGTCTGGGCGCAGTCGATACGCCGGAAGCGGATGGCTCTGTGCACGACCCGTACCGCATCGCCTACCTCAAGGCGCACGTGCAGGCCATGGAGGCCGCACTGGAAGACGGTGTGGATCTGCGGGGCTACACCCCCTGGGGCTGCATCGATCTGGTCAGTGCCTCCACGGGCGAGATGAAAAAGCGCTACGGCTTCATCTATGTGGACAAGAACAACGATGGCACCGGTACGCTGGCCCGCAGCCGGAAGGATTCCTTCTACTGGTACCAGAGATGCATCGCCACGAATGGCGAAGACCTGGGCTGAATCAGAGCCCGAAAAACGTTATACCCGCACGCTGTGCGGTTTTAAGATTGAAAGGAGATTTTTCCTATGAAAGTTTTGCTTTGCTGCGCTGGTGGTCTGTCCAGCAGCATCCTGATGCGTAAGATGAAGACCTGGGCCGATTCTCACGGCGAGGATCTGGATATCATTGCAGTCGGCACTGCCGAGGCTGTGGAAGTCTGGCAGGATGGCTATGAGTGCGTGCTGCTGGCTCCGCAGGTGAGCTACCGCCTGAAGGAGATGCAGGAGGAGATCAAGATCCCCGTGGCAGAAGTGCCTTCTCTGGATTACGCCATCGGCAATGCAGAGAACGTGATGAAGCTGGCCCACAAGCTGTGCGATAAGTAAGAACCAAAAGCCTGAGCGGCTGTGGAAAATAACGAAAAGAGGACGTTTGCTGTGAAGATCATTCGTGCAAAGGATTACAAGGATATGTCCCGCAAGGCGGCCAACATCATCTCTGCGCAGGTCATCATGAAGCCGAACTGCGTGCTGGGCCTGGCAACCGGCGGCACCCCTGTCGGCACCTATGCCCAGCTGGTGGACTGGTACAACAAGGGCGACCTGGATTTCTCTGAGGTGACCTCCGTCAACCTCGATGAGTACCGCGGCCTGCCCAAGGAGCATCCGGAAAGCTACTGGAGCTTCATGCACAAGAACCTGTTTGACCATGTCAACATTAACCCCGCCCGCATCAACCTGCCGGACGGCACCAACCTCGATGCGGATGCCGAGTGCGCCCGCTACGACGCGGTCATCCGCAGTGTGGGCGGCGTGGATCTGCAGCTGCTGGGCATCGGCCATGACGGCCACATCGGCTTCAACGAGCCGGGCGCTGCCTTTGAGCTGGGTACCCACTGCGTAGACCTGACCCAGGAGACCATTGAGGCCAACAAGCGCTTCTTTGACGGCAATGTGGATCTGGTGCCCAAGCAGGCTTACACCATGGGCATCAAGACCATCATGCAGGCCCGCAAGGTGCTGATGGTGGCCAACGGTGTCGGCAAGGCGGAAATCATCAAAAAGGCCTTCTTTGGCCCGGTCACCCCGGAAGTGCCCGCAAGCATCCTGCAGATGCATCCGGACTTCATCCTTGTGGGCGACGAAGAGGCTCTGAGCCTGATTTGAGTTCGTAAGTGTTTATAATGGGCTGTTGTGCTGTTTTGGTACAACAGCCTTTTTGTTTCTGTAAGCTGCACTCCCTTTTTTATTTCCAGTGGCTTTACAATCGCGCCAAAAGGCGGTATTCTTTACTTATCACTCATTCTCAGGAGGGCACCCATGGACATCCGCCAGCTGCATTATTTTCTGGTCTTGTGCGAGGAAATGAACTATACCCGCGCCGCACAGCGGCTGTTTCTGTCGCGGCAGGCACTGCGGCAGAGCATCTCTGCGCTGGAAGCAGAGATGTGCGGGCCGCTGTTTCTCAGTGCACATCATAAGCTCAGCTTGACCGACCGCGGCGTGAGCCTGCAGCGCCATGCCACGCCGGTGGTGGAGCAGTTCCAGCAGATGCAGGCCGCTCTGCGGGCGGAGATCCAGTCCGCCCAGCCGGTGCGCATTGGCATCAGCGTTTCGCTGGTGCCGGACTATCTGCCCGGGCTGGAGACCCAGCTGGACAAGTTCCGCCAGCAGTACCCTCATGTGGAGATGCGGTTCCGCCTGATGGACAACGACGCCGTGGCGGACGGTGTGGAGCAGGGCGAACTGGATGCGGGCCTGGTCATTGACCTGGGCTGTGCTGCGCCGGTGCTGGCCCGCACCACCCTGCGGGCGGACCCTGCCTGCCTGCTGGTGCCCCGCGGCCACCCTTTCTGGGATAAGGAAAGCATCCCGCTGGCAGAACTGCGGGGGCAGCGGGTGCTGCTGCCCAGCCTGCGGCAGGATCTGTTCAGCCCGCTGTGGTCGGCCTGCGCCCGGGCCGGATTTGCGCCCAATGCAGAGATCGGCCCCAGCTTCTATCAGGCATACTATCTGGTGCAGGAGCAGCTGTGCACCTGTCTGACCCGCTATGAGCCCGGTGCCCGGCGGGAGCTGGACCGTGTGCGCGATGTGCTGCTGGAAGACCTGCCGCCGCTGTGCGTCTCACTGGTGCAGCGCCGGGACTACAGCTCTGCGTACATCGACCTGCTGCGCAGCTATCTGATGGAGGTGCTGGGCGGGTCGGTTTCCCTGCCGCCGCGCCGCGGCCGGCCGGCCAAGCCGTTCTATACCATCCCGGTGCTGTCCAGCACGGCGGCAAAGCCCGCCCCGGTGCACCCGACCCCGGGCACGCCGCTGCAGCTGGAAGGCGCAACCAACTTCCGGGAGCTGGGCGGCTATACCGCGGACGAGGGCAAAACGGTGCGCTGGGGGCAGATCTGGCGCGGCGTGGCCACAGCCTCGCTGACCAGCAAAGCAGACCGTGCCAAGCTGGATGCGCTGGGCCTGCGCCTGATCCTGGACCTGCGCAGCAGTGAAGAGGCCCGGAAGGCCCCGGACTATGTGCCGGATGGTGCCCGCCTGGTGCAGATCTGCGCCCTGTGCGATGCGGACGGCAAAGAGATCTCCTTTGCGCCGGGCGATATCGAACGCATGATGCAGCAGTACCCGGAGGACGCGAACATTTCGGAGATCATGTACCGGCAGATGCTGTTTGGCAACAAGGCATTCAAGGAGCTGTTCCGCGCGCTGGAAGCCGGCGAGACGCCGATGCTGTTCCACTGCACGGCTGGTAAGGACCGCACGGGCGTGGCGGCTATGCTCATTCTGCTGGCACTGGGCGCTTCGGCAGAGACCATCTGCGCGGACTTTGCCCAGACGAATGTCTGCCGGAAGGCGGAGATCGACGCCATTCTGGCCCGCCATGCGGAGGAGATCGCGGCAGACCCGGGCAAAAAGATGTATTACGTCGGGGCTGCCGGGGTGGATCCGCAGGCGGCTGCAGATGTGCTGCGCACCATTCAGGAACGCTGCGGCAGCGCGGAGGCCTATCTGGAACAGGAATATGGCCTGACCCCGGCCCGTCTGATGCGGCTGCGCCGGATGTATCTGGAATAAAATGGAACCTGACAGCCCGGTATGCAGAGCCATGCCGGGCTGCCGCTGGTTTCTGGGGGAGTTTCTGCACAAAATTCTGCTGCGGCGCGCGGTTCTCCCTTGACAATTGTGAAAAACTCTCGTAATATAAATAGTAGTATGGAATCCATGACGCTGTGTGCAGGACCATCCGTGATCATTGCTCATTCAGGCAGGCAAACTGCCTGTTTTTATAAGATGGAACCGTAAATCGGAAAGATGCAGATTCGTGCCGTGCGGGCGATTTGGCCGTGCGTGTGTTTTTGTTGTCTCTTTTGTGTTGAAAGCCCGCTTATATCATGTCCGTGCACCCGCACCTGCTGCGCAGCGTCTCCTGCTTTTAATTCGCATTTGAATTTGAACAAAGGAGAGTGAATACGATGCCCACGATCGTTTGGATCGTGGTCTTGCTCGTAGTTCTGGCTGCCGGCATTGGCGCGGGCTATTTTATTGGCTATAACAACCGTAAAAAGACCGCCGAAGCCCAGATCGGCAGTGCAGAGGCCGAGGCAACACGCCTTGTGAACGAAGCGATCAAGACCGCAGAACAGAAGCGCAAGGAAGCGGTTCTGGAAGCAAAGGACGAAGCCTTCAAACTGAAAGCCGAGGTCGATGCCCAGAAGGCAGAGGCCGACAAGGAGATCAAGCAGCGCCGGGCGGAGATCAGCCGCCAGGAGAACCGCATTGACCAGAAGGAAACGGCCCTGGACCGCAAGACCGAAGCGCTGGAGCGCAAGGAAGAAGACCTGAAAAAGCGCTCGGAGGAAGCCGAGGCCCGTCTGGCAGAGATCGATGCTCTGCGTGCCAAGGAGCTGGAACGCCTGGAAACGCTGGCCGGCCTGAGCCAGGAAGACGCCCGCGAAGTGCTGCTGCACAAGGTGGACGAGGAGCTGACCCACGAAAAGGCCGTGCGCATTGCTGCCTACGAGACCGACCTGAAGGAAAACTGCGACAACATTGCCCGCAACCTCATCGGGCAGGCCGTCAGCCGCTGTGCTGCTGACCACTGCAGCGAGACCACCGTCAGCGTGGTGCCGCTGCCCAGCGATGAGATGAAGGGCCGCATCATCGGCCGCGAGGGCCGCAACATCCGTGCGCTGGAAACGGCCACCGGTGTGGACCTTATCATCGACGATACCCCGGAGGCCATTACCCTGTCCTCCTTTGACCAGACCCGCCGCGAAGTGGCCTGCATGACGCTGGAACGCCTGATCGGCGATGGCCGCATCCATCCCGCCCGCATCGAGGAGACGGTGGAAAAGTGCCGCCACGACCTGGAGCTGCAGATGAAGCGCGAGGGCGAGCGCGCTGTGATGGAGCTGGGCATCCACGGCCTGCACCCGGACCTGATCAAGCTGATCGGCCGGCTGAAGTACCGCACCAGCTTTGGCCAGAACGCTCTGACCCACAGCATGGAAGTGGCCTGGTTGGCCGGCCTGCTGGCTGGCGAAATGGGCGTCAATGTCACGATGGCACGCCGCGCCGGCCTGCTGCATGACATTGGCAAGGCACTGGACCACGAGATCGAGGGCAGCCATGTCCAGATCGGTGTGGATATCTGCCGCAAGTACAAGGAAAACACCCAGATCATCCACGCCATTGAGGCTCACCACGGCGATGTGGAGCCCAAGACCCCGCTGGCCTTCATCATTCAGGCAGCCGACGCCATCAGCGCCGCCCGTCCGGGTGCCCGCCGCGAGAACGTGGAAAGCTACGTCAAGCGTTTGGAAAATCTGGAAGAGATCTCTTCCAGCTTCGAGGGCGTGGAGCAGGCCTTTGCCGTGCAGGCAGGCCGCGAAGTGCGCATCATGGTCAAACCCGACGTCATCAGCGACGATCAGGTCATCCTGCTGGCACGCTCCATTGCCAAGAAGATCGAGGACACGCTGGATTACCCCGGCCAGATCAAGGTCAACGTCATCCGCGAGAGCCGTGCCGTCGAGTACGCAAAATAAAATTTTTGCTGGCAGGCCGCTGTCTTTTGGACAGCGGCCTGTTTTTATAACTTGCATTTCGGCCCGGAACAGGGTATCATGGAAGCAGCATTCCGGCCCGCACTGCCCGGCAGACGGGCGCAGATGGCCGGCCAAAACGACGAAAGGAGCCCCGATTCAATGAAAAACTGGAAAAAACTTCTGGCCTGCCTGCTGGCAGGCGTCCTGACACTGACGGTGCTTACCGCCTGCAATGGCGGCACCGGCAGCATGCCCTCGGCAGGGGCTGGAACCACCTATACTTCGGCAGAAAACGGCAAGGCTCTGGCCGATGCCCTGGAACTGACCTACAGCACCAGCCTGCAGAGCACCGCCAAGAGCATTGCGGACTGGGTCGCCAATTCCACGGCACTGCGCTCGGATGGCACGGTACTGGTGCGCCGTGTGGCCCTGGATACGGAAAATGCAGGTTACTGGGAACAGGGTGACCTGAGCGGCTTCCTGTTCAGCTCCAACTGCTATGCAGCCGGGGACGCAACGATCACCATCGGCATGGAGAGCGCCGGCGGCAGCACCGCAGTGGATCTGTCCATCCCGGCGGCCAATGGCGCAGAGTCGCAGCTGCTGACCTATGCCACCGGCAAAACGGAGATGGGCGCAGCCTATCTCACCTATGCAGGCATTACCTACGTGGTGGCAGTGTTCCGCTGAGTGACAAAAACAAAACCCCTGTGCAGCGCATTCGCATTGCACAGGGGTTTTCTGTTCTGTTAAGAAAGATCCGGCGATTCCAGAAAGCTCAGTGCCTCTCCGGCACCTTCCGGGGCCAGCAGGCCGAAGCTCTGGTCCAGAAGGGTCTGGAAGCTGCCCTCGATCTCCTGCAGGCACTGCAGCAGCACCGGATTGAATGCGCCGCATTCGCCGCGCAGGATCATCTGGATGGCCTCTGCATGGGTATAGGCCCGCTTGTAGCACCGCTCGCTGGTCAGGGCGTCGTAGACGTCTGCAAGGGAGACGACCTGCGCCGAGAGCGGGATCTTGTCCCCTTCCAGCTGATCCGGGTAACCGCGGCCATCCCAGCGCTCGTGGTGCCAGCGGGTGATCTCGTAGGCAACCGGCAGCAGCGGCTCGTCCGGGTAGTAGGGCATCAGGGCTTTCAGCATCCGGGCACCCAGTGTGGTGTGGGTTTTGATGACGTTGAATTCTTCCGGCGTCAGCGGGCCGGGCTTGTTCAGGATCTTGTCGTCAATGCCCACTTTGCCAATGTCGTGCAGGGCGGAAGCCAACGGGATGAGATCCCGGTCCGAGGCGGTGACCGGGTAATACTCCGGGTGGGAGGCCAGCCATTCCAGAATGCTTTCGGTCAGCACCCGGATGCGCTGGACGTGCAGGGCGCTCTCGCCGTTGCGGAACTCCACGATCTGGCTCAGCACACCCACCATCATGGAGATGTTGCGCTCCCGGCGGCGGATCTGATCCGACACCAGCGAGATGAGCCGCCGCTGCTTGGCATAGAGCTTGATGGTGTTGAACACCCGCTGGTAGACCACCCGGGCATCAAACGGGCGGCCTACATAGTCCGAAGCACCCATCTCGTAGGCCCGGCGGATGAACTCGTCCGAGTCCTCGCTGGAGATCATGATGACCGGCACATCCTCAATAAGGTGGTCGTGGTTCATGCGGCGGAGCACCTCGAAGCCGTCCATACCGGGCATCACCAGATCCAGCAGCACCAGCGCCACATCACCGGGATGGGCTTCCAGCTGGGTAAAGCACTGCTCCCCGCTGTCGGCTTCCAGAATGCGGAAATCGTCCAGCAGAATGTCGGACAGGATGGCCCGGTTGATGGCGGAATCATCCACAATGAGCACCTGCGGCTTTTCATTTTTCTCCGGCAGGGGGCTGGAGGCCGTGTTCTCTGCCGAAACGTTTTCCATCAGGACGCGGTTTTTCTGCTCCTTGCCCTGATACATCAGCAGGTCTGCCCGGCGCACGGCTTCGTCCATGGTCTCGCGCTCCCGCTGGATCACGCCGCCGATGCTGACCGAGAGATGCAGGTGCGGGAAGCCCGGCACCGAAGCGGAAAAAACCTCGCTGCGGATGCGGTTGAGCTTGGATTCAAAGACTTCTGACGAAATGCGCGGCAGCACCAGCAGGAATTCGTCCCCGCCGAAGCGCACCAGAAAATCGCTCTGGCGGATGTTGCGGCGGACGACCTCCACCGCCGTTTCCAGCGCAACGTCTCCGCCGTGGTGGCCGTAGGTATCGTTGTAGATCTTGAAATCGTCCAGATCCAGGATGGCGACGCCTGCCGGGCCGGGATGGCTGCGCAGATTGTCCTCGTAGTAGCGGCGGTTATACACGCCGGTGAGGGCGTCGTGATAGAGCTTGGAATTATAATCGGTGAGCATACTGATCAGGTGCTCGCCGTTGTCCGATTCCAGCATGTCGCTGCGGTTCACCCGCCGGGTCAGTGCCAGCACGTAGGGCTCACCGTCGATCTCCAGATACCGCGCCTCCATCTGCACGATATCCGGCTCAAAATATTCCAGCTTGAACCGCACAGACCGGGTCTCAAAGGCAGAAATGGCGGCGCAGTGGCGGCAGGTCTGCAGGTTGTGGGTGCAGGCATAGCACAGATCCAGACCCTGCAGGTCGGCCAGGCTGCGCTCCTGCAGCTGGCGGATATTCTCCGCACTCATCAGGCGGACATCTGCATAAAATGGCCGGAGCGTTTCGATCAGAGCCTGGATTTCACTGAAATGAGCCATAAGAATGCACGCCCCTCCCCCTGTGTGATGCCGGATGCGCCTGCGCGGGTTGCCGGAACTTGTCAAAAAATGCGTTCACTTTGAGTATAGCACGCGCGGGTGGGAAGGGTCAACCGGTGAAAAGTTTAAATTTGAGATGGGAGGAGCCAAAACAGCCCGGGCCCGGTATGCGCTGAAAAAACAGAAAAATCCCCCACAGGTGTGGGGGATTTTTCCGGAATGGGCCAGCCAGGACTTGAACCCGGGACCAAGCGGTTATGAGCCGCCAGCTCTGACCAACTGAGCTACTAGCCCGTACAGGCCGCACAAAGATGCGGCATCTGTTAGTATACCAAAAAAAGCGCAAAATGAAAAGACATTTGCTGCTTTTTTCTGCGCGCAGTCTGTAGGCTGGAAGGCAGCGCCCGCAAAAATCATTTGGTCCGGTGGGCATCCAGCTTCTGCAGCAGGAATTCGTCCAGCATCTCCGGCGGGAACAGCGGCTCCTTGTAGCCAAAGGCCTCCCGGATGAAGATGAGGGTCACCACCGTCTGCCGACCGGGGTCCAGCCGCAGGGTGTACAGGGTATCCAGCGGCTGCTGGGTGGGCTGGTGCAGGGTCAGGTGCAGCAGAAAGCCACCGTCGTTTTCCCGGCGGCACTCGTAGGCAAACACATCGGTGTCCTTGTGCTCGTCCAGGCGGTCAAAGCAGTCGTCCAGCGGCAGATCGGTGCGGAACTCGGACAGGCCGGCGGGGCCGTACTGGCTGCGGCGCTGGTTCTCGCGCCGGGACAGCATGAAAATGATGATGCCCAGCACGGCAGCGAGCAGGACAAAGGAAAGAATGGAATTCATGGCAGACCTCGTTCATAGTTTTCCTTATTGTAACACAACCAGCCGGGTTTTGTGTTATAATATTTCCAAAACTTTGAAAATTTTACGGAAAGCCCGCACCGCGGGCGGGAGGAACCTATGAAATTCAAATTTACCCGCAAGACCTGGTATTTCTTTTTGCTGGCGGCTGCAGCCGTCTCCATGCTGGGGGGCTTTGCCGTGCTGGGCGGCATGGACTTTTCTGCGCTGGAACTGGTGGTGTTCTGCCTGACCGGCATCGCAGTGCTGTTCCTGGCGGCGCAGAAAGGTTCCCCGGCCAAGGATAAGCGCAACTATACCGGCGTGTTCGTGGTGCTGATGCTCAGCAAGCTGGCGGCCAACGGCTGGGCGGGCGATATCTGTTCGGCACTGGTATGGCCTGCCCTGCTGGCCACGGAGTACAGCCGCGGCAAGCCCATCCAGCGCCAGCTGCAGCTGGTGAGCGCCGCCGAGGTGCTGCGGCTCGTGTTCTGGCTGCTGACGAAGTACGCCGGCATGAGCGGCCTTGCATTCTGGACCAACCTGATGTTCGTGCTGGTAGCCTGCGCCCGCGGCTGGGCCGCGCTGGCCCTCTATAAGGGCCAGGAGGAGACGCTGTGACCCAGCGCCGGAAGTCCAAAGCAGGAAGACGGAGAAAAGCTGCGGTCGGGCGCAGGGCCTTTTTGCTGGGCAGCGGAGCCGCCGTGTGCGGCGCGGCTGGCTTATGGTGGATGCGGCAGCATCCACTGAACGAACCCACGGAGCCTGCCTCGCAGCCGGCTGCGCCGGAAGCAGCCAACCCTGCCCTGCCCGCCGGAGAGTGGCGGGCTGTGTGGGTGAGCTATCTGGAATGGGCGCAGATGGATTTTTCGTCCGAGGAGACGTTCCGTGCCGGGGCAGCGCAGCTGCTGGATAACTGCGTGGGGCTGGGCCTGAATACGGTTCTGGCCCAGGTGCGCCCGTTCGGGGATGCGCTGTACCGCAGCAGCCTCTACCCGTGGAGTCATCTGTGCACCGGTACACAGGGGCAGGACCCCGGGTTTGATCCGCTGGATGTGCTGGTGCAGGAGGCCCACAGCCGGGGGCTGTCACTGGAAGCGTGGGTAAACCCCTACCGCCTGCGGGCTTCCGCTGCCGTGCCGCCGAATCTGGCAGCAGATAACCTTGCCAACACACACCCGGAGTGGGTCTGTGCGGTGGGCGAGGGGCTCTACCTGAACCCGGCCCAGCCGGAAGCGGCGGCCCATGTGGTGCAGGGTGTGGCAGAACTGGTGGAACAGTATGCCATTGACGGCATTCATTTTGACGATTATTTTTATCCTGCCACCGATGAAAGTGTGGACGCGGCCCAGTTCGCGGCCAGCGGCGCGGGGGACCTTGCCGCGTGGCGGCGGGAAAATGTGACCGCGCTGGTCAAGGCCGTGCACGATGCGGTCAAGGCCAAGGATCCTACCCTGCGGTTCGGCATCAGCCCGCAGGGCAACCCGGATAATGACCGGGACCAGCAGTACAGCGATGTAACGGCTTGGCTGGCGGCAGAGGGCGGGGATGCTGTGGTGGACTACCTCTGCCCGCAGGTCTACTGGGGCTACGGTTATACGCTGCAGTCCGGCAGCACCCGCTTTGCGTTTGAGAACATCGTGCCGGCATGGATGGATTATCCGCGGGCCGCGGGCGTGGCTCTGTACTTCGGGCTGGGGGCGTACCGTATCGGTGTGGGCGACGGCGGCGCAAATGCGGACAGCGTGAGCCAGTGGAGCACCGGCCGCGCGCTGGCCCGGCAGGTGGAAGACCTGCGCGGGCAGGGGGGCGGCGGCTGGGCATTGTACCGCTATGGTTCGCTGTTCGGCGCGGCGCAGCCGGAGCTGGCGGAGGCAGAGTGTGCAGCCCTGCAGGCCGCCAATGGCAAAGGAATGTGAAAGAACGCAGAAATCGGCGCAAAGCCGCCGGAACCTGCGGGCATTCTCTTGTACCATACAGAAAAATGCGGTATACTACTATAATAGGTTTGCCCTGCAATGGACAGGCTTTGAAACCGGAAAACAAAACTTTGACGGGTTGAGGAAACATCCATGAAAACGAAAAAACGCATTCTTGCTGTGCTGCTGGCAGCCATGCTGCTGATGCTCAGCCTGACCGGCTGTAAGGAAACGCTGAAAAGCGTGGCGCACAAGGTCCTGGGCACCTCCGACGAGGTGCAGGAAGAGGATACCACCCGCTGGGCGGACCTGACCAGCGACCAGCTCATTCTGGAGGGCATCGCAGATGCCTCTGCCAAGTTTGACAGCGCCATGGTCAACGGCAACCTGTATGCGGTGTTCAACGGCATCTGGAGCCGACAGACCAGCTATTTTGCTGCACCCAACGGCAGCATCAGCATTCTGGCCTGCGGCTCTGCCGAGGGCACGCAGAAATTCAAGGTGGCCCTGTGGCAGAAGGTGGACGGCGGCCTGCAGTATGTGCCGGACAGCACCTATTATATCAAGACCGACGGCCAGGATTACCGCTGCACCATCTCCGGGCTGGACCCGGCAGGCATCTACCGGCTGACCATCTCCTATGATTCCAGCCGCTACTACCTGTACGGTCTGCTGAAGGTGGAGGGCGTTGGTTGATGAAGACCCAGACCAAAAACTCGCTGCTGCTGCTGATCTGCTCCTTTATCTGGGGCACAGCCTTTGTGGCCCAGAGCACAGGCTCCGGCATGGGGGCATATTCCTTCCTGGCCGGGCGCAGCTGGCTGGCCGTGCTGGTGCTGCTGCCCACGGTGGCCGTATTTGATGCGCTCCGCCGCCGGCAGGGCAGCCCGGACGAAAGACCGAAAACGCCGGAACAGCGCAAAAAACTTCTGGTGGCCGGGCTGGTCTGCGGCACCTTTCTGTTCGCGGCCTCTGCGGCCCAGCAGATCGGCATCACGCTGGATCCCTCCACGGCCAAGGCCGGTTTTCTGACGGCGATGTATGTCGTGCTGGTGCCGGTATTCGGGCTGGCACTGGGGCGGCGCGGCAGCGCACAGCTGTGGGTGAGCATGGTCATTGCAGTGTGCGGGCTGTATCTGCTGTGCATGAAGAACGGCTTTGGCAGCATCCAGACCAGCGATGGCATTCTGCTGAGCTGTGCAGTGCTGTTCAGCTTCCAGATCATGGCGGTGGACCATTTTTCTCCGCAGGTGGACGGCGTGCGCCTGAGCCTGCTGCAGTTCTTTGTGGTGGCAGTGGAGAGCACCGTGGCCGCGCTGCTGTTTGAAACGCCCACGGCGGCAGAATTTGCCGCCAATGCCCTGCCCATTCTTTACTGCGGCGTGCTGTCCAGCGGAGTGGCCTACACCCTGCAGATCCTGGGCCAGAAAGACCTGAACCCGGCAATTGCCAGCCTGATCATGTGCCTGGAAAGTGTGTTCAGCGCACTGGGCGGCTGGCTGCTGCTGCACCAGAACCTCTCGGTGCGGGAGGGGCTGGGCTGTGCGCTCATCTTTGCTGCGGTCATTCTGGCGCAGCTGCCGTCCCGCAAGGCGGCAAAAACGGGCTGACCCATGGCCGCGAAAAAGAACCCCGAACTGCGGGTGGCGGGCGGCATCCCCTATGAACTGACCCGCAAAAAGGTGCAGAAACTGCGCCTGCATGTGCGCAGTGACGGCACGGTGACCATGAGCATTCCGCGCACGGCCTCTGCAGAACAGGCGGATGCGTTCGTCTGCGCGCAGGCAGAGTGGATCCGGCAGACCCGGCTGCGCAATGCCCGCAAGCAGGAAGACCTGCCGGGCAAGGCAACGGCGCTGGCGCACTTTACCGCCCTGAGCGATAAGGTCTACCCGGCCTTTGCGCAGGTGCTGGGTGGGCAGAAACCCACCATCAAGGTGCGCAGCATGACCAGCCGCTGGGGCGTGTGCGCCATGCGGAAGCGGCAGATCACCTTTGCGCTGCAGCTGTATAAGATGCCTGCGGCGGCGCAGATCTATGTGGTGGTGCACGAATACTGCCATTTTTTACAGCCAAACCACAGCCCGGCATTCTGGGCGGAGGTGGAAAAGCTTCTGCCGGACTACAAGGCCCGGCGGGAGCTGCTGAAGCATTGATACAAGAAAAAGGACTCTCAAAACAGGAGGCAGCATCCCTTTGGAAAACGAAAAAAAAGCCGGCGGCGATAAGTACGCGAAGCTGGCCGGCAATACCCTGATCTTTGCAATTTCGAGCTTTTCATCCAAGCTTCTGACCCTGATCGTTCAGCCGTTCCTGACCTACGCCATGGCGGAGATCTCGGACCTGGGCCTTTCCAAGATCCTGAGCCAGTATGCAAACCTGCTCATCCCCTTTGTGTCCATGGGCATGTCCAACGCCATCATCCGCTTTGGCCTGGACAAAGGCA
>ERZ808240.1604-NODE-1604-length-27400-cov-18.855549_pt1 | contig 27400 bp, 18 predicted proteins | sample MGYA00521084_ERZ808240 | MGnify/ENA primary metagenome ERZ808240 (study PRJEB31516, sample SAMN03275571) | gut metagenome | biome: mammalia-associated habitat; material: feces | host: Papio cynocephalus | place: Kenya | collected 2012-08-06 ... | reverse complement strand
GTGGCCTTGACGGTCGTGGCGGAGATGAACATCGAAAGCACAAGGTTGATGATCAGGAAACTCCACAGCACGCCTTTCGCGGTCTTTCCGAACTTGATCACGAACCACATCGCCAGACGTTTGGCGAACTTGGTCTTGACGAGCATCGAGGCGAGGACGAACGAAAGGATATTCAGCCACATCACGGGGTGTCCCAGTTGGGCGAACGCTTCCTTTTGGGTCGTGACTCCGCACAGGACGATGAGCAGGATGATTATCAGCGAAGTGAGGTAGTTCGGAATCGCTTCCGTCATCCAAAGGATAAGGCCTGCCACGAATATGGCCAGCATTGCATAGTTTGACCTTATGAACGCGGGCAGGCCTATCTCGTTGAGACGCGCCAGGGCCTTTCCTGACACGGATTCAGCTGTGATGCTGTCGATGAAGCCGAAATGTCCGAACCAGTAGATAAGGACAAAGGCAAGTATGGCGAGCGGGCCGCCGAGACGCGCCATCCAGATCTCGAAGTTGCTTTTCTGCATCTTCGGGAGCTTCTCCAGGCGGTAGTTGTTCATATCTAATGGATCTGACATATTCGGGAATATTATTATTCAACTTTTATGATTTGAAGGTCATTTCGATGGTTGGTGATCCTGCCTGACCAATGTCACTTCGACAGGCTCAGTGACCGATTGGCTTCGGAAAGTTCTGTGACCGGTTCGTTTCGGTCGCTGAGCTTGTCGAAGCGACAATACAACGTTAGTCTAGCAGGCTCAGTGACCGCAGAAACTACTTCCAGTTCTTGTAAGGGTTCTTCATCAGCATCGAGTTGTAGTACCTCGGATCACCGGTGACCTCCTCGCCGAGCCAAGACGGCTTGTCAAAGGCCTCGTTCTCGTCGGAAAGTTCCACTTCGGCGACCGTAAGCCCCTCGTTGTCACCATAGAACTCATCCACCTCGTAGGTGTGTTCCCCGGCCTTCACGAGGTAACGGGTCTTGTCGATGACACCAGGCTCGCAGATTTCCAGCAAAGCCTTCACATCCTCGACCGGAATCTCCTTCTCCCACTCGAAGCGGCTCGCTCCGCTGGCGTTGCCGATACCCTTGATGGTAATGTAACCCTTGTCACCCTTTACACGCACACGCACCGTCCTTTCCGGAACACTGCTGAGATAGCCCTGAGTGATTCTTGTAGCCTTGAACGCATCCGACTTGAAGTCGCCGTTCACCAAAAATTTCCTTTCGATTTCCTGTGCCATAATCTATTCGTTAGCAAGTGGTTTGTCAATCATTCCTATAACACGCTTGATGGCCTGGAGGTAGTTGATGTTCTCCACGCCCTCAAGGCCGACATCCTTGATGGTCTTCTTGATGTCCTCGATCTCTGTGGACTCGCTGTTGATGGTCACGACCTTGGCCCCGTTGATCAGCACGTTGCCGACCTCGCAGATCGTGTCGTTGACCATGTAGCCGAATCTCTGCTTGTGGACCCTCACAGCAGCGAGATCTGGGTTTGCCTTTACCATGGCGATGAACTCCTCGTAGGTGTAGGAGTCCTTCGTCAGCTTAGGCATCTCGACCATGAACGCAGGGAAAACCTCCTCCTCAAGCACCTTGGCGCTGATCGGGAACTCGCCTTTCATCAGCGGATTCCACTGTTCAAGACCATCGACTGTCTGTACGTAGGTCTTGATGTCCATCTTTCCGTTACGGATCTTTGTGTTGTTGATGTCATTCTTGCGGGAGATGATGTAGATCTCGTCGCTTGACCGCTCCCAAACCTTCTCAGGAACCGGAACCGACAGACGCGCCATCCTCTTGTGAGCCTCACAGAAATCCTGTCCGAACGAGCGGAACTCGAAGCGAGGTTTTGAGATCTCGCCGATTTTCATTTCTTCTTTTGCCATAGCAATCAATTATTTATGAATATATTATTAAATTATTCCAAACCCTCGACCTTGTCGCTTGTCTCGTTAGCATTCTTGGCGGAAGGGGTGGCGGAAGTGAAGTACCATTCACCGGTTCCGTCGGGAACACGACTGTAGGATGCACTGGCCTTCTTGACAAAGTTTACAAGATTGAAGCAGTCAAGACTGGAGCCCTTAGGGTCAAACAGTTCAACCTTAACGGCTTTCTTTGCGGAAAGGCCAGAACCGAAGAAGTAGTCAGCCGGGTGCTCCGCGTGATCTGCCTGAACATCCGTGCTGTAAAGCAGGATAAACTCTCCTGGCCTCAGAATGGCGGAAGGGGCTGTCCAAACATCCTTACCGTCTTTCTGGAGGGATATTCCTTTAATCCTGATCTCCTCCTTGCCTTTGTTGTAGATCTCGATGAACTTATCGTTGCCGTTGAGTTCGTTCAGAGCCAGACCAGTGTAGTCAATCGGGACCTCACCGACGGTGTAGGAGACCTCCTGCGAGCACATTGTGTTCCCTTCCGTGCTGGCTTCGATGTGATAGACAACTTTTGTCCCGACAGCCGCGGCGGGGATTGTTCCTGAATATTCATTCTTGGAGCCAGTCATGGCAACTGTCTTCTCAGACTCAGAGCCAGCTTTGTACTTGAGTTCCACCTTGGTGATCTCCACAAGAGCGGAGATTTTTGCGGTCACGGTCACATCGTCATCCTCTGTGTAGGCGACCGTGTTCTTGATCTCGGAGACACTCGCGACATCATAGACCTTATCCTCAACGCATGAGGCAAATCCGGCGAGACAGAGAGCCAACGCCGAAAACAATGCTATCTTTTTCATATTCATAATGTTTTATCAATCAATTAGAAAGCAACCTGGAAACGCATTGCGAGCATGTGGTAGTCAACACCTGCCTTGCCAGCCTTCTCTACCACTTGAGTGTAGTCCTTGGTAGGATTGCCGTCCGCATCGTGGCCAACGAAGAGCTTTCCCTTGCCGTTGGCGTAGCGGTCGTTGTTGTTGTACTGGTAGTTGATCACGAACTTCACGTTCTTGGTCGGATAAAAGTTGATTCCGAAGCTGAACGCCTCAGCGCTTCCTCCGAAGTAATCGGCTGTGTTGAAGTCGCAATATTCATAACGCACGGCAAGTTCCACATCGCCCCAAGAGCGACCCGGAGTGATTCTGGTCGGCTTGGCTCCGTCATAGTCGTAGTTCTGGCGGCCACCGAAGAGAAGGTAAGATGCCTGAGCGTACCAACCGTCCGCCCACTGTGTGCCGAGGTTGTTTATCTTCTTGTCAAGGAAAGCTCCTCTTGTGAGGTACGCACCTTCATAACGCAGACCTTTGTAGAAACCGGCAAGTTCGGCTGTCCATGCGAGCTCATGGTCAAGACCGGTGATCACGTCTGTGTCAAGATATTTCTTTCTGTTGATGCTCGTGCTGTTTCGGCTGCTGTAACGAGCAACTCCGTAAGCATCGGTAGATGTGACCTTCGGCTCACGATATGAAATGGCGCCACCAAGATGGAGAGCAGACTCAGTGCACTTGTACAGAGGACGGAAGACAACCTTTCCTGTGTAGGAAAGCCCAACGTTGCGGCCAAGATCCTTATTGTTGTCTTTCATCGCAGTAGCCTCCTCGGATCCTTTGAGTTCCGGCCCGAACACGCCACCGGCAACCCAGAACCATTTGTTTGAATATGTCAGATTCAATCCCATGTGCCTTGACGGAGCAAGGGACGTGACCATCGGGCGCTCCATGAACATCAAGTAGCGAGAGGTGGTGTTGCGCTGGATGGAGAAGGATTCCTTGAAGTTTCCTGCCTTGATCTCAAGCCCCGGAACACCATTATAGGCCAGGATGGCGTCTTTGAGCTCACAGATTCCGTCAGCCCAGTCTGTGTCAACCTCTCCGTACCAATTCTTGTCCAACTGAGCCTTGACAGCGAAACGGGCGCGGCGGATTGACATCCCGTTTCCGATGTGGTTAGGATTGTCTTTCCCGTCAAGTTGGGAAGATGTGAAGTCCGGACCTCCGAAAAAGACAGCGGCGTCACCTTGCACACGGATGTCGAACCACATTTTATAGTCGATCTTCTTGGCATCCAGCACCATGATTCCATCCTGAATCTTTACTTGACCCGGTGTGGTGTTGACTCGCTGGCCGTACTGGTTCAACTCTACCTCTGAATCCTTCTTGGTGTCCGTTGTCTGGGCGGACAACGAGACAGTCAGAAAGGCAGCCAGAGAAACAAACATAAATCTTTTCATACTTTACAACATTAAGTGATTAATAATTATTGGTTATATAGTTTTGACAAATTCTGTAAGGTTCTGCCCCCGGGCAAGGCCAAGCTTCGCGCGGAGCCTGTGCCTGCCGATCTCGACACTCGTCGGAGCTATATTCATAAGGGCGGCCATGTATTTTGTCGAGAAGCCGAGGCGAAGAAGCATCGCAAGGCGTCTCTCCTGTTTCGTCAGTTGAGGGAATCTTTCTGTCATCCGGGTCGTGAAGTCCTTGTGCAGGGTCTCGACCTGGGCGTAGAAACTGTCTATCTCGTTGGAAAAATTCTTTCTGAGGTTGAGATCGGTGCGCAACTCGTGGAGAAGCGCATCCTTCTTGTCCGCATCCGTCTCGGTCTGTGCTTGTTTGACCTTCTCGTAAAGCCCGTCAATGAACTCTTTCTGCTCTCCAAGATTCATCGCAACATTGACGAGTTCCTTTCGTTTGAGATCCAGCAGGTTGTGCAGATTCTCATTCTCTGCCTGCATCGTCTTGATCTCCATCTCGTTGATCGCGCGACGGTTCTCGTTGAGTTCGTCGTCCATCTCCCTTAAAGTCCTGCCGGAGGACTTGGAATTACGCAGATAAAGGACTGACATAATAAGAAGACCTGCCGTGACCAGAGTGAGGAGCATGACGAGAAGCCCGACCTGAGCGTTCATTAGTGAAAACAGGTTCGGATGCAACGCACCGGAGATCAAACAAGCGAGAATCATCGCCAGAAGCGGGGTCAAAAGCGCATCTGTTCCTATCTTGGAGGCAAGAGCCATCCAATTGATCTCTTTGCCCTGAGCCAGTTCGCAGCCGGCGAGCCCCGCAAGCATCAAAAGTCCCGGAGCCAAAGGAGTGGCTTTCAAATGAATATTCCCGAGCCCAAGATTAAAAGAGAATATAATTGTGACAAGCGCGGTGGCAAGCGTCATCGCCAAGGCGGCCTCCGCATTGACATCAAACCACCTTTCCATCAGCCTGTGGGTGTTGGAGCCGGTCTCGCCCTTTACCAACAAGCCTACGACAATGGCAACAGCGGCGAAGACCAGCAGCTGGAATTCCATAGTGGAGACCGACGGGACAAGCCCGCCAAGATTGAACCCGATGGCGACCAACAGCAACGATGCTGCAAGCGTTATCGCCAGGCCCATCCTGTTCATCTTCGTAAGCAAGTGACAATCAGACCTTGACGAAATGGACGAAAGCACCTTGCAAAGAATGGTGGCGACAAGGATTGTGAGCATGACAGCGGCCAGCCACGAAAGCGGGACCGACCACCGGACAGCCGAGGAACCGTTCTGGAGCATCCGCGTCCCGGCTATTGCTCCGGCAAGAGAGAACACGATGGATGCGTCCTTTATGAATATCCTGACGGCGATGACCGCCAAGGTAGCCGCAAAGATAACCACAAGGTAATCCTTGTCCGGAACAAGCTGAGGGGCTTCTAAACGGGAAAGACCGATTCCGACAAACAGCAGAAGCATTATTCCCGGGACACGGAGCCGTCGTGCCACAGTGTGGCAGGTTCCGGCAGGAGCCAAAGCCACGGGCAGATCCGTCACCGAGAACCATCCAGTCAGGATGATGACAAAGAGTATGAACACCGTTATTGTCATCAGATGCTCCTTTTTATTGACATTACGGACAACTGGTCAGCCACTTTCTCGGCCTCCATAGAGATCTCCTCGATGTGAAGGGCAAAGTAACGAAGGTGGAATTTCTGACTGAGCTTTAACTCGTCCATCGTCTGGAACACTTTCCTTTTGAGGGACTTGGCCTGTTTGTCAGCCTCTTTCTCGTAGAAATAGACCCGGTGCACTTTCTCCGTGATGCTGTCCGAAGTCCTGAAGTAGGCTTTTGCGGCAGGTATCGCCGTCTCCACAGCCTGGGTTGACAGCTCGGTGAGTTTCAAGAAGTCAGCATTCAGTTCCACCGGAATGAACGGCCTCTCGATCTCGAACTGGAACAGATTGTCGTTAAGCGTGTCGATGATGTGATCCAAGGCCTCCAGAAGGCGCATGATGTCGCCTCTAAGCCTCACAAGACTTGACTGTCTGTAAAGTCCGGCCTCGATCTCCCTGCGAAGAAGCTCAGCTTCGTTCTCCAGCCTGGTCATCGTCTGAAGATTCCCGTTGAAAGCCTCGACATTCGTATAAAGATAGTTCTTCACCCCCTCGCCGAAAATCAGCAAAGCCTGGTCGATCGTGTCGAAGAACTTGTCGATGTCACCTATGATTTTATTTATTCTTTTCTGATAAAACATGTCCGATCGTTATTGTTGTCAGTGTCCGCGCGTCAGGAAATGCCAGACGACACCCGTGGTTTTCAACATCAAAAATAGACCGGATTCACGAAGTATCAAAATGCCGAATTTGCCCAAACATCGCCTTGTAAAGTTTTTACATTTAACTAAACAATTGAAAAACAGCCATGTTTTCCAACACACTGTAAAGTTAGCAATAAAAACTCAACTCCGCCTTTATGGTGTTTTGTAAAGGAGAAATTAAAAGTCATTCCACCCGCCGCCGAGAACTTTGTAGAGGTTCACCACGGAGAGGTTCTCCTTTGTTCTGGCCTCGCTCAGCTCCAACTGAGAGGCAAGATACTTTCTTTGGGCGTCAAGAACGTCCATATAACTGATCACGCCGTTTATGTACTGGCTGTTGGCCAGCACGACATACTTCTTGGACGCACGCTCCATCTCCTCCTTCACATCGGTGTTGGAACGGGCGGAACGGAAAGTCACCGTCGCGTCATACACTTCTCTGAAAGCCTGCATCACATCCTTTTCGTACTCCAGTCTGGCCTGCTCGTATGAGGCCACGGCGGCCTTGAGGGCGGAACGGCGTTTGCCGAACTCGAAGACCGGCGACGCAAGGGTGGCTCCGGTGAACCAGAACGGAGATTTCAGGAAATCCTTGAGGGCATCGTTTTCCCCGCCGGCCCCAAGGTTGATGACAAAAGACGGGAACCTTTCAGCCATAGCCACCCCGACACGGGCCTCGGCGGCGCGTAGATCATTCTCGGATTTCATCAGATCCGGCCTGCGTTTGAGAATGTCGGACAGCACGCCGGGCGGAACAACGGTCTTTGGCATCTCCAAGGAACCTGCCACACGCTCGACCTCTTTAGGGTACGATCCGGTGATGAAGCACAACTCACTTTCCTTCAACGCTATCTGCCTTTGGAGATCAGGGACCATAGCCTCTGCTGAAGCCAATTCCACAAGAGCCTGCTGATAAGGGATTTCCGATGTCAGTCCGCCTTCCGCACGAAGTTTGGCCTGGTTCACGGACTTCTGCCTCGTGCCCAACGTGTTGGTGACTATCTCAAGTTTCTTATCCAACCCCACCAGTTCATAGTAGGCAGAAGCCACACTGGCGATGATGCTCATCCTCACAGCCTTCTGAGCCTCGACAGTACCCAGATAATCAGCCAGTTTCTCTCTCTTGGACCACTTCAGCCGTCCCCAGAAATCAACCTCCCACTGAAGCGAAGCCTTGACTCCGAACTCGGGGTCATCCGGTTCGGAATCGGTTCCCCCATAATTACTGTGATCGTTCTGCGCATAGCCTTTCATAGACACGGAGGGCAGTTGGGCGGATCTCTGCACACGGTACTTATATTCCATTTCCTTCAAACGCTCCGCCGCGATGAGCACGTCCTTGTTATAATTCAAAGCCGCGTCTATAAGTTTCTGCAATTCAGGGGATTCATACACTTTTCTCCAATCCAGGTCAGCGAAACTCCTGCCGCTCGAATCCTCGAAAAACGCCTTCGGCATCTCACCAAGATCCGGTTTCTCACAGTACTTTGATGTGGAGCAGGAACCAAGGGTCAATGACGACACGGCCAGAACGACTACTGCCGGCAAAGCCTTTCCGGCCTTGCGGAATCTTGGCCTCAACTTCGAGAGTTTTGACCTCAACTTGTAGATCAGCACGAAGAAGAACGGAACGAAGACGATTCCGACGGTTATGCCGGTGATCATCCCAAAGAACACTCCGGTACCGATGTTCCTACGGCTCTCTGATCCCGGACCGCTGGCGAACACAAGAGGAAGCATGCCAAGGATGAAGGCCAATGATGTCATCACGATAGGCCTGAACCTAAGTTTCGCCGCGGTGACAGCAGCCTCTTCCAGATCCTTTCCGGACTCGACCTCGTCTTTGGCGAACTCCACGATAAGGATCGCGTTCTTGGCCACAAGGCCGACAAGCATCACAAGTCCTATCTGGAAATAGATGTTGCTCTCCATACCGAACACAGCCACACCGAGATAAGCCCCGGCAATCGCGATCGGGAGCGAAAGGATTACGGCCACAGGAATGGACCAACTCTCGTACTGGGCCGCAAGGAAGAGGAACACGAACAGCAACGCCAGCGCAAGGACAAGGCCGGTCTGCCCGCTTTCCTTTTTCTCCTGATAGGACATTCCACTCCACTCGACTCCGATGTTTTCCGGCAGATGCTCCTCAGCTATCTCCTCAAGTATCGCGAGGGCCTCGCCAGAGCTGGTTCCATTGGCAGCCTCACCGCTGATTGTAGACGAATTGTACATGTTGAACCTCTTGATCGTGCCGGGACCGGTCGTGAAATGCGTGGTGCCTAAGGCATTGACAGGAATCATCGTGCCTCCGGAACTTTTCATGAAGAACAGGTTCAAGTTGTCGGTGTGGGCGCGATACGGAGCGTCAGCCTGGATGTAGACACGGTATATTCGGTTGTACATGTTGAAATCATTGACATAGATCGCGCCGGTGAAAGCCTTCAAAGTCGCGAAGACATCGGCCAATGACAGACCCAGAAGCTGGATCTTGTCCCTGTCGGCATCGAAGTACAGCTGAGGAATGTCCTTCTGCATTCCCGACGACAAGCCTGTGAGTTCCTTTCTCTTCATCGCATAATGCAGCAATGTGTCAGAAGCGTTCTGGAGGTCCTCATAGGTCGCATCCCCCCTGGCCTCAAGCACCATCGAAAATCCTCCCGAGGTGCCAAGTCCCGGGATGACGGCAGGAGTGCTTATGTACACCTTGCTTTCCGGGAACATCGACAAAGAGTCCCTCACCATCGCGATCGTCTTGGACATATTCGTGACATCGCGTTCGTTCCACGGCTTCAGGATCACCGTCAAGGTGCTGTTGGACTGCGCCGTGCCTATTCGTGGACTGGAGCCAGTGACATTGAGGACATATTCAACATCGTGCTGCCGAAGCAGGAAATCCATCGCCCTGTCCGTAACTTCCCTGGTCCGCTCGAGCGTGGCCCCCGTAGGAAGCTCCAATTCCACCGTGAAATACCCTTGGTCCTCCTTAGGGATGAAACTCTGCGGGACGAGGCGGCCGAGTATGAATATTCCCACGACAGCGACACCGAAGACGGCGAACATCCGTTTCGAATTATGCACCGCGAAGCGGACCATCTTGGCGTAGAATGATGTTCCCTGCTCAAGCCATTGGTTGATCTTCCTGAACACAAAGTTCTTAGGCTTGTCATCAGTATGTGGTTTCAGGAATTTGGAACACATCACAGGACTTAATGTCAGGGCCACGACCGTGGAGATGATCACGGAAACGGCGATTGTGACAGTGAACTGACGGAACAGTTGCCCCGTGATTCCTGAAAGGAAACTTACCGGAACGAAAACAGCGCAGAGCACAAGCGACATCGCCACAAGAGCGCTTCCTATCTCACCCATCGCCTTTTTCGTCGCCTCGTACGGCGACAGATGCTCGGTTGACATTATCCTGTCCACATTCTCCACGACCACAATCGCGTCATCCACGACGATGCCAATGGCCAGGATAAGGCCAAGCAACGTCATCATATTCAGAGAGAAGCCGAATATCAGCATCACGCCGAAAGTTCCGATAAGGGAGATCGGCACCGCAATGGCCGGAACCAGAGTGGCCCTGACATTCTGGAGGGACAGGAACACCACGAGAATGACGAGGATCAAGGCTTCGAACAAGGTTCTGTAGACATGGTGGATGGACTCCGAGATGTAGGTGGTCATGTCGAACGGTATGTCGTAGGACATTCCGTCCGGAAATCCTTTGCTGATTTCCGTCATCTCCGCCTTGACATTATCGGCGACCTCCACGGCGTTGGCTCCCGGAAGCATGAAGACGTTCATCACAGCGGCGTTGCGGGCGTTGATGCCGCTCTCGGTGTTGTACGACTGGGCCTCAAGCGAGATCCTGGCGACATCCCTGAGGCGTATGATGGAGCCATCCGCGCCTGTCCGGACCACGATGTTCTCGAACTGTTCGACCGAAGACAGTCTGCCAGGAGCCGTGATAGGGATGGTCACATCCACATCCGTGATCGGTTGCTGCCCGAGCACTCCGGCCGCCGCCTCGCGGTTCTGGTCCTTCAAGGCGTTCTGAAGGTCCTTGACCGTTATTCCGAGACTGGCCATCTTGTCCGGCTGCACCCAGATCTGCATCGCATAATAGCGGCTTCCCACGTTCGAAACTACTCCCACACCGGGGACACGCCTCAGGCGGTCTTGAATATTCAAGGTGGTGTAGTTGCTGAGATAGACCTCGTCGAATTTCGGGTCATCCGACATCACAGTGATCGTCATCAACTTGCTGGATGACTCCTTTTCCACCGAAATGCCGTTCTGCACGACTTCGGCCGGAAGTCTGGACTCCGCCAGCTTCACCCTGTTCTGAACCTCGACAGCGGCCAGATCCGGATCTGTGGATATGTCGAATGTCAATGTCGCTGAATATCCTCCGTTGTTGGAATTGCTTGACTCCATGTAGAGCATTCCAGGCGTTCCGTTGAGCGACTGTTCGATAGGGGTCGCAACGGCCTGCGACACGGTCTGCGAGTTGGCACCCGGATAGGATGTGGACACGCGCACGACCGGAGGAACGATCTTCGGGTACTGGTCAACCGGCAGCATCGTCAGCCCGATGAGCCCGACAAGTACAATTATAATGGATATGACAGTCGAGAATACGGGCCTGTCAATAAAGAAATCGGATTTCATAAGTTCGTGTTTATTAATATATTCCTTAAGAGCGAACCGCCTCGGCCTTCATTCCGTGGCTCAGTTTGTGCTCCCCTTCCACGACAATGACCTCTCCCGGATTGAGGCCTCGCTCCACGACCGTGGTGTTCTCCACTTCCGGTCCGGTCTGGATGAAACGCTTCTCCACGATGCCGCCTCGTTTCATCACGAATATGAACGAGCCGCTCTTTTCGATGATGATGGCCTTGGTCGGCACCGCCACCGCATTCTCCCTCACGTCCAGCAGGACTTTCACATTGGTGAACTGACCCGGAAGGAGCTCCCTGTCAGGATTAGGCATCTCAGCGCGTACAGAAAACGTTCCGGACTTGGCATCCACAAGCGGATCCGCAAAATCAACCAATCCCTTGTACTTGTACACTGATTTGTCCGCCATCGTGATGGTCACGTATGGCTCCCAGTGCCGACTGGTGTCCTTCTGACCAAGATTCACGTTCCTGGCCTTACATTTTTGGTAGTCCAGATCCGTCATCTTGAACTCCACAAGCACTGTGTCGCTCTTGACCACATTAGCCAGAAGAGATTGTGATCCCGGACCGACAAGAGTTCCTATGTCCACGTGCCTCTCACTTATGTAACCGCTTATCGGAGAGCGTACTGTTGTGTAGCTCAAGGCCAGACGGGCTTCCGTCAGATTGGCCTCGCCGACCTGCACGTCAGCCTTGGCGCTCTCATAGGCGGCGACAGCGTTGTCCAGATCAAGCTGGCTGGAGGCCTTCTGCTCGAACAAAGGTTTGATCCTCGCCAGATCCCGCTCAGCCTTCAAGGCCATGGCTTTGTTTTTTGTCACAAGAGCCTCCGCCCTGTCAACCTGAGCCTTATATTGCTTGGGATCAATAATGAAAAGTATCTGGTCTTTCTTCACGTAAGTTCCTTCTTCAAACATCATCTTCTCAAGATACCCTTCGACCCTCGCCCGTACCTCCACGAACTGCTGGGCGCGGATTCTTCCGGGAAACTCTCCGTAAATCTCCACATTCCGTGTCCTGACCGTGTCAACGCTGACCACAGGCAGATCCTCCACGTGATGTTTTGGCCTAAGAACGATAATGACAACAGCTGCGGCCACAACGGCCACAGCGACCACGCCAATGATGGCTCTTTTGTTAAGTTTGCTCATAGCGATCTGTTTTTTGCGAATCAGGCAACCCTGATTCCGAATCATGAGGCATCGCCATTTCAAAGACCGTTCCAAATTATTTACAGGCTCCCAACACCCTCTCTTTCAGAATAGTACAATAATACCATTCCGAAACGCCACATCTACACCTTCCGCACGATTCAAGTTACAGAATCGCACAAAACATCCTGTTTAAGATTAGATTTCAATCCTCATCCACTCTTTTTCAATATCTTGAAAGCCGGTTGCAATGGTGCAATATTACTTACAAAACCCCTTCAGCAACACCACCTCTGGAACCCACTCAAGTGGCACATCGGCTGAAAAACTATCGCTTTAGGCTTTGACTTTTTCAGCCAGAGTGAGCCCTCATCCACTTCCGAGGCACTATAACATGAAGGCGTTTTGTAAATAATTAATTGACACCTCATTAAACATCAATATTGACTTGCGTAAGACAATCATCAATCTGTTTGAGTTTATTATTCTTTAAAAATAGAATTATTATCCGGCATCTGTAATAGCATTTACCGAATATCGCTGCTGTATATCACCATCATAAGGCGAAAGGCACCTATATTTTTTAAGAAACAGTTCGTCTTTCTCGTTCTTGTGATAACGACCATTTAGAATTCCTTCCCAATAGTCTATACCACGATCCTGCTCACCACGGTAATACATAGCCACCGCGACAGGTGTCCCTTCCGCATTTGCATATTCTCTCTTAAGGATAGAATCCGAAATATCTTTCCAGTCGTGATTACGCACAAAAAAAAGGCTCGGCATAGTCAACTATAAATTGTCTTATCTCGTCAGACAATTGTTTAGGATCTCCATTTTCAGTATAATACATCCATTGAACCACTTTTGGTTCAGGCAAAAGGTCTCCACACCATAGCCAAAGCAGACTCTTGCAACCATCCGTCTTTTCATATAATTCATCAATCAAATCTACAAGTTCTTTCAAGTAAATCCCTACAATAAAGCTAACAGACACAGCCTTGCCTGAATAAGGCTTAAAGAAAAAATGAATGGCATCCTCCAATCCTGGAGTCACTTCTCTCATATAATGTCCGGATTTTCTATCCTTTTTAAACCCAAGACTTTTGCACATTGCATCAATGCTTTCTTTAATGCTGTTTTCTTTATGTTTCATAATATTAGATTCATCCTATTTTCACAAGCCACGCACCATCATTTTTTCTGCCTTTATGTTCCAAAATACCCATATCTTTCAGTCCTTTTACTATCTTATAAACAGAAGTGCGTCCAATCCCCAGCTCCATTCCAATCTGTTCCATTGTCAAAGACGGATTATTCTTAACAATATGAATAAGACTCGTCTGAACTTCCGTTAGTTGAGTTTTCACCTGCTTAAATGGACGTCGGAAAGTTACAGTAAACATCCCGTCTGTATCATAGGCCGGTTCCGGAAGTCCAGCATCAAGCATATCCTTTCGCATTCGTGGTATTCCCGAACCTATATGTTCGACAAGGTGCATTCGGGTGAAAAGACCAAAAATGAGAGGATTGCGAGACAGACTCTTGCGACCGAAATTCTTGGCGACAACTGGCAAGAGAGAACCAGGGTTGGTAATCTCAACTCTGTCATCAAACATTTCTATCGTGATACCAGCTCCCTGTTCATCATAGTCACGATGAGCCAGGGCATTAATGATAGCTTCCTTAAAAACTTCCAAAGGTATTTCCCACACTTCTTTTCTCGGACCAATACCCTCAATTTCATATGCAACCTGCAATTTACCCTTCAACCATTCAATAGCCTTGTTGTATTGTTGCAGAAGAGGGCCACCGAAGGTTTTATCATCAAGAATATACACCTTGTCTGTTCCTTTAAATAATACACAACGGACTACCGCATAGAAGAACACTTGCTCCGGATTCTTCGCAAAAAATAGCACTCCACCACTCTTAACCGCATTATTGTCATCAAAAATCTTCAAACTGTCAAGAACCTGAAAATCATCAATGTTTGATACAATATGCGCATCCCGTTTAAACTCACAAAAATTTTCTTCATCCAACTGTTCCATAATATTAACTTTTGGCAAAGGTATGGCATCAAAGTAAATGCGTTCATAACGCTGGAACACATCTCGGATCTCCTCAACATTCGTCAATTTTTGACAATTAGCACCTTCTCGCAGATATGTGCAACCAGAAAAGAAATATGGTTTATTTCTGCCTGAAGGAACCTCTATAACCCACACTTTCTTTTCGTCAACGTTTACATCATACATACTATAATGACACATTGGAGAAATTTCGCCAATAGAACCTTGGATAGCGGAACGCTTGCCATTATCAATGTCGGCCCCCACAATCTCATTGTTGTCATTAACTCCAATAAGGAGGTAACCACCAGCCGCATTCAAAAAACCGCAGACTTCCTCCGTAAGTTCACGAACTTTCGAAGGGACACTACGCTTAAAATCCACATTGTAGCCCTCGCCTCCATTAACCAAATCCTTTATCTCTTCCGCATTTAACATATTGATTCTATTTGTATTATTTATATTATAACACAAATATAAGATTTATATCTGAAAGTTCACCGAAAGTTCACCGAAAGTTCACATTTTAGTGTGATCTTTAACTCTACATTTACAGATCACACCATTAAAAATGAACACTATTAAGATTTCTTTGTTCCCCCGCATATAGGGAATTTTGTCAATTAAGTCCCCAAATATAACATCAAAACTGGAAGTAGATGAACGACTGGAGGTCAGCGGTGATGAACTGGCAGATGATAAAGACGGCGAGGACGCAGGCGAGGACCATCAGCGGGAGGGGCATCGAGGCGAACCAGATGCGGTAGCGACGCTTGAAGTTCTCGGGGAGCCAATGGATGATCATTCCGATGACGAAGACGAGGATCACGCCGAGGTGCTGCTGGACCATCTGCGGGATGAGGGACAGATCCCAATCTCCACCGATGCGCTCGACCATATTCTTCGCTGTGCTCCACGCCTTCTCGTTCGCCTCCGCAGGATTCAGGTTAGAGCCGCTACGGAAGAAAAGGCGGGTGAAAGTGATGAATATGAATGTCATAGCGACAGCCCAGCCGGTCTCAAGCCACGAGAAAGCGGCCTTAAAACGGCACAAGTGATAGACCATCCGCACCACCGCACCGATGAATATGATCAGCGTCCAGACGAAAAACATATTGAACACAGATGCCGGGACGGCGGTTTTAAGAATATAAAAGGTCAGGCAGACGAGTCCTATCACGAGAGTCCTGACATAGACATTGCAACTTTTCCAGAACCTGTAAATCAGCATTCCGAGGCCGTTCAGACCGCCCCAGATCATAAAGTTCCAGCTGGCGCCGTGCCATAGGCCGCCCAGAAGCATCGTGTCCATCCTGTTGATGTCCGAAATGAGTTCCTTACGGTATTTCTGACAGAAAGTGATCAGGATCGCAAGAACTGCGGCGATGACGAGCACGACACCGAACACCCACCAGTTCTTGGCCAGAGCCGAGGCCAGAAAAGCGATTCCGAGGATGATGGCGTACGAGCCGAAGGTGCCGTTGCGATTGCCCCCAAGCGGGATGTAAAGATAGTCCTGGAGCCATTTGGAGAGGGAAATATGCCATCGCTTCCAGAACTCTCCGGCGTTGCGGGCCTTGTACGGGGAATTGAAATTCTTCGGCAGATAGAAGCCCATCAGCATCGCAACTCCGGTGGCGATGTCTGTGTACCCAGAGAAGTCGGCATAGACCTGAAGCGAGTAGCCGAACAGTGCCGTAAGGTTCTCAAAGCCAGTGTAAAGCAACGGGTTTTCGAAGACCCTGTCGCAAAAATTCACAGCCAGATAGTCACTCAGAATCAACTTCTTGGCCAGTCCGTTCAGAATCCAGAAAATCGCGATTCCGAACTGTCTGCGGCCAAGGAAGAACGGCTTGTGAAGCTGAGGGAAAAACTCCTTGGCACGAACGATCGGGCCTGCCACCAGCTGCGGGAAGAAACTCAGATAGAATCCGAAATCCCAGAAGTTCTTTATAGGGCCGATTGTCCTGCGCGAAACATCCACCACATAGCTTATCGCCTGGAAGATGAAGAACGAGATTCCGACCGGCAGGAAGATGGAGTCCACATTGAACGCCTGCGATCCCGTCAACTGGTTGCCCACAGCCGCAAACCAGTCTTTCACAATAAATTCCGTTCCGAAGAGGTTGTTTACGACATCTGTCAGGAAATAGGCGTACTTGTAGTAGCACAGAAGCGACAAGTCCACGACCGCACTCAGCACCACAATCGCCTTGCGCCAGAAGGACTTCCTCACTCCGCCCAAAACAAATCCCGCCAGATAGTTATAGACAATCACAAAGCCGAACAGAATCAGGAACAGTCCGCTCGTCTTGTAGTAAAAGAAAAGGCTGACGAAGAACAGGAAGGCGTTGCGCAGCAGCACCTTGTTCCTGAACACGCACAAAAAGGCCAGCACGATGGCGAAGAACGCCCAAAAGTAGAACTGGGTGAACAACAACGGGTGTGCCTGGTCAAAAGAGAACAGGTTCTTGAAAAAATCAGCGGCAACGTCCCAAAATCCCATTATCGGCTTGTCTTTAAGTGATTCATATATTTGTCCATCAAGGCGTTGAACAGCAGATCCCCCACCAGTTCATAGCCCTTTTCCGTGAAATGAATCTTGTCCCTCTTGGCAAGGCCGACAGTCTCCCATTTCCTCATCGAGCCGAGTCCTCCCATAATGTCAAACAGATCCCAGACCCCCGCGTCACAATCCTTTCCAAGTCGCAAAAAACCTTGTTCTGCCAGTTGGCCGTTGGGGTTCACCACATAGCCTTTCCGGCGTATCCTCTTGAAACTGTCGTTGTTGGAAATGAACAACAGAGCGCAGGACGGATTGACCGAACGGACCTGCGAGACAAGCACCTTATAGCGGGCGACAAAATCCTCAACTGAAAAATTAGAGGCAGTGGCGTCATTGATACCGATGCCGAATATCACCAAATCTGGATTAACTAATCTCAAATCATTCACCAGACCCGTGCATTTTGAATATGACCCCAGCGATGCCCCGTTCACCCCGATCCCGGTCACAGAAATGCCTGGAAAAGGGTTGTCCAGGAATATTCCTGTAAGCGTGAACTCGCCCTGCCCTTTGGTTGCTATCTTTACGGAATCCGTCAGTGCCGGGAGACCGAAAGACCAGCAGGAATCCTCCTGGGCCTTGCAGCCGACCAGAGTGTCGCCTTTCGCCAAAACCACCACAGGAACTCTCTCTCCCACAGATGAATATCCAAGGACTTTCACTTCGTTGAAACGGAAAGTCGGGTCCGACGGTTTGGGATCCCTGGCCACAGTGGTGACCATCACCGAAGCCTTGTCGTCTGACGCGCTCAGGGATATTCCCGTAAGCCCGAGCCGGCGGTCAGGCTCCCTCTGGACATTCTTCGTCACTTTCCACGAACCTTCGTAACTCGTAGTGAAACTGCTCGGATTGTTCGTGTGGGCCGCCGAGAACGGGAAAACCAGTCCCCTGCCCCCGTCCAAGGCCGGTCTCAAGGACAGAAAATCATTCCTCAGCTGCCTTGTCAGAGTCCCTGCCTGAACATGAGATCCTCCGATGTGCATGATCCGCAGATTGCCTTTCCCAAGAAAAAGCACGGAATCCATCTTGTCAAAAAGCCTTTCAAAGGCCGAGCTGTCAGCTTGAAACTCAATCCGGTTCTTATCGAAACGCACGAAATCATATTCAGGAACCGCCTTCCGCAGCGACTGCCCCCAAAGGGTCGCCGGAAGCAGCAAAATGAGCAATGAATATATCAGGACACGTCTCATAACTCAGTCTTTGTCAAGGTGTCAGGCACGGTGGGGCGAGGATTGAGGCTGTCCCGCAGGTCGCGCAGATATATTCCCACAGCCTCGTCCGAAAGTTCCTGACGGAGCTTGTAGAAGTCGTGGTAAAGGATGAAGGATTTGGCGAGCGCGTTGCCGATCTCAAGCGCTCCCTTATGGGTGAAATGAATATGATCGGGTCCTGCCAGAGGTGGGTTGTGACTCACCCATTTTCGCATCGAACCTACGCCTCCCATCACGTTGAACGTGTCCCAATAGGCCACACCGTTCTTCAAACAGTTGACTTTCAGGGAATCATTAAGCTGCGGCAGAAGCGGCCAGGTTATCAGGTTCCCGTCCTCGCTCTTGCACATGTCCGCCGGGCCGATGAACATCAGCCGGGCCTGCGGAGCGACCTCCTTGAAATAGTCGAACTGCATCACAATCTTCTTGACGTAAGACGAGATGGCTTTCTTCGAGGCTATCCCAGGCATTGCGTTGCCGCCGAACTGCATGATAATCAAACGGGTGTCCGTCTTGGCAAAACTTTCTCGCATCACCTGACGGTTGATGGACGAGAAGATGAACCCGGCGCATCCACGCAAGGCGACATTATCAACCGTCACTCCCCCATCCTTTCCGTCCAGCATTATTCCGTAGATTTCAGCGTTCCCGGCGAAACTGATTGTTCCCCTCTCCACATCGCAAGGCAGATTCCAACTAACCATCGAGACCCCGGTCTTGGCCGAGTCCAGAACAGTTTTTTGATTCGGGAGCGTGTCACATTTAAGCGTCATCTCGAACCCTGTAGAGTTTTGTCCTAAAAGCACGGAAACCTTTGAGATAGACTTGACCAGCTCCTGTGAGTAACGGTTCTTGGTTCTGGTGAACGTGAACGTTCCGTTGCCGGAAACGTCCGTGAACTGTGTCAAAGGCCCGTAACGCCTATGAGCAGCCTTTTTTGTCAGCGAGTCCCCGACCATAGCGTAACGTGTAAGGCTTCCCGAAGCGCTCTGCGAGAGCGACACGGTCGGAATCCTCTGGATCATCGGCACCATTCCCGGCCCGGAACCGCCGAAGCGTTCCTGAAGATCCTGCCTCAACACCGCCGAAATCCTGTCCATTTCCAATTGTGAATCGCCATAGTGCAGAATCCTGACTGTGCGGCCTGAATCAGCCGCGGTGGCCATGTCCACGAACAGCGAGTCAAAGAATGTGTAGTCATCATCCGGCAGACAGATGCGGTTGGGATTCGAGGTGATGTAGTCGTAGTAGTAGCGCAGGGTGTCCGTCGAGCCTTCGACCATCTCGTAGCTTTTCTGCACAGCCAGAAGCACGGAATCCACATCCACTTCCGCAGTGCTGTCCCGTAAATCTGCCAGATAGGCTTGGTATGACGGAAATCTCAACTTCATGTCTCCCACCTGAACACCTTTCGGCGGGAATACGAACCATACCGCGAAAAGGATCAGGAAAACGGAAAGCAAAAACAAAAGAACCTTATACTGCTTCATAATGACTACTTGTAAATGACCAGTTTGCGTCCCTCACGGATCATATCGCTCTTTAGATTGTTCCACCTCTTGAGGTCGGAAACCTTGACCCGGTGCCTCGCCGCGATGCCGCCCAGCGTGTCCCCTCGGCGGATTGTGTAAGTGATCCTGTCGGTGCTAGCGGCCTGCCTTTTCCGCAACGAGTCCAGCCGGGCCTTTCTAAGCGCGGCCTGCTCCCGCAGAAACGCCTGCCGCTCAGCCTTCCTCCTCTCCGCCAGCGACCCGATCCGCTCAAACGCAGCCGGAATGTTCTCTGAATATTCCTCTTCGGTCTTCCGTAAACTCTTAAGAATAGGAGCGTTGACGAATGCGATAGAATCCATCGCGGCAAGCGCAGTCGGACTTGTGGAGTAAGCCACTATCGACATATTCCAGTCGCCATATTCATTGAACAGTTCCTGCAACCGATTGAGAGCTATTTCCGTGGAGAGACGTTCGTCAAACCGCACGTCCGCCGAATCGGGATCAGCGGCGTTTCTATCCACCCAATCGCCCGCCGTATCTATCCCATGATCATGTTCTGTCCTTGCCACTTTTTCTCCTTTCATCCTCGCCTCTCCTTCATCAGCCTTCAGACATTTTGCCACCTCCTCTGTCCCTTTCCTTGGCCTGTATGCAACTTCCTGGCAAAGTGCCTTCCCCCTGATAGCGTCCAGCGCCGTGAGCGACCATATTCCTTCCCTCCCATCGTCAAACCGCTGGTCTGCAAGCGCCAACGGCAGGAAAATGATCCGCTCCGGCATATTCCTGAGCCTCAGTTCCGTCCGCAGCGAGTCGATGAACTCCGGCGTGACGCACCAAGCCCGCTGCCCGCCCAAAGCAAGCAGCGCCAGACCAATGAATATGCCCCTGAAGATTCCCCTCATCTCATTGTCTTTCTTAGCGCTGACAATCCGGCAATCTTTGATCATCCTTGCCGGCTTGTTTCCAACGCAATCAACAAAAGTTCAAAGATACGAATTTTTCGTGCGTAAATTCCCCTGTCTCACGCACGAAAGCATCAAAATAGCCATCTGGTGCGTGACAGAGCTGATCTTGCGCACAAAATCCATTGATTCACAACACATTAACAGACCATACTCCCAACTCAAACAATGAGGAGTAAGATTCATTAATGTATTTATTTACAAATAGTTGGCCTCCACGGGCATTCGACGTGCCGCCAGTCTGTCATGCATGCGCTGAAACCTACAGCTTCGCGATGGCGGTGACGAGCTGGTCGCCGAGACCGATGGTGTAGCCTTCGGTGGTGAAGAAGACTCGGTTGAAGGTGTCGGCGAGGAGGAAGTACGGCATTCGGTGGTCTTTAAGGTCGAGGCTGTCTGGGATGATGCCGAGATGGACGTTGGACGGGAGCGATGCTGAATATTCATTAAGCCATCCCAGGCCTTCAGCGGTGGTCAGAAGCAGGATAGGACGGTTCCAGACCTCCAGCTTCGCCTTTGCCGCGATGATGTCGTTGATCGCATGGACGGAAGGTTCCTGCCTTGGGGTCAGGAAACCAATCACATAAAATCCGCGGCCTGTGGTAGAAAGCACAGAAACAGGCTCTGAATCGGGTTCAATCCGGTACTTTGTCTCCGCGTCGAACGAACCGATCACGGACAGTCTGTCCTCCGGAATGGTGATTCGAAGATCAAGCGCCGTGGTCTCACCCTCCTTGACGGAGAACTGCTGCATCGTGACAGGCACGCTTCCGTCGGAAAGACGGTTGCCGCTGACAAGCACATAGTCTCCGACATCAAGCGAAGTCCCTTTTTTGAATATGTTAGCCCAGCTTACTCCGCCTCCCATGTCCACCTGACCTTCATCGAAAGTCAACAACTTAGTGCGTCCGTTTTCTATCTTGCTGACAGTGAAATGGGAATAGTAGCCAGGATTGGCAAGTATCGCTGTCGGCTCATAATTCAGAACCAGAGTTCCTGTCGGAGCCACAACCTGCGAGGATGCTTCAAAATCCACATCTACCCACTGTCCGTCTTCCTTGTACTGAATCTTGCCGGTCACAGGATCCTTGCGTGCATCAATACCGAGAGTCCTTGCGAGAGCGACAAAGAATATATTCCTGGAGCGGACGTCAGCCATCCGCGTCTGATAAACGCCGGCAGGAGACATCGGAATGCTCCAGGCCTTAGGGTCACGCACCACCGTGACGCTGTCCTGAACCCATTTGATAAGATTCGTAGGAACAGACAACTCCTCCTTTGACAGTTCAGTGCCAAACCGCCCGGCAAAGAATGATTTGTACGGACTAAGGAACTCATTCTCGACCCTTGGGCACAAAATTGCGTCAAAAGCATTATAGCTTTCATCAAGAATAGGCCGTGTCACATCAATCATGTCCTTATTGCTCAACGACTTGAGCAAATCCAGAGCTCTTTCGTCCGGATGATCTTCCAAGAACTTGGAGACAACCTCATGATTGCCTGCCGAAAGAGCGAGAAACCGTCCTTTCTCTGAACTGTCTGTGGCGATGAAAGTGGCCATGTAGGCCTTTCGGATACTGTCTTCCTGAGCGAAACGCCTGTCGTTCTCCGCCCTCTGCTCTGGAGTGACTTCAGGAATATTGGCGGTCTCCGGCGGAGGGACAATCATCATCGACTGAGGAGCTAAGGAATGCTGGTCGGAAATCGTTATCTTAACCTCTGCGTCCTTACCGAAAGAGACCTTTGAATAGCCATACTTGCCGTTCTTCGAGGCCCATGCCATCATATCTCCCATTCCGGCGGTCAAGAAAGTACGTCCCTGAGCGTCAGTGTACTTTGACAAAGCCGGATAGAACTCAGCGTAATTGTAGATCTTGAAATCAACCAAGGCGCTGTCAACCGGAGAACCGCTCTCGTCAACAACAGTGAAATCCACACGGGCAGTCTTAGCGTAGTTGTCAATCAGATTGATTTCCGTGAAATTAGGGCCGATCATCACTTTCTCCTCAGGCCCGTCATAGTTGCCGAAAACTCTTGTGTGCATCAGCAGCCCCCGGCTGGCCGGAGAGTTAAACCAACCCAGATTCAAGACCGGCTCAGGTTCGCATGCTCCAAGAAAGTACCACTCTCCATCGGCCCAGGCCTCGACCCATGCATGGTTGTCATCCGTGTGGGCCCAGCGAGGCGTATAGACCTGACGTGCCGGGATTCCGACCGCCCTCAAAGCCGCCACAGCGAACGTAGACTCCTCCCCGCAGCGTCCCAGTGAACTTCTCATTGAAGAAAGCGGAGACAATGTGCGAGCGTCTGAAGGCTTGTAGGTCAGCTTCTCATGACACCAATGATTGACTTCCAGAATGGCGTCTTTCATATTCATTCCTTCCACACGCGGCTTCAACTCACGGTAGAAAACGACCCTTGAGGTGTCCAGATTCTCGTTGTTGGCCCTGACCGGGAGAACAAAGTGCCTGAATTCCCTTTCCGGGACATTCCACCCCATCTCCTTGCGGGCCGTGAATGACGCGCGAATATTCTGGAGGTAATAATCAGTGCTGTAATCCGTCACGTCAGCGAGCGGCATGTAGGCATAGAGGAACTCCAGTGCCTCAAACTCTTCGGTTGTCAGATAGATGTCGCTGACAAAGCCATTGGACTCTGTCAGACACTTCCTGTCTTTATCAACGGCATAATAGGCCTTAAGGCGTTCCGGCGCCAGTCTGTTTTCCAGATCTGCCTCAACCTTAGCACGGTAGGAGGCATCCGTCATGAAATGATGAACCTCGCAGGATGAAAGCAGCAGCAAAGCCGCAATCAGGGAGAAGAATGTCTTTTTCATATACTAACTCAACTTTCGCAAGTAGGCAATCACTTGCTGTAAAATACAATTTCCAACGTTCGAAGGTGATTGTCCATCCTCAGAAATCAGAGGCGGTTTTCTTTCCAACAAATGAAAAATAAACAACCCTCCCCCGGAAGCGAAACCGGAGAGGAGGGTTGAATATTCTTTTATCATAGACCCATAAAGGTCGGGGAAATTACTCCTCTTCCTTCTCCTGTGCGGCGTACTCGGCAAGAAGTTTGGTCTGGACATCACCTGGAACAGGCTGATAATCAGCGAATGTCATGGTGAATGTCGCGGCGCCGGAAGTGATGGAACTCAACGTTGTGGAGTAACGGTAAAGCTCTGCGAGCGGAACACGGGCTTTAAGGACTGAGAAGCCCTTGTCAGAGCTCATACCCTCGATGAGAGCCCTCTTGTTCTGGAGGTCGGACATACATGCTCCCATGTAGTCAGCCGGAGTCATGATCTCCACATTGTAGATAGGCTCCATAATCTTCGGGCCGGCGTTGCGGAACGCCTCCTTGAAAGCGTTGCGCGCGGCAAGGATGAAGGAGATTTCATTGGAGTCAACCGGGTGCATCTTGCCGTCATAGACAAAGACCCTGATGTCACGGGCGTATGAACCGGTGAGAGGGCCCTCAGTCATCTTGTCGTTGATGCCCTTGAGGATCGCAGGCATGAACCTGGCGTCGATGGCTCCACCTACCACACAGTTGTAGAACTCAAGCCTTCCGCCCCATTCGAGGTCGAACTCCTCCTTGGTCTTCACGTTGAGGACAACATCCTTGCCGTCGATCTTGAACTTGTTCGTGAACGGAACACCCTCAACGATAGGACAGATGAGGATGGAAACCTCACCGAACTGTCCGGCTCCACCGGACTGCTTCTTGTGACGGTAGGTGGCCGTGGCGACCTTCGTGATGGTCTCACGGTAAGGAATCTTAGGAGCGAACAACACTACCTTGACGCCGAACTCGTTCTCAAGACGCCACTTGCAGACATTGATGTGCTGCTCGCCCTGACCGCTGAGAATGGTCTGTTTGAGTTCCTTTGAATACTCAACGATGATTGTAGGGTCCTGCGCGGAGATCTTTGAAAGAGCCTCGCCGAGTTTGGTCTCGTCGTTCTGGGACTCGGCCTTGATGGCGCAGCGATACTTGGACGCAGGGAACACGATGTGCTCGTAAGCGATACCTGAACCAATCTGTGAAAGTGTAACGTTGGTCTTTCCGGCGCGCAGCTTCACTGTACAACCGATCTCGCCTGCCATAAGACTTGCCACTTTCTCTTTCTTCGCTCCGGCCACAGCGTAGATGGCGGAAAGCCTTTCCTTGTCACCTGTCTCAGGATTCTCAAGATCCATTCCCTCAGTCAGGCGACCGGACATAACCTTGAAATAAGAGACCTCACCAAGATGCGGCTCGACATCTGTCTTATAAATGAATATGGAGGTAGGGTTCTCGGCCTTGCACTCGATCTCATTGCCGTCCTTGGTCATAGACTTAGTCTCCGCAGGAGAAATAGCGGTCTTGATGGTGAACTCCATAAGCCTCTTCACTCCGATGTCCTTCTTGCCGGAGAGGCAGAAGATAGGGAGCACACCACCCTGACGGATTCCTATTCCAAGGCCTTCGCGAATCTCGTCCTCTGTCAGAGATCCCTGATCGAAGAAACGCTCCATAAGCGTGTCGTCAAACTCGGCGGCCTTCTCGATGAGTTCCTGGCGAAGGGTCTCAGCCTCGTCCATAAGATTAGCCGGAATCTCGAGGTCCTCACGCGTTCCGTTATCGTCTTTGAAATGATAGTATTTCATCTTGAGGACATCAATGAAACCATCGAAAGAAGGACCTGGGTTAACCGGGAACTGCACGATGATCGGCTTGTGTCCGAAGGTCTCCTTCATCTCGGCGATGGTCTTCTCCCAGTCGGCCTTCTCTGAGTCAAGCTGGTTGACAGCCACAATGAGAGGCAACTTGTACTGCTCAGCATAACGCGCGAAGATGTCTGTGCCCACCTCGACTCCCTGTTGTGCGTTAATGACAAGAATACCGTTCTCGCAGACCTTGAAGGCTGACACAGCGCCTCCGATGAAGTCATCGGATCCCGGAGCGTCAATCACATTGAACTTGGTGTTTATGAACTCGGCGTAAAGCGGAGTCGCGAAGATCGACCTCTGGTTCAGTTTCTCGATTTCCTCATTGTCGGAAACAGTGTTCTTGTCTTCGACCGTGCCTCTTCTGGCGATCACCTTGCCCTCAAAGAGCATGGCTTCAGACAATGTGGTCTTACCTGACTTGGCGCTGCCAATCAGAACCACATTGCGGATGTCTTTAGTAGAATATTCTTTCATTACTATAAGTTATTAATTATGAAATCGTTATTGGCAAAATTACATTACGGGGGACAACATGATAAAAATCGATTTACCCTTGGAAGTGCCTCATAAGTTCGCCGGAAGGCAAATCTAATAAAAAAATGTCCCAATAACAACACTACATCAATGAATATTCTCGCAACGCCGGTAAAAATCCACAAGATCCTGTCCCCTGTACCCCAATTCCTCATAAATCACGGCGTCCAACGCGGTAGGTTCCGCACCTATACGCAGACATATCCCCGCAAAATCAGAAATCTGTCTGTAGAGTCGCCTCTCATCCATCGCCTTTTCAAAAGCGGCATAGTCATTCTCTGTCCTGTCCATAGTGAAAGTGTTTTTCGCAAAGAACATAAGTTCCCCACTAAAAAACAAGCGAGGGAGGGGAACAAACGGGGGTAACCACTCAAATATTTATGTTTTTTATCTATTTAATATGTTTTTTATAACTATTAGATGCATTTTACAACCCATGGTTACAAAACGAAGAATCTTCTTTTGGATATTTTTGCGTCAGTGTAACGCTTTTGAAGATTCACTCAGAAATGGACGACGCAACTATAAAGAATAATCTTGAAAAGAAACGGAACGAACTCGGGTTCTCACAGACCGAGATGGCACGTCGTCTGGAAATCTCTCTGAACGCATACCGTAAACTTGAGAAAGGGAAGACAAGAATCCTGAACGAGCACGTTGAAAAATTCGCCGAAGCCGCCGGAGTCTCCGTCGCGGAATTAGTGAACGGTTTCGAGCCGATAAGTTCCGCCACCGCCGGGCTTAATGACGTAAAGGAAACCTACGACAGGAAAATCAGAGCCTTGGAGGATGGTTACATCAAAGAGATAGAAGTTCTTAGAAAGGAGGTCGATCTTCTTCATGAAAAAATCAGGGACAAGGATGAGATCATCAGCATGAACCGCAAACTCATCCGCCGCTACGAGAAAGAACTCGGACTAAAGGCTGGAGAATAAAGTCGGCTCAAGTTCCTTCGGGTGAAACGATCTCCGGTGCCAAGGGGTCAGCCCGAACTTTCTGATGGCCTCGATGTGCTCCTTCGTCGGATAGCCCATATTCCTGTCCCAGCCGTATTCGGGATATTCCTTAGCCAGTTCCCACATCTTCTCATCCCTCCAAGTCTTTGCAAGCACCGAAGCCGCAGCTATTGATGAATATGTCGCATCGCCGTGGACCACAGTGCGGTAGGAGTCAAAGCCATAACTGTCAAAAGGTCTGAAACGGTTGCCGTCGATCAAAAGAAATTCCGGGCGGGGGGCCAACCTGCGCACGGCCCTTTGCATTCCAGTGACCGAAGCCCAAAGAATATTCAATTCATCAATCTCCTCCGGGCTCACGGCCTCAACAGCCCAAGCGACCGCCTCGCGCTCTATGATCGGCCTTAAAATGTCCCTTGACTTCTCGCTCATCTTTTTGGAATCATTCAGGAGCGGATGATGGAAATCCGATGGTAGGATCACAGCGGCGGCATAGACCGGCCCCGCGAGCGGTCCACGACCGGCCTCATCGCAGCCGGCCTCCAGCCGCC
>ERZ808240.1603-NODE-1603-length-27414-cov-11.732081_pt1 | contig 27414 bp, 21 predicted proteins | sample MGYA00521084_ERZ808240 | MGnify/ENA primary metagenome ERZ808240 (study PRJEB31516, sample SAMN03275571) | gut metagenome | biome: mammalia-associated habitat; material: feces | host: Papio cynocephalus | place: Kenya | collected 2012-08-06 ... | reverse complement strand
CCGGCAAGCAAAGCTCCGAAGAGCAGCGCGAAGAACTTCCAACCGTTAGAAGACTTGTTCTCCATGACGGCTCCTTTCAAGGTTTCCAAACATTGGTTGGCCTGTTCGTTCAAACCAACTGCGCTTCCCATTTTAATTCGCGGAATGTGTCGATTGGGTGGATTTACGCGCCGGGAATTCCGGCGCATGCCGGTAGTGTTGAGCTATGGCATATCAACGATTCAGTCTGTTTCCCGATTCCCCTTCGTTCAGGGACCTTTTTTCCGCACGTTCGCTGAGATACCGCTGGCGTAACGGCGATCCCGTCATCACCATGATCATCATGGCGGTATGCATCGTTGTATGGCTCATCGAAGCGGTGTTGTATGCCATCTGGCCATCTGTGGGCAACGCGTTCGTGAGCGCCGGCATGCTGATGCCCGCCATGGCCGTGCGCCATCCATGGACCTTCATCACGTCGATGTTCCTGCATCAGCCGAACTCGCTGTGGCACATCCTGTTCAACATACTGACGCTGTGGTGCGTGGGGCCGGTGTTGGAACGGATGATGGGACATTGGCCGTATCTTGCGCTGTACGTGCTGTCCGGCCTCGGCGGCGGCGCCGGATTGATGGTCTGGGCCGTGTGCTCACCGTCGGGTTGGATGACCGCGGCGTACGGCGCCTCCGGCGCTCTGTTCGGCCTGTTCGCCGCGATTCTGGTGGTATACCGCCGTATCGGCATGGATATCCGATCGATGCTGATTTGGATGCTAGTCAACTTCCTGATGCCGGTGATCACGCCGGGCATCGCATGGCAGGCGCATCTTGGCGGCTTCATCATCGGCGGCCTGTTCGCGTGGCTGCTGGTCTCGGGACTGCATGCGTTCCGCGGTAAGAGCCTGGGTTGGCGTGCGACGGTGTACGGTGTGGCGGTGTTTCTTGCGATAGCCGTTGTCGTCGTGTGCTGCGATGTGCGCAATCCGTTGCTTCAGATGACGGAGTGGTGATATTCGGGGGTATTTGACACACACAGTTATCCACAACCGTGGATAACTGTGTGGATAAGTGGGGCAAAAGCTGTGGGTAACTCGGGGATAACGTGGTGAATTGTCCACATGGATATTCACAAAATGGCGGAATGCATGGAATTTCATGGGTGGAAAATGTGGATAACCATTATCCACTCCCCACAAAAATGGGGAAAATCGCCATCGATATTTCGTGGCGTGGGATAGTTTTAAACACGAGATATAGACGTTGTCCACATTCATCCACATTTGTCCACTCGTTATCCACAGACGAATGGGATGATTGGGGTGTATGACGGAAAAACTGGATCGAACGGACGGAAGGTGGTGCGGAACAATGCGCGACGAATCGCATGGTCAATCGCAGGAATGGCCGCGGAACGGATATGACGACGGAATCATGGAAAACCCGTTGATGAACGACGTGACGCGCGCCTTCGTCGAAACGCACCGCAACGAGGACGTGCGCGATCTGGCGCTCAAAGCGAAACGAAAGGAAGACCTTGATTTGCCGATGGCACTCGACCAGATCGCCGGCTGGCAGATCGCACGCAAAAAACTGCCGCAATGGGCCTCGTGTGCGGATATCGTCTATCCCGCGCATATTTCCATGGAACAGTGCTCATCGCAGTTCACAGCACGATATAAGGCCGAAATCGCACGGCGTCTGCTGCAATCGACACAGCAATCGACACCGCAATCAACATCGCAATCGACGGAAAGCACGGCCACCGAGGCGAGCATGGTGGACCTGACAGGAGGATTCGGCGTCGACTGCTCGTATATCGCACGCGAATTCGGACAGGCCACGTACGTGGAGCGTCAGCCGCATCTGTGCAGGCTCGCGGCGCACAATATGGCGGCTTTGGGGCTTGCACACGTGCGCGTGGTGCGTGGGGACGGCGTGGAATACCTCCGTTCCATGGAACCCGCGTGGCTGATTTACATCGACCCCACGCGGCGGGACGAGCATGGCGCGCGCACCTACGCGATCGAGGACTGCACGCCCGATGTGCTGGCGTTGCGCGACGGGTTGCTGGCGAAGGCGCGGTACGTGATGGTCAAACTGTCGCCGATGCTCGACTGGCGCAAGGCGGTGGACGATTTCGCAGGCGCGGTGGCGGAGGTGCACATCGTGTCCACAGGCAACGAATGCAAGGAGCTGCTGCTGGTGCTGGATGGGAGCGATGGGCCGCGCGCGCCGCACGTCTACTGCGTGAACGACGACCAGCGGCTCGACTACGATGCCGCGGCCTACACGCGCGGTCTGCGCATCGGGGAGGCGCCGCTGCCGGAGAATCCGCGTTATCTGTACGAGCCGAACGCGTCGATCATGAAGGCTGGCTGCTTCGATGTGATCGAGGAGCGGTACGGCGTGACGCAGGTCGGGCCGGGCAGCCATCTGTTCGTTTCGGACGCGCCCGTGGCCGGCTTCCCGGGGCGAGGTTTTGCGATTGAGACGGTCGGCGGCATGGGCAAGAAGGAGTTGCGGCGATTGCTTGCTGGTCTGGACCGCGCCAATATCGCCGTGCGTAATTTCCCGCTCACCGCGCCGCAGTTGCGACGGAAGCTCAAGCTGGCCGACGGTGGGGACGCCTATCTGTTCGGCACCACCATGCAGGGCGGCGCGCATGTGTTGTTCCGTACGACGAAAACCGACGTCGGCCGTTAGTACAGGATCCATCCGGCCGATGGGACGAAGATGGGCGGATGGAACGGAAACGGAACGAAAATGAAAAAAGACGCCGAGGAAATCCTGGGCGTCTTTTTTTGAAGGGTTTGGTTCGGGTGGCTTGGTCTGACGGATCCGGAATCCGCGAGCCGACTCAGCGCCACCACATGGTCATGATGAAACCGACCATGATAATCGCGAACGCGATGGCCAGATTCCAGGCGCCGATGTGCGGAATCGGATAGTCGGAGGTCAGGTAGTAGACCACGGCCCACACCAGGCCGATGATCATCAGCGCGCAGAACAGCGGCACGAACCAACGCGGATTGGACTTGGTGCCCTTGATGGTCTCCTCCACGCGGCGGGTGTTTTCCGCCTGACGGTTCATCATGCGTTGCATCTGCGGCGACATGGAATCCTTGTCGACGGTGGCGTTCAGCACCGCCTCCACGCGGTCCATAGGGATGTCGAGATCGTCATCGTTTTCGTCGGACTTGGCGGCAGCCTCGTCGCCAGTGGTCTCTTCCGTACTCGTGCCAGCTTTGGCTTCGGCCTCGGCCTGCCAGTCCTTCTGGTCGTCCGCGGTGGTTTCGTGCAGCTCTTCGTCAGCCATCAGCATAGTCTCCTTAAATCGGCTAAAAGATATAATAGTGGGTGGCCGCGAAAGCGGCGAACCTACGGAGCGAAACTGTTCACAATCGGGACAACCGTCCGTAATCGTCCAGAAAGGCATCATGGCGAAGCACACCGGGAAACACAGCGTGAAACGGTCCAAGGCGGCCGGCGCCGCGGCTTTCCTCGTATTGCTGTTCTCGGGATTCCTGCTCGCCACCAATCTGCGCGTCAACCGTTCCGTGGTGGTGAGCAACGACACCGCCGAACTCGTGGAACAACGCGTGAAAAAAGTGAATTCGCTGCGTTCCGAAGTCGACGCCCTCAGCTCCAGAGTGAACGATCTGAGCAAAACGCTCGACAGCCAGAACTCCGACGGCTCGCAGGACAGCGAGAACGCCGGCAACGGCACCATGCTCCCCGAAGTGGAAGGCCCGGGACTGGTGGTGACGCTCGACGATTCGCCGCTATGGGAGAACATGGTCGACTCCAACGGCTCCAACGCCAACATCAACGATTACGTGGTGCACCAGCAGGACGTCGAAGCCGTGGTCAACGCGTTATGGGCGGGCGGCGCCGAATCCATGAAGATCATGGACCAGCGAGTGCTGTTCAACTCCGCCGTGCGCTGCTCCGGCAATGTGCTGCTGCTGCAAGGTAAGAAGTATTCGCCGCCGTTCAAGATTTCGGCGATCGGCCCGGTGAACGGAATGAGGAAGGCGCTCGACGATTCCACGGAAGTGTCCATATACCGGCAGTACGTCAGCGCGTTCGGTCTGGGATGGCAGGTCGAGGAGAAGGACAAGCTGCATTTCGAAGCGACCGACGCACTGCAACAGCCGCTGCAGTATGCGAAAGCGGTGAATGACGGCGCAAGCGACGAATCGCAAGAGGGGAAATAATAACAGATGAGACATGTGGCCCAGAAAAGCGGCGGACGTGCCAAAGGCGCGCTATGGACAGTGCTTGGCATCCTCGCCGAACTCATGCTGACCGCAGCCGTGGTGTGCGCGCTGTACATCGCATGGCAGATGTGGTGGACGGGCGTGCAGGCCGAACACAACCAGATCGAAGCCCGCCAATCCGTATCATGGTCCGATCCGAAGCAATCCGGCAACGTCACCGTGGCCAAAGCCCAGGAGGGCGACCCGCCCATACAGCCGCAAAGCGCCACGGAAGGAGAACTCATCGCCCAAGTCTACATACCGCGATTCGGCAGCCAGTGGGAACGCAACCTCGTGGAAGGCACGGACCTGACCCAGCTCAACAAGCACGGCCTCGGCCACTACACGGACTCGCAGATGCCCGGGCAAATCGGCAACTTCGCCTTCGCTGGACACCGCAACGGCTACGGACAGCCGCTCGGCGACGTCGACAAGCTGCAGGAGGGCGACCCGATCATCATCCGCACGCAGGACTACTGGTACGTATACCACTACACCAGCTACAAAATCGTACTGCCGACGCAGATAGAAGTTGTGGCGCCCAACCCCGAGAAACCCGGCGCGACGCCGATCAAACGCATGCTGACCATGACCACATGCGAGCCGAAATACTCCACCCCAACGCATCGCTGGGTCAGCTACGCCGAATTCTCCTACTGGGCGAAAGTGTCCGACGGCATCCCCCAGGAACTGGCCTCCACGGACGCGAACGGCAAAGTCAAATTCGTCAACAACGAGCATCCATCGTTCGCCTCGTCCATCGGCACGCTGAAACCATGGATCCTGGGCGCGCTCGCCGTCTACGTGATCGTCTTCATCTCCGCTGCCGTGGCATGGCGGTGGCCGTACATCGCCGACGTGCGCGAAGGACGCCGCAAGAAGCCTGATTTCAGCCTGTACGGAAGCCTTATGCGGCTGCAGCCAGGCGTATTGCCGATCCGTCTGCTGTTGATGGCACTGCTGCTGTTCGCCGCCGCCGCATCCTGCTTCGAATGGCTGTTTCCGTGGGCCGCATCGACCATTCCGATGCTGCGGGAGATGTCGAACTACACGGCGGTGTGATCCGGCGCGCGCCTGCTGCGTGAGACACGGACGGCGCGGCGCCCCGCCACGCACGTACACTGCTGTTCAAACGTTGGCTGTTCAGACGTTGATTGGAGCAAGATGACCGATTCCGCACGCATTTTGGTGGTCGACAATTACGATTCGTTCGTCTATACGATCGTCGGCTATGTGAAGACGCTCGGCGCCACCGTGACCGTGGTGCGCAACGACGCGATAGACCCGTCACAACCGGGCGTGATCGACGACTACGACGGCGTGCTGATCTCCCCAGGCCCCGGAGCCCCGTCCGAATCGGGCGCCAGCGAGGACATGATTCGCCTGTGCGCGAAGCTGGACAAGCCTATGTTCGGCGTGTGCCTCGGCATGCAGGCGCTCGCCGAGGTGTTCGGCGCCACCGTGAGCCACGCGCCGACCATCATGCATGGCAAAACCAGCCAGGTGGAGCATATCGATGACGAGATCTTCAAAGGCGTGGCCAATCCGATGATCGCCACACGCTACCATTCCCTGGCCGTGGAACCGGATTCCGTGCCGGACGAGCTGGTGGTGACCGCATGGACGCAGGACGACCACATCGTGCAGGGCATCAAGCACCGCAGCAAGCCGATGTACGCCGTCCAGTTCCATCCGGAATCCGTGATGACGCAGGACGGCTACCGTCTGCTGGCGAATTGGCTGAAGGTGTGCGGACAGGATTCGGCTGTGGAGAAGTCGATCGGATTGCAGCCGAAGGTGATCAAGTAGTTTCCGACGATTCGCGGGAATATGGAGGGCATATGAAAAGGGAGCGGTGTTGAACCGCTCCCTTTTCATATCACCGGTCAGCCGGCTGGCTAATTGCTGTTGCTGTTTTGCTGTTGCTGCTGCTGGTTGCCATTGCCATTGCCATTGCCATTGCCATTGCCATTGCCATTGCCGTTGCCGTTGTCGTCACCGTTATTGTTGTTGTCGTCGTCATCGCTGCCGGTGGACTGGCTCTTGGTGGTCAGCGTGATGGTGGTGCCGGCGTCGGCCTTGCTACCGCCGTTCGGGCTCATGCCGGTCACCAGGCCGTCCGCAGGGCCGGAAACGGACACCTTCAGACCGACACTTTCCAGCAACGCCTTCGCATCCACACAGCCCATGCCGACCACATTCGGCACATTGACCTGCTGGCGTCCGGTGGACACCCAGATGGTCACCGGGGAACCGGCTTCGACGGTGCTGCCCTCGCCGGGGTCGATGCGCGTCACGGAACCTTCGGCCACGGTATCGGAGGATTCGCTTTCGATGGTGATCTGCGTGAAGCTTGCCTCCTTAAGCCTTTCGATGGCGGTGTCCTTGGGCTGTCCCACCAGGCTGGGGATCTGGGTCAGACCGGACGAGATGTACAGCGAGATGATGGTGCCCTTGGTCTGCTTCGAACGTGCCGCGGGATTGGTTTTCACGACTCTGTCCTTGGCCACGGTGGCGCTGTCTATGGTCGTGACGTTGCCTACCTTGAAACCGGCCGCCTCAAGGATCTCCTTGGCCTCCTCCTGGGTGTGCTTGGACACGTCCGGCACGGACACCGATTGCGGGCCGGTGGAGAACCATACGGTGACGGTGGAACCCTTCGTCACCTTCTTGCCGCCCTTCGGATTCTGCTTGGTGATGGTGCCCTTCGGCTGGCTGGACGTGGTGTCCTCGCGGGCGTCGAGCTTCAGATCGAGGGCCTTGAGCTGCTCCTCCACGCGGGCTTCGGAGATGTTCGACGTGGTGGTGAAGTCGGGCACGGACACCGTGTCTTCGGCGTTCTTGTGGCTGTTGAGCATGAAGACGATGCCGATGATGGCCAGAACCGCGACGATGCCGCCGACTACGGAGGCGATGATGATCTTCTTCTTTTTGCGCTCCTGCGCCTCCTTGGCGCGTTGTTCGGCGCGGGTTTTTGTGGCGAGGGCTGCGTTCTGGTTCGGCACCGCCTCGAACTGGCCCGTGACCGGATTGAACGCCTGCGTGGCGGTGGTTTCCGTGGCGGGGGTCATGGCCACGGTGTTGGCGTCCATTTCGGCCTGCTTGCGGGCCTTCATATTGGTCAGATCGGTCAAAGGATTGAACGCGGCCGCCATCGGCACGCCGCCGTTCATGAACGTCATCAGATCGTTCTTGAATTCGGAGGCCGTGGCATAACGGTTCTGCCGATCCTTGGCCATCGCCTTCGCGCAGATCGAATCCCACATCTTCGGCAGGCCCGGCACGATCGTGCTTGGCGGAGTGGCCACTTCCGACACGTGCTGGTAGGCGATCGCCACCGCCGAATCGCCAGTGAACGGCGGCCGTCCGGTAAGCATTTCGTACAGCACGCAGCCGGCGGAATACAGGTCGGAGCGCATGTCGACGCTTTCGCCGCGCGCCTGCTCCGGGGACAGGTATTGCGCGGTGCCGACGACGCCCTGCGATTGTGTCATGGTCGCAGCGGAATCGTCGATGGCTCGGGCGATGCCGAAGTCCATGACCTTGACCACGCCCTGCTCGGAGATCATGATGTTGCCGGGCTTGATGTCGCGGTGGATGATGCCCATGCGGTGCGAGTATTCGAGCGCGTTGAGCACGCCCATCATCACCTGCTCGGCGTCGCGCTGGCTCAACGCGCCATTCACCTTGAGGATGTCGCGCAGGGTCTGTCCCTTGACGTACTCCATCACCAGATACGGCAGATGCTCGACTTCGCCGGTCTCCGTGGTGACGGCTTCCTCGCCCGAATCGTAGATGTTCACGATGTTCGGATTGTTCATCTGGGCGACGGAGTGGGCTTCGCGGCGGAAACGTTCAAGGAAGATGCTGTCGGTGGCGAAATCGGCGCGCATGATCTTGACGGCTACGGTGCGCCCCAAACGTGTGTCGGTCGCCACATGCACTTCGGCCATGCCGCCACGGCCGACGAGCTGGCCGAGCTGATAACGGCCTCCAGCCAAAGAGGTGGGCATGTTGATGTTCATCCCTGTTCCTTCCAATCATTGCTCACGGAGATATGGGGTTTGCTGACCACGCGGCGGGGAAGCCTTCCCCCCGAGGACACGATCATCGTGTCGGCCATCTGCGTCTGCTGGTCCAGCAGACGACGTTCGATGCGGGACAGGGTGCGGGATACCACCAGCGCGTCCTTCGGACGGTCCAGCGGATCCTTGGCCAGCATTGACATGACGAATTCGCGCAGCTGCACATCGATGGTGTCGGGCAGCGGCGGAACCGGATTGTTGACGTGCGCCGCTGCGATGTCGACTGGAGTCGCGCCCGTGAACGGACGGTGTCCGCACAGGCCCTCGTATGCGACGACGCCCAACGAATAGATATCGGATTGCGGCGTGGCATGCTTGCCTTGCGCCTGCTCCGGGGAGATGTACTGCGCGGTGCCCACCACCATGCCGTCCTGCGTGATCTGCTCCTGGTTGGTGGAGTAGGAGACGCCGAAATCGGTGATCTTCACCTCGCCGGAATCGGAGACCATGATGTTTGCCGGCTTCACGTCGCGGTGGATCACACCGTGGGAATGCGCCACGAAAAGGCCTCGGGCGGTCTGGATGAGGATGGGCAGAAGCTTGGTCGGTTCCATCGGACCGTTCTGTTCGTGATACAGGTCGGCGAGCGACTTCGATGGCACGTATTCCATGATGAGGAAGCCGATGCCGTCGTGCTCGTAGTATTCGAACAACGCCGCGATGTTCGGGTGCGCAAGATTGGCGGAATTATGGGCTTCCGCACGCAGGCGAAGCAGCTTCGCCTCTTGGGTGACGCCCAGGTCGCCGCGAAGCGCCTTGATGGCCACCGGACGGCCGAGCTGGATGTCATAGCCTTTCCAGACCTCGCCCATGCCGCCTTGGGCGAGACGGGAATCCAACCGGTAGCGTCGGTGGATGAGCTGTCCTTTAATCAGTTTCATTCTGCCAGCGCCTCCTGCATCATGGCTTTCATAATCGGACCCGCGGCGAACGAGCCATACAAATCAACATTGTGTACCACGACCGCCACCGCGATCTTCGGATCGTCGGCCGGAGCGAAGCCGATGACCCATCCATCGATGGCCGAATTGCCGTCGCCGATCTGCGCGGTGCCGGTCTTCACGGCCACCTGCACGCCGTCGATGGCGAGATTCGGATTCTCCTTGGTGACCACGGCCTCCATCATCTGCGTGAGCTTGTTGGCGGTGTCCGCGCTGAACGCGCGGGACATGACCGTCGGCTTGGTCTGCGAGATGACCGACAGGTCGGCCGAACGCACACGGTCGACCAACGTCGGCTGCATGAGCTTGCCGTCGTTGGCCACTGCGGCGGCCACCATAGCGTTCTGCAATGGGGTCACCACGGTGTCTCCCTGTCCGATCGAGGCCAGCGCGAGCTTGTCGTCGTTGACGTCGGTGGGGAACTTCGAGGTGACGGACACCCAAGGCGTGCCGGTGTAATCGGAGCCGTCCACGGTGATCGGGCTGTCGAAGCCGAGTTTCTTGGCCATGGACGAGACGGCGTCATCGCCCAAGGCCACGCCGAGCTGGGCGAACGCGGTGTTGGACGAATACGCCATGGCGTCCTCCAACGTGATCTTATTGTCGGAACCGTTGGCTTGGGGAACGGCGTTCGTCAGTTGCGTGACGGTGCCTGGAAGCGTGTAGCTCGCGCCGGCCGGAATCTGAGTGTCGGTCTGGTACTGACCGCTTTCCAGCGCGGCCGCGGCCACGACCGTCTTGAATGTGGATCCTGGCGGATACAGCTGGGATGTGGCGCGGTTGAGCATCGGATTGGAGACGCTTTGCGACAGCGTGCTGTAGTTGCTGTTCGCCTCGCTCATGTCATGGCTGGCCAGCTGGTTCGGGTCGTAGCTGGGCGTGCTGACCATGGCGAGGATGCGGCCGGTCTTCGGTTCGATGGCCACCGCGGCGCCGTCCGAATTGGCCAGACCGTTGTATGCGGCCTGCTGGATCTTCGGGTCGATGGACGTCTCGATGTTGGCGCCCTTGTTCTCCTGTCCGGTGAACAGCGATTTGAACCGCTGCCAGACAAGCTGCTCCGATTGGCCGGACAGCAGCGAGCTGCGGGACGCCTCGACGCCGTTCCAGCCGCGCTGGCTGATGGAGAAGAACCCGGTGACGGGCGCGTACAGCATGCCGTTGGAATAGGAACGCTGGTACGAGAACGAATCGTTGGAAGGATCGGATTTTGCGATGACCGATCCATCCGAGGCGAGGATGGAGCCTCGCGGGGTGCCGTATTCGTGGTACAGCGACCGGACGTTGCGCGCGTCGTTGTTGAGCTGGTTGGCGCGGATGGCCGTGATGATGGTGGTGGACATGCCCAGAATGACGAACAACGCCACCACGATGGTGAAAAGCTGGCGGAGCGATTTATTCATGTGATGCTCCTTGCCGTGGGATGGGCAGGTCGCGGGTGGTTGGCTCCACGATTTCCGTGGCCTGCTGGATGATATGGGGATCCGTTGCCTCATGCGGGGTCGAGACGGTCTGCCGCGTCTGCTTGATTTCGGCGCGGCGGGTCCGCTCGCGTTCACGCAGCGCCTTGACGGCCTCCTGCTGGAACGCGTCGTTGTCGAGTTCCGATTCCGGCTTGTTCGCGCAATTGGAGATCACGATCAGCAGCGCGGCCAGCATGTAGTTTGCGATCAGCGACGATCCACCGGCGGCCATATACGGAAGCGTCAGGCCGGTCAACGGAATGACCAGCGTGATGCCGCCGACCACGGTGAACACCTGGAACGCCATGGTGAACACCAAACCGGATGCGAGTAGTTTGCCGAAGCCGTCCTTGATCTTCATCGCCGTGATCATGCCGGCGGCGATGATCAGCAGATACAGCATCAGAATGGCCATCAGGCCGGTCAATCCCAGCTCCTCGCCCAAAGCTGCGTAGATGTAATCGGAATTGGCGATTGGTGTGATCGACGGATGCCCCTGACCAAGACCGGTACCCATCAAACCGCCGGAAGCCAAGCCGAAAATACCGGTGACGAGCTGGTACGAGCCGCCGTATTCCTTGTTGTATTGCGCCGCATCGAACGGATGAAGCCAGGCGTCCACGCGCGCGCCGACGTGGCTGAAGATGTTCGCCGCCGCCACCGCGCCCACGGCGAAGGCGATGAAGCCGATGACGATCCAGCTTTTGCGTCCGGTGGCCACGTACAGCATGGACACGAACATGGCGAAGAACATCAGCGACGTGCCGAGATCATGTTGCACGATCAGCACGCCCATGGACACGATCCACACCACGATGATCGGCCCCATGTCCTTGATACGGGGCAGTTGAAGACCAAGGACCTTCCTGCCGCCGACGGCGAGCTGGTCACGATGGTCGAACAGATACGAAGCGAAGAAGAACGCCAGGAACAGTTTGGCGAATTCGCTCGGCTGGAATGAGCCCAAGCCGGGGACCTTCACCCAGATGCGCGCGCCGTACTGTTCGGAGCCGATTCCCGGAATCATCGGCGACAGAAGCAGCACGATGCCGATGACCATGCTGACGTATGAGAACCGCCGCAGCACGCGGTAATCCTTCATGAACACGATAAGCAGGTTCGCCAGCACCAGCGCGATCGACAGCCATATCAACTGGCGGAACGCCACCGAATTCTTCGTGTCCTGGTCGATGCGCGCGATCATCATGACGCCGATGCCCGTCAGCACCATCACGCAGCACATGATTGATTGGTTGGCGTGAGGCTGGAACCGCAGCAGCAGGCCCCAGGAGGTCAGGAACAACGCTCCCACGAAGGCGAGCATCCACAGATAGTCCTGCGGGAAGCCGTTCGTGGTGCGCTCGAACATCTGGAAGAATGCCACGGCGCACAGCAGCATGCTGAACGCCAGCATTCCGAATTGCCTCAAGCGCGTAGCGATCATGATTTGTCACCGTCCGTTTTCTTGGCCTGCTCGGCCTTCTTGGCGGCCTCTTCCTGCTGTTTCTGCTTCTGCGCTTCCTCCTCCTGCTTCTTTTTGGCGGCCTGCGCCTCCTCCTGCTTCTTCTTCTCGGCTTCCTGCTGCTGCCGGAGCTGCTTCTTGATCAGACGTGTATGGCTTTTCGCCTCGTCGTAGGTGTCGAAGGAGATGCCTTGGGCGAGCTGTTCGCGCCAGCTCGGCGGCAATTCGCTCGTCTTCATGGTGGTGGCGGTGACGGCATGCGACAGTCTGAGGTTGAAAATGCTCGTCGGAACGCCTTGGAAGATCGTCACCGTGCCGTTGTCGTCGCCGATGTAGTACTTGGTCTGGCTCCAGCGGTAGGTGCCCGCGCCCACGGCCGCAAGACTGAGCAGCATCACGATGGTGACCAGGATGGCGATGATCCGGTTGCGGAATTTGCGGGACCGTTTCGTCTTGCGTTCCTCAAGATGCTCGTTGCGGATCGCCCTGGCCACTTCCGGATCGTTCGGGTCGGCGGAAATGCGCCCGTTGCGCTTCTGCACGACCGGAATCTCCCCGGTGTCGGGATTGGTGCGGTCGCCGTTGTCCTCACGGACCGAGGATGGTTGCGCGACGCGCTGCTCCGGCTGCTTCGTCTCCTCCTTGGGATCCTTGCCGTTGCGGAGCGCGGCCGCACGCGCGGCCGGCGACTGCTTGCCTTCGCGCAGAGGCGGCGCGGTGGCCACCGGTTCGTTGACGATGTCCGCGATCGGTTCGAGGCTTGCGCTGGCCGCGCCGCCGACGAGCGGGGTCTGGTGCGGCAGGTCGAACGCGTCCGCGTCGAGCGCGAGCGTCGCGTCGGCGATCACCGCGGTGACGTTGTCGGTGCTTCCCGCACGTAGGGCCATCGATACGAGCCGTTGCGCGCATTCCTCCTGATCGGAGCAGGTGGACAGCACCTCTTTGATCGTGGAATCCTCCAATACGCCGCACAGGCCGTCGGAGCACAGCAGCCAGCGATCGCCGGGATCCGCCTTGCGGATGGCGATGTCGGGACGCGAATCGATGTCGAAATCGCCCAACACCCGCATCACCACATTGCGTTGCGGATGGTTGCGGGCTTCGGCTTCGCTGATGCGGCCGGTGTCGATGAGATGTTGCACGTAGCTGTGGTCGCTTGTCATACGGACCAGATGGCCGTCGTGCAGCAGGTATGCGCGGGAATCGCCGATATGCGCCAAAACCCAGCATCCGGCCACCAGCGCCACGGACGTGACCGTGGTGCCCATGCCGGCGAGACGGCGTTCGCGCTTGGCTTTGCCGACGATCGCGTCATGCGCGGCCATGACGGAGGTCGCCATCATATGGGAAATCGCCTGCACGTCGCCTTCGACGTCGTCCTGCTCGATATGGGCCAGCGAACGGATGGCGATGGTGGAGGCGGTGTCACCGCCGGCGTGCCCGCCCATGCCGTCGCAGATGGCGATGAGATGTTCGCCCGCGAACGCTGAATCCTGGTTGTTGGAACGTACGGTACCCACGTCGGAGACGACCGTGGAATACATGAACAATTGCTGTGAAGCGGCGGAAGTCGGCACGACGGTCACCTCAATTCGAAGGTGGTCGCGCCGATGCGAACCGGTACGCGCGAACCGAGGATCATCGGCGCGTTCAGACGTTGATGGTTGACGATGGTGCCGTTGGTGGAGCCCAGATCCTCGATGGCCCAGCGGCCGGTGGCGGGATCGGTGTAGACGCGGGCGTGGTGCGAGGAGACGAATTCGTCATCCAGCACCACGGTGTTCGAAGCCGCGCGTCCAAGCGTGATGGTGTTGCCGGTCAAAGGGACGGAACTGCCGGCAAGAGGGCCATCGATGACGACCAGAAGCGTTGGCTTGGCACTTGCGGCGGCGCTGGACGCAGGTGCGGAGACGGCCACGGGCGCGGGCGATTCCACGGCCTTGCGCGCGGCGCGTTCCTTACGGCGATGGGCCCGCGACTTGCGCGGGCTGAGAATCTCGACGTCCCTGTACAGCGAACGCACCGTGCAGGCGACGAAAATCCAGAGCAGTACGAGGAACCCGTACTTGAGGATCGCAAACGTTAATTCAGTGAGCATAAAGGCGGCTCCCCGGGTTGGGGTCGGTCACTCCTGATCCTGCGAAGAAGCCCAATACAGGATGCGGGTTCGGCCGATGGTGATCGTATTGCCGTCGAGCAGCGTCGCCGCCTCGACGTGATGGCCTTCGACGTACATGCCGTTGGTGGAGCCCAGGTCCCGGGCGATGACGGTGTTGCCGTTGTCGGTGATGTCGATTTCCATATGACGGCGGGAGATGCCCGGATCGTCGATGACGATATCGCAGTCGGAGCCGCGGCCGATGATGGTCTTGTCCTCGGTGAGGAGATACTGATGCTCGCCGATCTCCAGCATCGGGCAATCCTCGGTCTGCGCATCGGTGGTGACCGGCACGGTGTTGCCCTGCACGGACTCGCTGGAAAGCCGGTAATCGCCCTTGGTGAGCTCAAGGTCCTCTTCGAAGATCACCACGACCGGACCGACGAACGCGTAGTTCTGGCTTTTCGCATACTGGGTGAGGTTGTCGGCAAGTTCGTTGGCGAGGGTCTCCGCACCCCATTCGACGATGTTGTTGAAATCCGGAGTGCTGAGTTTGAAACGATATTCGTTCGGGGCTACGGTACGGTCACGCGTGACGGGCATGGCCTCTTTGTCGATCTCGCGTTCCAGAGCGCTGGAAAGGTCGACGGGCTTCAGGTCCTTGGACCCGAATTTGGCGAAAACCCCGTTGACGGCGCCTTCCACGCTCTTCTCAAATCGGTCGAGAACACTCATACTTGTCCCTTTCTGTCTTTGCCTATCCTACGCTTTGGCGTGCCGAGAGCCAATTCAACAGGGACTTGCTTGCAAAAATTTCATGTAAGGGGTGGTGTCCAACCTTTCGTCGGCGGACGGTTCCGTTCGTCGGAGCGTTGGACGGCTTTCGAACCGCCGACGAAAGGACGGTCCCGATCGTCGGTAGATTGGAAGGCATGGTTAATGCGATTGATGAATTTCCAGCGTTGAAGGCGCGCACCTTGCGATTCACCTGTGGAGTGCCGCGTTCCGCACGCGTGATCGGCGACGGTTCGCGCGCGCTGTTCCTACGTTCGGACGGTCCGGAGGACACCGTCACATCACTGTGGATGAGCGTGATCGGCGAGGACGGCGAATCCAACGAGATCCTGCTCGCCGACCCGCGTACGCTGCTCGCCGACGCCGATGCCGAGGATGTGCCGGCCGAGGAGCAGGCCAGGCGCGAACGCGCGCGCGAAGGCGGTTCCGGAATCGTCGGATACTCCGTCGACGCCGCCGGAGGCCGCGTGGCGTTCACCATCAACGGCGGACTGTTCCTGACTGACATCGCCGCCGGCGCGACACGCGCCATCGCCATCGACGAACCGGAATTCAAACCGGTGCTCAATCCGCGCATCAGCCCCGACGGACGGCACATCATGTACACGACCGGCGCGTATCTGGTGGACGTCGACCTCGCCGACCATGCGGACGACGGCGACGCGGTGTCCGTGGTGGCCTCCGTTCCGCGGAACGACGGCACACCAGACGACGTGGATGAGGAGACGGAAGACAGGCCGGCCGGCGAATGGAAGATCGGTCTCGCCGAATTCGCTGCAGGCGAGGAAATGGACCGTTACGACGGCTTCTGGTGGTCGCCCGACTCCAAATACGTGCTGTTCGAAACCTTCGACACCTCCCATGAGCGGACCTGGTACATCGCTGACCCGGCCGACCCGACGAAACCCGCGCAGGGACGCCGCTATCCGCAGGCGATGACGGCCAACGCCGACGTGCATCTCACTCTGCTGGAACTCGGCTTCGACGCGGACGGCTGCTACTACGGCGGCATCGCGCACAACGTGGAATGGGACCGTGAATCGTACGAATACCTGGCGGCCGTCAGCTGGACGGCCGGCCATGAGCCGCTACTGCTCGTGCAGGACCGGCTCCAGCAGCATGACCAGGTGCTCGCCGTGCGCGTGGGCGAGCCGATCGTGACCATGGACGCGCCGGAAAGCGGCTTCACCGACGAGGACGGCGACGAGGTGGAGACCTTCTCCATCGCCATCCCCGAATATGCTCCAGACGAGGAGCCCGGCATCACGCGTGTGCTCGAAGAGCACCGCAACGACGACTGGCTCGACCTGATTGCAGGCACCCCCTCATACACGCCGGACGGCCGTCTGGTGTGCGCGATAAACGACATGGACGCCGACACGAACCGTCTTACCGTGGACGGCACGCCCTTCACGCCGGCCGGACTGCAGGTGCGCGAGGTGCTCGACGTGACCGACGACGACGTGCTGTGCGTGGTGCAGCGCACGCCGGAACTGCTTCCCGCCGACGAACTGCCGTTCCTATGGCAGTCCAACGCGGACGGTCATGACGCGCGCAGCTTCGACGTGGTCTCGATTCGCTACGACGGCGGCTGGGAGCCGCTCACCTATACTCCCGGCCAATGGACGATGTCCCGTGCCGGAAACGGCTGCGTGGTGACCGGCCGAGGCATGGACGACGCACGGTCGCAGATGCAGCATTGCATGAACGTCGTCTCCACTGATGAAAACGGCACGGATATGGCGTCGATGGTGGTCGCGCCGATTGAAAACCATGCCGAGGTCCCCGGCTTCACGCCGAACGTGCGATTCGCCCGCCTCGGCGAACGCAAGCTGTACACGGCGATCATCCTGCCGTCCGAAAGCAGCGCATACGCGCGGGCCGACACCCTGCCGGTACTCATGAAGCCGTACGGCGGACCGGGATTCCAGCAGGTCGTGGAAAGCCAATCGTTCTACTGGGACGCGCAATGGTGGGCCGACCAAGGCTACATCGTGGTCACCGCCGACGGACGCGGCACCACCGGCCGCGGACCGCGTTGGGACCGTGAGATTTATCTGGACATGAAAGCCGTGACGCTCGCCGACCAGGTCGACGCCGTGCACGCGCTGCCCGGCGCGCTTGCCGAAATCGCCGCCGAAACCGGCGTCTCCATGCCGAAACCCGACCTCGACCGCGTGGCGATGATCGGCTGGTCGTACGGCGGCTTCCTGTCCGCGCTCGCCGTGCTGGACGCGCCCGACACGTTCGCCGCCGCCTGCGCGGGCGCTCCACCGACCGACTGGACGCTGTACGACACGCACTACACCGAACGGTATCTGGGACTCGACCCGGCCACGTACGAACGCAACAGCATCATCGCGGACGCGCCGAAGCTCAGCCGTCCGCTCATGCTCATCCATGGTTTCGCCGATGACAACGTGACGATCGCCAACAGCCTGCGGTTGAGCCAGGCGCTGATGGCCGCGGGACGCAAGCACACGTTCCTGCCGCTCAACGGCATCACGCATATGACCAACGACGAGACGGTGGCGCGCAACCTGCTGCTGTTGCAACGCGATTTCCTCGCCGACGCGCTGGCCTGACGACAGCACGATAAATCCGATAAAACCGGAAAGAAAAAAAGAACGCGTCCCCCTGCGATCCGACGGACTGCCAAGTATCCGTCGAGTCACAGGGAGACGCATATCCCTTCTCAATAGGAAAGATAGGACGGCCGTGAACACCCCTGCAAGTAAGGGTGTACCACATCTGCGTAGCACCCTTGCGGGCTTCGCGGCCCGCGGAGCTGGTCACCGGAGTCAGTCCGCGGAGCCGGTCACGATTTGAGGCGTCCGGCAAGGGATGGCAGGGTTCCGGGCACCGGAATCGGCAGATAGGCGAACAGCGTCCATTCGCCGTCGTGAAGCGTCGTTTCGAGTTTGCCTTCATGCGATTCGAGTTGTTTGCCGAAATACGCGAGGCCGTGGCCTCCCGGACACGTGTGGTCCGTTTCGGTGGTCCTCGTCTGGTTGATCTGCGTGATTTCGACGGCGTTCGGCTTGAGTATCACCGACAGGTCCGCCTTGCTGCCGGGTTGGGCATGGCGCGCGATGTTGGCGTAGGTTTCGCGGAGCAGATCATTGGCGATTCCGGCCAGGCTTGGGGATGCGCTCGGTGCGCCGCCCGCCACATGGAGGATCGAGGTGATGTCGAAGCCGAGCGAGCGCAGACGCCTGTCGCCGTCGTTCATCGTGGTTTTAAGCATGTCGGCGAAGGCCTTGCCGTCCGCGTCCTCCTCAAGGACGGTGACGTCCATGTCCAGTTCGTCGATGACGCGATGCACGTTGGTCAAGGCGGACAGGATGCAATCGTTGACCTGCTCCCATTTGTCGAGTTCGTCGCGTCTTCCGGCCGCGTCTTTGCCATCGTCCGTCATCGTGCCGTCTTCGCTGTCGTCCTTGCCATCGTCTCCGCGGCCATTCCCGCCGGACAACGCGTCGATGCGACGCTGTGCCACGAAAGCCGCGGCGGACAGATCTACCGTCACAGCGTCGTGAATGGCCTCCGCGATGTGGGTGCGGCTTTCCATCTCCCGTAATCGCGTCTTCGTCTGCTCCGCCTCCATCCGGCTGACGGCCATGGCCTCATTCCATCGCAAGGCGCATCCGAGCATCAGAATCAGGCCGATCATGGCGATGATGGATATGGGATTGCTGTCATTTATGCCAAGGACCAATTGACAGAACAATTGGTCGGCCACGGAATAGGCGAGCAGTAGCAACGCCACAAGATTGTTGGTTTCGTAGGCGAGCATGCCGAACGCATAAAGGATTCCCGGCAACGAATTGACGTCGGCACCGGGTATGAGCCAAGGCCCCGATTCGGCCATGGCCAGGAACAGCAGCGACATCGATTTCGGGAAGAACGGGGACAGCAGCAGCACCACGATCTCGATGACGGTCCAGACGTTCACCACGGGATTATCAGCCGGAGCGAACACCATGCAGAACAGTATCCACCATACCGTGATGGCTGCGACGGCCATGCGGATTGGATGCCAGAGCCTCGGATGGTCGGCGCGCATATGGGCGCGCCACATGCGGAAGGCGCTGATGGGTTTGGACTCTTCGGGCTTAGCGGATTTGGCGGATTCTATGGATTCAGCGCGCATGCGACCTCACCCACAATGCCACCGCCTGGCGCGCCGTCTTGCAGTTCAGTTTCTTGAGAATGCCCTGCATGTGCTTGCGTACGGTGCCTTCGGAGATGTTCAGCCGTTCGGCGATCTCCCTGTCCAGCATGCCGTCGGCGCACAGGGAGATGATCTGCTCCTCGCGCACGGTGAGCCGCGGCGAGTTCTCCTCCTCGCGTCTGATGCGCACATGGGACAGCGCGGGAGACTCGAATCCCTCCATCACGTCGCCCCCGCAAAGCCGTTCGATGACCTTCGCCAGTTGGACGGAGTCCTCCTTGCCGATCAGTCCCTGCGCCCCGGCCTCCATCAGCTTGCTGCGGTAGCTGTTGATGGAGAAGCTGGTGATGCCGAGGATCGGCAGGTGCCTGTCCATGAGACGGATCCTATGGCATATGGCCGGCCCCTGCAATCCCTCCATGGACATGTCCAGTACGAGCAGGCTGAGGTTGTCGTCGTTTTTCTGGCAACGTTCGATCGCCTCGTCGCCGGAAGTGGCCGTCCACACCACGTAGGCCGTGGGCACCTTCGCTTCGATGAGCAGCTTCAGCGATTCCAACGCGCGCGGATCGTTGTCGACCAGCGCCACACGGTGGATTTTGGGTATGGGGGTGGTTGCGGATTTCGTGGGATTCATCGTATGGCTCACTTTGTATGGCTCACTTTCCGCACAGCCAGTGGAGCGGCGGTGGGCAGGTGATGATGGCGGACGCGGTTCCGCTCGTCGCGTCGGCGGAAGCGGCTGTGTTCTCGCCGGCCGAATTCATCGTTCCGGCTGGCTGCATGGTACCGAACATGACGAATGCCATGCACAATGACATGATTTTCATACCGATATTGTATGGGGGAGTGCGTCCATTGCATGGGGGAGCACGTCCGATACGCGGAGTCTAAGCGCTGTGGGTCAAAGGTTTGTTCATGCGGGATTCGTATGATGAAAGCATGATTCTTAGGCTGCTCGACGAGGCGAATTACGATGCCGAAATGGAAAGCAAGGTGTTGCCCGCGCTGGACGCCTGTATGACGGAAGGTTGGATGGATCCCGCCACCGTCGATTGGAATGGCGATCCGCTGCCAAAGCTGGCCAAACCGGGCCGGCTGCATTATTGCTGCTACGATGCGGCCAAATTCGACGCGTTGCGTGAGGACGGCGCTTCCGGTGTGTTCCGCGGTGCGATTGTCATATCGCACGGATTCACCGAATTCGCGCGCAAATACAGTGAAATGGCATGGTATTTCCTGTTGGCCGGCTATTCCGTATGCATCCTCGAACATCGCGGGCACGGCCATTCCGTGCACGACGTGGATAATCCCAGCCTGGTATGGATTGACAATTGGCGCCGGTATGTGGCCGATCTCGCTGCCTTCGCCGATACCGTCGGACGTGAATACGCGTGCGACAAGCCGTTGAACCTGTACTGCCATTCGATGGGTGGCGGCATCGGCGCGGCCGTGCTGGAACGCTACCCGGCTTTGTTCGACAAAGCGGTGCTGTCCGCGCCCATGATCGCACCCGTCGTCGGCATGCCGACATGGCTGGCGCGCGTCGCGACAGGCATGCTGTGCGGACTGGGATTCGGCAAATCGCGCGTGTTCGGGCATGCCGATTTCTCGCCGAACCTCGATCTCGACGAGCATAAGGGTGCTTCCGAAGCGCGTGTGCGCTGGTTCCACCAGCAACGCTGCGACGATGTGTCGTGCCAGACCAACGCGGCAACTTTCGAATGGGCGCATCAGGCGCTGGCGCTGTCCCGCGCCATACTCAAACCGAACATGTGCGGCGCGATCGAAACCCCGATGCTGCTGTTTCAGGCCGGACGCGACATCTGGGTGCTCAACGGGCCGCAGGACGATTTCGTGGAACGCGTGCGCGAAGGCGGCGGGTCGATTGAGAAAGTGCGGTACGGGCGATCGCTGCACGAGATCTTCTCCATGCCGAATAACGTGCTTGGGCCGTATCTAGACAAAATCCTCGATTTCCTCACTGCCCCCGACGCCAGTTTGTAGGGGGGTTCGGTGCGGCCGTTGCGTGCCGCGGCCGCGGTTCCCCATGGAATATCGCATGCCCCGGTGGTATTCCGGTATTTTTCTCGCATGCTCATGATATTTTTGCTCCATACCATTCGTCACAGGGATGGGTGGGGTGTTGGAGAGAAAAACGATGAAGCGATTCCAATCAAAATTCAGCGAAGCCATCATTGCGACAGTAGCCGCATGCGCCATGCTCGTTCCGGCTTCCGTGGCATCCGCAGCGGATTCCAACGGCAAGGCTCCCGGCATCACCGTGCAGCAAGGCGCGGGATACACCGCAACGAAGATTTCGCATCCGAAGAACGATACCTATGCCACCGACGGCATCACGGACGTCGATGCGAACGGCAACGCCACCGTCGGCGATGGTGAGGCCGATCGTGGACAGAACTACTCTTGGTCTTCCGTCGGTTACGGCGACTGGATGTACGTGGGCACCTGCTACTCGGCTATGGGCAGCACTTTGAAGCACCTCGCCGTCCAGACCAATTCCACCTATGCGAAGATCAAGGCCAGCCTTGACATGATGTTCAACGGCAAGCTGTTCCTCGACAGCGGTGAAAACCGCAGCCTGCTGCTGAAGATCAATACGGTCACCGGCGAAGTGAAGATCGTCGTGCCTCCGATCCAGAAGACCACCGGCGGCAAGTTCAACGTGAACGGCTATCGTGCGGCCATCGAATTCCATGACAAGCTGTATTTCGCGGCCGCGGCGCAGGGCGCGCCGTATCTGCTGGAAGTCGACCCGAAGGATGATTCCAGCAAGATCGTGTACCAGAGCGGTGGCGTGGCGGCCGGCATTTCCGTGGGCATCCGCGGTCTTGCCGTGATGGGCAACAATCTCATCGCCAGCATGATCGGCGCCGATGGCGCCTACATCGTGGCTTCCTCCGATCCGTCCGCTGGCGCCAAGTCGTTCAAGACCATCGCCACGCAGCAGGATCTGTTCAACTATCCGGCATACCACTACACCGACAACATCTTCGGCGGCGCCATCTGGGATATGGTCGCCTTCAACAACAGGCTGTACATCACCATCGTCACCGGCACGTCGGCCAAGAAGCAGTCGTTCGCGCTGGTCCGCGGCGAGGAGCAGGCCGACGGCAGCTGGAAGTATACGCCGCTAGTGGGCGACACCAAGGACGGCGCCAAGTATGATTTCGGCTTCGGCGCGACCCGTTCCGGCGCCGCGAACCTGGTGGTGTACAAGAACCATCTGTACATCGGCGGCTACAACGACCCCATGGTGGCTCTGCCTGATATGATGAACAACAAGTTCGAGAACATGTACAACGACATGTCGAATCCGGTGAACCTGTGGCGCATGGATGCCAATGAGAACTTCGAACTCGTGGCCGGCGCCGATGGGGACAAGTACTTCGGCACGCCGAAGGGCACCATCGACGGCCAAGCGATGCGCGCGGGCCTCAGCTCCGAAGACGATATGAGCCGTCATCTCAACCAGTACGTGTGGCGTATGCAGTCGTATGACGGCAAGATGTACGCGGGCACGTTCGACATCAGCGACTTGGCTTACCCGGTCACGCAGTTCGCCAACGGCGACATCCTCAAACGCACTCCGGAAGAGTGGAAGCAGCAGATCGAATACATCAAGAAGTACCTTGAGGCGGGATCCAACGATTCGTCCAAGAATTCGGCTGACGCCAGCACGTCCGATGCCAATTCGAATGATGCCGACGCGAAGACGGATGGCGATGCTGCTTCCGAGGATGCGAAGTCCCCGGTGACCACGCAGTCCGATGAGACCGCTGGCAAGGCCGTCGACACGCCTTCCGACGCCCAGCTCGACAAGGTGGAACGCATGGAATCCCTGATGCAGGACATGTCGGGCGATCTGGAATCCAAGCAGACCGACGTCTCGTCCGACGGAACGGCCACGATGTCTCTCGACGACGCCAACACGTACACGATCGAAGACCGTGAGGAGTTCCAGAAGGCGCTGGAAGAGCTGCTTAAGCTCTACCAGGAAGTCCGCCCGATGCTGCCGTCCTCCATCACCGATCAGCTCGACAAGTGGCTCACCGAAGACAACGTCAAGAACTTCACGTATTTCGTCGGTGTGTGCCGCTACCTGTCCTCCGCGACCACCGATAAGCGTGGATTCGACCTCGTGGTCACCAGCGACGGCCTGAACTTCCGGACCATCACCCGCAACGGCCTCGGAGACAACAACAACCACGGTCTGCGCGTGTTCGCCGAGACCAACTCCGGTCTGAGCATCGGCACCGCGAATCCGTACAACGGCACGCAGATCTGGAACCTGAACGATCTGGCTGCCGATCGCGACTGGAAGGGAAGTGCCGTATTGACCGCGGGCGATTCCTTCACGTACGACAAGTATGATGCCGACACCAAGGCCGCAAACAAGGCCGGCCTGAACGTGGGCATCAACTTCAACGGCAACACCGTGGAAAGCGTGGAGTACAACTACCAGCCGCTCGAAGAAGGCAAGGACTATGTGATTAACGAGGACGGCTCCGGCATCACGCTGACCAGCGCGTTCCTCAACGCCCAGCAGACCGGCACCACCGGCTCCGTGACGGTGAAGTTCAACCGCGGTGCCCGGGCGAGGTTCACCGTGTTGGTGAAGGACAGCACGCCGGGCGTCAAGCCGACGAACCCGTCCCATCAAGGTGAAAATACGAATGCCAGCACGGCCAGCAGCAAGACGGCAGCTCAGACGATTGCCAGCACCGGCTCGAACGTGCTGGGCATGATGCTCGCGGCGGCCATGCTCGTCATCGCCGGCGGTGCGGTGCTGCTGATGCGCCAGCGTCGCGAGTGATCGCCATAAGGCGGAGCTGGTGATCGTGGCGCGCATCGCAACGATCCCAGCCAACCGCTGAACCGTTCTACGGAATCGCCGATTGCAATGCCGGCCGTATGGGAGTTCATCCCGTACGGCCGGCATTGTTGTTTTCGGCGCTGTTTTTGCGATCATGCGTCACGTCTATCCCGTGCCATTGTGGAACGGATGCCGTGGAACCGCCGTGACTCCCATAAGTTGCGTCATGGTTGTTGAATGGTGCGTGAGACTGCGGGATGCGGTTGCGAGATAGAGACGGATATGTTGGCGAGAAGAGGAGAACAGCGGCCGATGGTGGAAAAAACGTTCGAACGCACGCCGAAGGATCTGCTCGTCGGCATCGCGATGACCTTGTGTGGAGGCGTGCTGTGGGGCATCAACGCCACCGTCTCCAAAATCCTCATGGGCACCTACCATGCTTCGCCGCTCTGGATAGCATGCGTGCGCGAACTGGCCGCGGGCGTGCTGTTCCTGGCCTGTTCGGCCATCATGACGCCGAAACTGCTTTCCGGCATGCTGCGCGACCGTGCATCGTATCCACGAATCCTGCCGACCGCCATCGTATGCGTACTCCTCGTGCAGGTGGCCTATCTCGAATCCATCAACTGGACGAACTCTGGCACCGCCACCGTGCTGCAAAGCCTGAATCTGCTGTTCGTCCTCGCCTTCGTATGCCTGCGTGGACGGCGATTTCCCGGCATGCGCGAAGGCGTCGGCGTGGCGCTCGCCTTCGCCGGCACCGTGCTGATTGCGACCGGCGGCGATGTTACGACGCTGAAGCTGCCGCTGGCCGGCCTGGCGTGGGGCGTCGTCAATGCGTTTTCCACCGCCGCCATGTCGATTGTGCCGGTGAAACTCATCGAACGTTGGGGAAACTTTACCGTCAACGGCGTCGCATTCCTGATTTCCGGACTCGTGCTGCTGCCGTTCGTGAAGCCGTGGGCGTCGGCGCCGTACTTGGATTGGGTCGGTATTGGGCTGATGGTTTTCACCGTGATCGGTGGCACGTTCGGAGCGTTCTGGCTATACATGGCCGGCGTGATGCGCGTCGGCGCCATGCGCGCCACCATGCTCGGCACCAGCGAACCGGTGATGGCCACGATTTCCGCCGTCGCGTGGACCGGTGCGGTGTTCGAGCCGACCGATCTGGTCGGATTCGTGATGATCCTCGTCATGGTGTTTTTGGTGCGCTGAACGCGTGCGTCCGCTTCTCACGTGCCCATGGCCGAGTGCCCGTATGTTTCGATACCGATGCGTCGGACAAACGCAGCCAAGCCGGGAAAATGGATAGGCGGCCGCATCTTGCCGTATTCCCTGGCTTGACTGTTACTTCCTGAGCGCCACAGCCAGCTCGCCCAGCGCCTGCCCGATGTCCGCGTTGAGACAGATGGATCGGCTGTGAATCTGCGCCGGTGCCGCCGCCTCGCCCAGATTGAGGTATGCGTATGTGGCGTTCGAATTTTCGCCCGTCAATCGCCAGAACGGATATTTGATGATTGCCGGCGTATTGCCGCCGACGCCGAGCTCAAGCAATAGTATGCGCGAATTCCCATGCCGTTCGAGAAAATCGCCATACCGGCGGGCGGCGGCATGCCAACCGTCATCCTCCACAAACGAGGCGTCGCAACGCAGATTCGGCACCATCGGCCGTCCGCAGCGCAGGCAGTGTGGCACAAGCTCGCTCGGCACGCGCATGTCCGACTGCTTCTCGACCATCTCCCGTACGGCCTGCTCGTTGTCGTAGGTGATCTGCGCGCACGGCAACGAGCATTGCCATAGGCCGTAATCGCCCTGCGTGTAGAAGAGACGCGACTTGTCGAAACCGGCCTTCTGGAAACAGTGGTCGACGTTCGTGGTCAACACGAAATACTTATCCTTGCCGGTGAAATGCAACATGTTCAGCAGCATGTGATGCACCGGTTTGGGCGCCGGCACGTACCGGTTGTAGTAGATTGCGCGGCTCCACCACGCCCAGTACTCCTCAAGTGTGCCAAAAGGATAGAAACCGCCCGAATACATGTCGGTGATGCCATAGCGCTCCTTGAAATCGGAGAACAGGCGGTCGAAGCGTTCGCCGGAATACGTGTAACCCGCCGACGTGGACAGACCCGACCCTGCGCCGACAAGCACGCAATCCGCCTCCCGCCACGCCTGCGCGAGCCGTTCGATCGCAACGGCATGTTCGCCGTCAGTCATGGTCGGCGAATACGCGCTCGTAAATTTGGCGGTCGTGGTCGGAGAAGACATCGAAAATCACCTTCCTGATGGTGTTGGAGGGGCGATGGTTGGCAGCCGATTCGGTTGATGCGGCGGACGTTTGCGTTTGCGGCTGTTTCGGAGGCTGTTCGGGCTCATGATGCGTGAGTTGTTGTGCAAGGAAATCGCGGACCGTGCGTATGACGATGCGCGCCGCCAGCTCGGCGGGGAACCGGAACTCGCCGGTGGAAATCGCGCAGAAGGCAACGGTTTCGAGGCTATGATCGGCGGCCAGTCGTAGGCAGGAGCGGTAGCAGTCGGCCAGTTGTTCCTGCTCGGCCGGCGTCGGGTCGCCGCTGGGGATCATCGGGCCGACCGTGTGCAGCACGTAGCGTGCCGGCAGATTGAATCCCGGTGTGATTTTGGCGCTGCCGACCGGCTCCGGATGCCCCTGCTGCTCCATGATTCGCTCGCAGGCGAGACGCAACTGCACGCCGGCCGCGGTATGGATCGCATTGTCGATGCAATGGTGGTTCGGCGCATAACAGCCGGTGAGACCGCTGTTCGCCGCGTTGACGATCGCATCGCAACGCAGTGTGGTGATATCGCCCTGCCATAGGGCAAGCGTCGCGCCGGACCGCAAGGTTTCCGCCGGGGGAACGTCGTCCGCGTCGGTGATGGCACGCTGGGCGAGCATGCCGCCCAGATACTCGTCCTGCACATGCAGGAACCGCTCGCTCACAGGCGCGGGCGGACGGACGTTCTGCAACGCGCGCAACAGCTGGCGCTGCTCGTCATCGTCATGCGGAATCGGCAGATCCACCTCGTCGGCATCCTGATATTCCGGATACTCCCTCAGCAACTGTCCGATAAGCCAGATGCGACGTTGCCGCTGATCCATCACGCGTTCCTCCCGCTCATGCCTATAAACCAGGCCCGTCCAAGTCGTTCCGCACGTATCGCGCATCCGCAAGCCTCGCGTGCACCGCGCATCCCACGGGTCTCGCGTGCCGTACCCGCGTACCTCACGTGTCCGATTCTGGTGAATCGGACAAACAAAGCCTCGTATAAGTACCTTACGTGTCCGTTTCTCCAGAATCGGACA
>ERZ808240.1601-NODE-1601-length-27416-cov-32.481123_pt1 | contig 27416 bp, 24 predicted proteins | sample MGYA00521084_ERZ808240 | MGnify/ENA primary metagenome ERZ808240 (study PRJEB31516, sample SAMN03275571) | gut metagenome | biome: mammalia-associated habitat; material: feces | host: Papio cynocephalus | place: Kenya | collected 2012-08-06 ... | reverse complement strand
GAAAATGATACTTCTTAGGCATAAAAAAAGCCCACGGCGTGAAGCCTCAGGCGAATACTGTCGCCTTCACAGGATAGCTTACTATCATCTTATAACCGTTGGCAAAGGTAAGGAGAAAAAACGAAACCGCCAAATTTTTTCGTGAGAAATATTTGCGCGATGTTACTTTTTAACAGAATTATATGCTATAGAGCATAAAATGGAGGGGAAATGAGGGGGAATGTGGGGAAAATCTGGGAGTGCCCGGGAGCGGTAGGAAGCGAAAAAGCCCCCGATGCGGGATGCACCGAGGGCTGGGTTGAGTTATTGAAACATGTTAGCTATGCTAACTGCAATGCACCACAAGGCTATGGCGACTTTTGTCTTATGGGGAATGATAAGCCCCAGCCTCATTTTATATTCTATCCGCTGCGGAACGTATGCGGTTGGATACTTCGCAGAGCGCACCACGCAGCATTGTCTTCTCCTCGTCGGTGAATCCTCCCACTCCACCATTGCCGTCGATACCATCGAGCTTATGATAAAGCCACGAGGCTGACTTTCCAAAATAGGTATGTGCGATTTCTCGCCATGATACCAACATCTGAATATCTTGGATGCGCTGCTTTACCTCGCTGTCCTTGGATTGTTTTGCCATTACTGCTACTTCCATAATCTTATGCTTTAATGTTCTCCCCGGAGGGAGAACTGGGTTAATACTTGTAATAATACTCTGGCGGCTCAGTCAATTCATCAAACAACTGTTGAGCGTACCATAATAATTGCGGGTTTCCCCTCGGGAATGCCTTGCGGTAGTTTCTGATAGCCGCAATCAGTTCCTCTTCTTTTTCTGTTAATAAAATCTTTTTCATATCATTGTTTCTTTAAGACAATGCAAAAGTACTACTTTTTTTCGTAGTAGCAAAATGTTTAATACGAAAAATCGTAGTACTTAGTATTATTTAACCTTTTTCTTCCTTATATGGGATAAAAAGCGTAACTTTGCAAGAGTTAAGTTTCACCTTATAATATATGGATATGGAAAAGATTATCACAAGCAAGGTTCGCCAGAACCTAAACGAGCAAACGGCTCGTGCATCCGGAGGGCAGTCCTTCAGCACGAGCCTCAATCAGCTGTTTGTCTTAATTAACGTGACCTCACACAAAACTTGCCCGAATCATGCTTGGTCGACTATGTAAAACCATTAAAAACACCGCAAAGATAAAACAAATATTTAATACCGCAAAACATTTAGGCGATATTTTCAGAAAATAACATGAAAAAGCCCCCGATGCGTCACGCACCAGGGGCCCTGCATAAATTAAGGAATTTGAAATTTTTCTGTGCTTAGAAAAACTTAAACTACCATCTGTAATTATTAACCTGAGTAAACAATCCAGTACCTTATAAACATTAATGAACAAATATGAGCTTTGGGTAACAGAGCGTGGTGTGCGGGTTCTGGCTCACCACCTCCATGCGCACCGCCTTGGTGCCGAAGCGGAAGAAGAGAAATCTCTTCGGCACCCGGTGCACAATCATCTGCAGGGTGTCGCGACTCTCGATGTGGGCCCTGAAGGTATCGCCCTCGATGGTGCCGTGCATCCGCACCCATGGGTCGCTCCACTCCACGTGCCTGATGGCTGGCAAGGAGTCGGTGGCGATGGCTGCCGCCACATCCACACTGGTGGATGAAGACGCTCCAGACGCAGCCACCACACGACTGCTTTTTATCTTGAGCTCCTTCATGGTTTTGGCGAGGAGAGAGTCGGGCTTGCGCCTTAGTTCCGAGGCGGTAAGGTGGAGCGCAGCCGATGACGCCACACTCTTACCCGAAGGCGTGCGCCCTATCTCTACCTCGCCATTATGAAGGAGAATATCCTGGTTGTCGGCAAGCCTCTTGTGCTCGTAGCTGGCCGCAGAGCACTCCCGCAGCAGAAATGCCACAAGGAGGGGGACCATCACCAGCACGATGATCTTGAGGATGCTTCTTGCTGTATTAATTTTCATCATTCTTATTTGGCTTTACAATATTTCCGCACCGATTTGATGATGCTCATGATGGTGGTGAGGTAGGCGGGATCGGTGGCATACTTGCACCCCACCCCGTCGCATATACGCTTGGCGAACTCCAAGGCGTTCTTGCGGTAAGGCCAGGCATCGGCGTAGCCCGGTTTCTGGAAGAGACGGTTGTGCTCCACCAAGCAATCCTCCATCGAGTCGAAATCCTTGAAGGCTCGGTCTACGGTGTAATACCACATTTTCTTGCCCTTCACCTTGCAGATGGATACAATCTTGTCGGGAGGGTTGAATTTCTTGCCGTCGGTGGCGAAATACTCGTGCGTCCGCACCATCACCACCTTGCCGTTCCACTGGCTGCCCTTGGTGATGCCGAAAACATTATACTTGCCCACCTTCTTCTCGCCCCATCCAGTTTCCAGCACGGCTTGCGCCGCCACGAAGTCGGGGGCTATCTCTGAAACCTTCTGCGCAGCGGCGTACACCTGCTGGGCGAAGGCTATTTGCGATTTTGTAGCCATATACTATGAATATTTGTTGGTTTACTCGCCCCCATCGGGAGCGTCTTTTTCTGAAAAATTAATTTTCTGGCCAGAGACGTACTCGCCCCGGTCGTTGAAGTCCTTGAGTCGCTTCACGAAGCTAGTGGGGAATATCGGGTAGATGGCCTGCACATTCTCCACAATGCTGAATATCTCCCTCACCATCATGAAGACGCAGAGATAGGTGCCTATCCACTGCATCGGTCCCACCACACTGCCGTTGACCTCGGCGTGGCTGGCGAAGTTGGAGATGACCATCAGAAAGATGTAGATGACTATCTTCTTCGTAAAGCGTGAGAAGAACGACTCGCTGGAGGCATCCTTGTGGATGAGATGTTTCCATACGCCCAAAATGGTGTCGATGAGTATCGCAACACCTATCCACTTGGCGAACTCCCAGTCTTGGAACACGTATTTAAGCCCGTCGGCGAGCATCGTGAACGGGAGCGACGTGATTGCTATCATTGGTATACTTTTTAATTTATATGGTTTCATCATGATGGTGCTTGTTGTTACGTTTGCAAAGATACATATTATATAATAAGGTGCAAAGGACCGTTGTTTCCCCCCCCAACTTGTGGAAAGCGCCCCTATCCCTTCATCAGTTGCCTTGCCAGCTGGTGGGTGCCCAGGATATCGGGGCCCACGGCATCGAGCATGAGCGTCCAACCATAGCTCTGCAACTCTGCCGATACGAATGGTACCATCTCGCAGGTGGCGGCACTGTCTCTATCCATCCAGAAGAGTATGCCTTGCTCGGCATCTGCCATCACGTGGGCGTGAATCTTGGCCATCATCTGTAGCGTGCGCTCGTTGGCTATCAAGCGCTCCATCATGTCGGCGTTGCTCGATAGTTTCATGGCCACGGTCACGGCGATGCGCTGCGTGCACTCGAAACTCCTGCGCCCGTCGCTCTGCATGTCTACCTCGCCATAGTCTACGAAGAGGAAGGTGCCAGTGAGGTTGACGAGTCGAGCCTTGAGCTCGTCGAACGACTGACCATACACATAATTTTCTATCTCCGGAACGATGCCTGTACCGGGCAGTGCCTTGACCGCATCCTCCATCTGGGCATATTCCGTCATGTCGCTCTCGCCCTTGGTGGCGATGCCCTTGAGCACATTTTCTCGCTTGGGGAATCGTGCGAAATACTTGAAAAGGTCTAGTATCATCTGCTTGCCTCCTATATTATCTGCTTTACTATCGAGAGGGGGAGCCCCACCTCGTTGGAAATCTTCACCACGTCCATGCCCGAAGCCTTGAGACCCTTCACGCCCTCGATGGTCTTCTTGCGCAGCACCCTGAGATAGGTAATCACATTCATGCGCTCCACCTGCAGCACATTGCCAAGCCCATCTTTCGACAAATCGTAGAGCGCATCGCTGGCATCGATGGTGATGGGCTTCGACTTGTCGGCGACAAACTTGGTGAGCAACGAGAACGGTGTCCGGGTGAAAATGAAATTGTTCACCGCCAAGAAATTGAGCGCAATGGCATTGAGCTGGTTCTTGGGCAGTCGCCTGAAATCACGAGCCAATTTCTGGGCTCCCTCGGACGAATATTCTCCGGGATAATAGAGTATGGCTGCCAACAGTGGCAGGCTCTCTTCGCCCAGATCGAGCAACTGGCGGGCCTCTATATACTGCAACGCCTTGAGCGAACATGTGAGGGTATTGAACTCCAAGTTCACCTCGTAGCCCGAGTAAGGCTTCTTGTCTACGAACACCACGGGCATCATCTGTCGGCAAAAGCAAAGGTCTACCGTATATTTATAGTCAAGCTTCAGGAACTCCTTGGCGTAGGGGTAGCTCAGCCTGCTGGGATCTATGCGCTGACACATGCGATATTCCTCGGCAGGTAGATCCTGGAGCGCGGCGTTGTCGTCGGGGTAGACGATGCGAAAGATGAAGGTGAGCTGCTCGCTGAGCGCCACGACATTCTCCAAGGCTTGCTCATCCTTGAGTCGATGCACGTCCAGCCCCAAGAGGTCGCAGAGAAAGTAGATGCGCACCTCGGCTGGGGACAAATCCCCATGCTCCATGCGTGAAAGATAGTTTACGAGCTTCAAGTAATGGGCAGTAGTGAGCACCTCCCACGAGTTGGGCACCTGGCATTCCTTGCCATTCACCCGGATATCGATATATTTCTTCATGGGCAAAACCTCCTATGGTAATAAGTACATACTATCTTCCGGACTGTTGTACGAGGAGAGCGAGAAATAATCGCTCCCCGTCTGCGCCTCCAGCAGCATGTCGGCATTGTGCAACAAGTCTTCCACCTCGCCTTCTAGCTGGATGGCCAGATTGATGGCACGGCTGCTCTCGTCGCTGCCAGAGCGAGACGATGTATTGTCATCGAAGAGATTGCGGATGGTGGCGGGAAACTCCAGGATATCGAAGCGGCGCAGAGCCTTTGCCACGGTCTTCTTTACCAATGCCAGGCGCAAGAGCGGCAGCACCTTCTGCCCCACCTCGGCAAAGTCGGCACTCTCATCGCCCTGCTCCAGGCGGTCGAAATAAGCGCCTATTCCTTCGTCGAGCACCTCCTTCTGCAGGGGCACGCAACGGAAGAAGAAGAGATATGAGAGGTCTATCGGATAGATGCTGTCGAAATCGTCGGCGGTGGTCACCTTGCACGAGCCGAGCAACTTATAGTAGCTCGTCTTGCGCCAGTCGTCGTAGGGAGCCTTTGACACGCCATCTTCATCCGACACATCCTCCATGAGCTCACTGATGAGCGAGTCCATGGCGTTGTAGAAATTCTCCATATACGAGCGTTTCATACCCTCGTACTCGTATTTGTACACATTCACATCGTTCTTTCTTCGGTTCACCGCATCGAAGATGAGCTGCGTGGCGAGCGTGAGGTTGGCCACGGCGGAACGAAGGAAACTCTTCAGGGCATCGGAGTCGTCGGCGATGGATACGATGTCGGCGAAAGTCTGTTTGCCGATGATGGCCACGATGCGCTTGCGTGCCGAGGTGGCTGAGCCCTGAAGGCTGTCGAGGTCGGCACTGGTGTCGGCTCCCGGCGCACACTTGCAAAACTGTGCGTAGGAACCGAAAAGGTCTTTGAGTAGAAATATCTTTTTCATGCCTGCTGCTGGTTAAGTCGTTGGGATGGGGTTGTGTCTTCTTGTCGCTGAGGTACCTCTCGGTAGAAACCGAGGTGGTAGCCCTGTCTCCAGAGGTCGGGGAAGTTGAGACGGAGCGCCCAGTTGAGTGGCTCGGCGCAAACCTCGTCCTCGGAGGTGAGCGACATGATGTAGATGAGATAATTATAATAGGTGTCGCTGCCACTCTTCGAGATGACACCGTCTTTGTCGACGGCCGAGATGGCTGCATCCAGGCCCACGCTAGACAGAAGGGCTTGCTCCGTACGCTTGTCGTAAGAGATGAGTGCCTCGATATACTCCTTATACTTGAGGTCGATGGTCTCTACCTTCCACTCTTGGCTGTGTCCCTGCGCATCCATGAAGGAAATGGAGGTAAAGCCCTTGCCTTGGTTGTCGGCTCCGGATAGGTAGGAACTAAACTTTTTCACCTCTTGCTGCACGTATCTCACCAGTACCGACTCCTTGTACTCGGTGCCAATATCGAGCGACTCGTATTTCAGGAGCTCCAGCTTCTGCGCCTTGCGTCTCTTGTTTTCCTCGCAGAGCTTGGTGATCTGGGTGCGCTTGCTCTGGATCCATGCGTTCGGGATGATGACGTGCACCTTTGCTGCCAATGAGTTTTTCAGAAAACTATTGATGTATCGTGCCGTCTTGTTGCTTCCCTGGATATAAGGGCGTGCACCTTGATGGGTCTCGTTGGCACCATAGAATTCGTCGACTGATTTCTCCCGATGGTGGCTGATGGCTGCATATCGATAGCTATCTACCTCGGAGAGCGATAACTTGGGATACACCTGGTAGCTGGACATGCCGTAGGTGAACCTGCCCAACACCACCTGCTTGAAATCGCCGTAGGAGATGAGCTCGCTCGCCACATCGTTGCGGGTGGTGGCAAGCCTGCAGTAGCGATTGTCTAGAGCCTCCAGCCCCGCCACCGGCATTCCCATGCCGATAGCCTTGCCACGAGTGAAACGCCACTTTACGAAGAAATCGCCAAAGTAATAGAAGTTCTTGATGCACGACTTGCAGAACTCTTCGACCGATGGAAGTCCACGGTCTGCCCAGGAGCCGAGCCAGCGCATCACCTCGGGCAACTCCTCGTACTGACGGATGAGCTTACCATTGTCTATCACCTGCTTGTATGCTGCCACGCCGTGGCCATAGAGCATCTTGATCTCCTTGGAGTAGAGGCGAGGCAACAGGCGGTTCTCCTTAATCTCCTTGGTCACCTCGTCGCAGAGCTGATTGTTGTAGCCACGCATGAGCACCTGATACCCCTGCAGGGAGAGATACTGGTGGTCGCCTCGCCACAAGGGCGAAGGAATGAATGGCGAGCCGAAGGCAGGCGACTGAATGAGTTGATCCCCATGGAAGAACTCCTCGCCCTCGCCTAGCTGGAAGGTGAAGGTGTTGCCGTCGCTGATGTAACAGCCGGCGTTACCATACATTTCTATTGTGTAATCTTCGTTCATAACCAATTTATTTTGTGAAGTTTAAATCCATCCTGAGGAAAGCCCATGAAGCGTATGAGGATGCGATAGCACATCTTAGGCTCTCCATGCTCGTCGGTAAAGAGAAAGTAATTCTCCCCGTCTACGGCGTATCGCTCGTGCGGCAACTGCGTCCTGTACTTGCAGTGATGGCACACCTTGAGTTTGGCACTCGCCTGCCCCTTGGACCTGGAATAAGGGAAGAACGCCACGGTGAACTCACCATCAGGCAGCTTGCTTATCTCCCTCGCCCACTGAAGGGCCGTGATGCCGTCCATAACAATGTTCTTGCTCATAACGATGCGAAATTAGTGAAAAAAAATGTTCCCGCAAAAGACCCCGGCGATGCCCAACGCCGTCATATTTCCCAGAACGTAAGGCGCTGCACCTCACCTCGCCTTCCCAGCGGTGCGTGCACGTTTGCGCCAGTTGAATTTTTCGTTTTTTATTTTTCTGAAACCATTTGCGCTGACTTTCAGCCACATGGCTATTTCACCTCTTCATTTTGGGGTAATTATTGCCTGTTTTCGAGAAATTATTCCATCAAACTGCGGCGTTTTTAGCACCTAAATGACGAAATTATCAGGCAAATCTACAGGATATGTGCTCAATTCTGCCTTGACAACGTCGCTGTAGAGACCATATAGTAGGTAAATCATAGCCGAAGGGAGCTGCGTGGTGAGACCTGCTTGGTTCTTGAGAGCCTGCTTCTTCTCCGAGCTCTTGTCGAGCTCTATCTTTCCGTCGGTCTTCTTCAGTGGAGATATCATGATGGCACTGCAGAGGTTCGGGCATTCATTCTCGTCGATACGTATCCTAGGCAGCAATGGGCTGCGCTCGCCAAAGAGCATCTGGCAGAGCTTGAACTGCTGCCAATGGTAGATGGTTGGCGCGTCTTCGTTGAAGAGGAACACCGTAAAGCCATACGACTCCAGAGAGGCCTTGAGGTTGAGCGAGTCGGTGGTAATCTGCTCCAACTCCTCCTTGCGCTTGTTACCCGCTCGGTCTGGGTACAGGTAAATGGTCTTGTTGACGGCAGCGGAACCAAAGAACTGGTATACTTTCGCCGTGAGGTCGTTGAAATCTTCCGGAAGATAGGCAAAGAACTCCTTGATGATGTCGAGCACGTTGTCGCTGTCTTTCTTCTGGGCTACGATGAGCGACTGGAAATTGCCGGGGTCGTAGCCCATGAATAGAGGCTCGTGAGGGTCGTAGTGCTTCAGATACTCGGCGGTAAGCGTAAAACGCTCCTTGAGATCATACTTCACGATGGCATCGTATCGGTAAGAATCCTTATATTGATGCTTGACGTGATCGTAGTTGATGAAGAACTTATTGGATACCTCCTTGTGACGGATGGCGCAGATGGCTGTGAGGAACTCGTCTACATCGAGGGTGTCGAGCTGGGTCTTGAAGAACTTCGGGCCAAGGATATCCTTGTTGCAGAACGAGGAGGCACGGATGTAGAAGATAGCGTTGCGCCTCATATCGGCGAGGCGAGGTTTCCATCGCTCCACGAACGAATTGAGTTTCAACGACTCCAGGCGCATCTTCTCAAGTAATACTGGATCCTTGCTGTCGCGCTCTTCCTGGCGAAGAACGAACAGGCGATACAGGCTCTTGTTTATCTCCAACGATACGGTGGCAATTTCCTCGATGAGCTGCGGGTTCATCTTGCTCTCATACTCCTCGAACCAGTCATCCTCGCCAAGATCTACACGAGCAGTGTCGCTCACGCCCGTCACACCTTCGTAGTAAGCCGAGCGACGAACGTCGGCAGGACCGCCACGGAGAGAAGGGAATAATCGGGTCTTGAGCTTCTCGCCACTGTTGTGCTTCATCTCCTCCACGAAGGCGTGCACGGCGTTTCTGCCGGCCACACTCTCCGGCTGGTCGCTTGATACGAGCTGCAGGTGGGCCCCATTGCGGAACACCACGCTGTGCTTGGCGTAGGTTATCGGATAGCGGGGCTTTCGGAAATGGGAGGGCAACTTGCACTCTCCCACCACGTAGTCTACCCCATACTGCAGCATGGGGCGAGCCTGTCCGTTGACCACCACCTGACGAGAGAAATACGCCTGTATGTTTGGCCAAACGTTGGTCATCAGCGCCACGTAGCTCTTGTGAACTAGGAAAGAAAGCTCTCCGGGCATGTCGTTGACCACGCGGATGATGCGAGGGCCAGTGATACCCTCGGTCTTTCCACCAGCACGTGCCACCTCGGCATAGAGCATGTTGGGGTCTATCACATTGGCAAGCATCTGCATGGAGTTCATGTAGTAGTGCTCGAAATCACTAAGTGTGTTGTCATCAAGAGTCAGTCTGGCCATCTTCAATATCCTCCATAATTTCCGCTTCCTGAATATCTGCATCACGAAGCAATCGTTTTTTCTCCGAGCTCTCGATAGGCAGGCCATCGATGAGCGAAATATAAAATCCCTTGTTATGCTTGGCAGCAATCTCCTTGAGGTTCTTTTTCTGAAAACCTAGCTCTTCCGGAGTTACCTCTGGACTGATGAGGAACACCACGCCTAGGTCTCTGTCTGCCTCGGCTTGCTCTGAGGCACGTCTACGACACTCCAAGGCTTGGTCCATGCAAGCCTTCTGCATCTTGTAGTCGCGCTTGGCACAGCATAGCTTCGCCAAGTCTTCGTATTTGTTGGCAAAATCGTTTTCCCAGACCTTGGCACTCACCGTACAGTCTACGTTGAAATACGAGATGGCTTGGTTGATGCGAACCTGGCAGGTGCGAAGGTCTAGGCTCACATGCTGCTGCGCTGCGATGCGCTGTTTCAGTTGACGAGCCGCACGGGTGATATTTCGCTCATACTCGTAGGCCTCGATGGCCCACTGAAGCTGTTTCAGAAATATCTGCACATCCTCAGGAATGCCCTCTCCATTGCCTGTGGTGAGGAAATTGTTGATAAGGTCGGGATGGACGCTCTCCAGTTTCTCTATATTACTTTTCATACGCCAAACAGTTTCTTTCTTAATTCTAGCTCTCCTCTATCTTGCATGCGCTCGCACAGCAACTTGATGGCATCGAGGTCGCCGTCGCTAGCCTGCTTGGCAAGTTCCTGGTCTGCCTTGAGTTGAGCCTGCTCCAGAACGCCTTCGTTCTTGAGCACCATTACTGCAGCTTCAGCTGCCTCTTTCATTTTCTTCTTGTCCATGGGCTTTATCGCTGTATTGTTCCATCACCATCTTGAACATGCGCTCGCACTCCTGATGGCGACGAAGATTTGCACGATCGCTTGCGCGTCGGTCTTGCCGGTCGTTCCTCTTGAGGTAGCTCTTGTATCTCTTGATATTGTCGAGCACATTCTTGTGACGATGCAGAAACTCCGAGGAGTCGGTACGGAAGAGTTTGGCGAGCTCGTTGAACTCAGACTTGTCCTTGAGGAGTGGGTGTTTGTAGAGAAACTTTCCTGTATCATTGTACGACTGGAGCTCGGCGAAGCATTGAAGGTTGCGAATGCGGAGCTCTGCCATTTGGGTAACATCGCTCTTCGTAGGTTTCTTATCCAGGGCTTCGTCGAGCTTCGTCATCTTGCGCCAGGTATTGATACGGTCGTTGTACAACACCGTGGCAGTTTGAACGTCCTTATTGAAGAGGTTTCCCCAATCTATATTCGGATATTCCTCCTCTTTCTGGACTACTTTTTTTTTGATTCAGTCGAGGTGTCTGAGGTATCTGATGCTTCGGATAACTCATCAACATCTGAGCTCTGATCGGTATTTTCATCATGGGCTTCGCTAGTTAAAGTTTTGCTTGAAGGCTCGTCTTTGATTAAAGCTTTACTTGAACCATTATTTTTATCTGCACCTTTACTTGGAGTTTTACTTGAAGACTTATCCGAACATTTTCCCTTACTTAAAGCTTTACTTGAATCATTGTTCGTTTGCTTGGAAGGGGCGTCGGCAAGACGCGATTGGAGTATCTCATCGATGCTACACACATCAAGAAGTGCAAACAGGATATCATCTTCATATCGCTTGGGGTTGCGAGCCATGATTCCAAGCATCGGATGACTAGGCGATTTTTCTTTCAGCAGACGAAAGTCTGCCTCTGCATGGTTGCCACCACGAAGCGTGTTGTAGTGGCATAGTTTTTCTCTTCTGCTATACATATACCATTATTATATAATAAGGGTGCGCCACCTTCATGATGATGGCGACACACCCTTAGGACTTAATACTTTTATTCTCTGGAATTTTATTGGCTTACCGATTTTGTGCTCTTACTGCTCTGCGATTGAGGAGAGCTGGCAGCTTCGGTAGTGGTCACGCCTGTAGGGTCTTCAGCATACTTGCATGGAAGGTCTACCGACGTGCGCTTGAAGGTGAAGGTCGTGTAGCGACCATCCTTGTCATCCTTGGTCTCGGTATTGCTCAAGATCATCGGACGCTCAAGTTCGCCAAGAATATACCACTGGGTATCCTTTACGTGCTTGAAGAGGATGATAAACTTGCCTCCAGCGTATTTCTCGATGAAATCGTCGATTTCCGCACGGCTGCCACCCATGATGATGACGAAATTGTTCTCACCGGTGGTGGTGATATCTCCCTTCTCGGTAGTGGAAACCAACGTTGGGATGTCGTGCGCCTCAAACTGGAAAGCTAGTTTTTCGTCCTTGGCAGCAGTCTTCATCGGCAATGCACCCACCACACGTTCGTCACTTGGCTGAGGGAACGCCTTGGTGCGATCGATGGATGACGTTGGCACCAAGCACACGATATAAGAGATGGCTGAGCCATGGGTGTCTCGGTCGGTCACGTCGTCGATGCTGGTCAGCACGAGAGCTGCTGCCATGGACGTTCCTGCTCCGGCAGCACCCATGGTGCTAGTTGGGTCATCGAGCACCTGGAGGAGAGACAAGATGCCTACGATGGCAATGATGCACATGAAGAGCAAGCGCCCTTTGTGGTTGGCGTAATGTGCGCCTTTGTATGGATTGTACGCACGATGGCGCACCGTAATCTTATTCTTAATCATAATCTTCTGATTTTCTGAAAATCAGGGGCGCACCGAGGCACGCCCCTGAATGAGTCAACATTAAAACTAATAATTAAAAACCCTAAATTATGAAGACTATCGCCCGCCTGGTACATTAGGCTGCACAGCGGTGTTGATGGTACGCTTACCACCTACGCATCTTTCGAGCTCACGATATTTCTGGTTACTGCCGAGGATGACCATGATATAGTCGCCCTCTGCGGTAGGAATCCAGTCGGCAGTGATTCCGTCGAACTTGTCCTTCTTCTCCACCTTCGGCTTGGTCGTGGTACCAGCACCTATTTGGATGCAATAGGCAACACCAGCCTTGGCGTTGGTAATGTCGGTGATGGATTCAGCGGTAGTGGTACTATCCGTGATGTGCCAGAAACCGTCTTTGCCATCCACACCAGCCACGACGGTGGTAGCAGGGAGATTGGTGAAGATCTGCTGGAAATCGTAGTCATTTGCATCCATCTCCTGCTTTGTCTTGAACTTACGGCCGGTGAAGGACGCTCCGGTACCTTCCTTCCAGGTGCTCCAAGCGCGAACGGTTTCCATGAATGACTCCATGCGAACGGCGAGCATCTCACCAGGGAGGTTCTCGATAAACTGGAGATTGCCAGGGATGTCGAGGAACATCAGGCAGCTCTGGCCGAGGTATGGCAACCAAACGATAGGTATCTCTGTGTCTGGAACACGGAACTTCATGCTCTCAGGACCATCGAAATCGATATCTTTGCCATAGGTGGTTCGGCAGTTGGCAATCCACCAGTCCTGATGGTTCTTGTTGAGATAGAGCACGTGCTGGTCGAGATCCATATCCTCAGAAATCTTCGACTTGACATCGGAGATGAACTCCTTAACGCAAGCAAGCATGTCGGCTGAGGTATAATGGCGATAATCCTCGCTGTCAAAAGGCTTGATGCTATAGTCGTGGATGTAGCGAAGAAGTGTGTACACGATACCCGTAGAAGAATTGAGGTAGTGGGAAGGAACGCCAGCCTCTGGCTTCACGTAGATTCCACGCATACGACGCTTGTTCTGCTCCAGCTGAGCTTGCTTCAAGAGGTTGAGCAAGCAGAACTCAATCATGGACCACTTGATAGGATCAGAGCCCTCCTTGTTGAGATAAGCGATGTACTTACGTTCGATTTCCTTCATCGGACCAAACTTAACCTTGATCATGGCATCGTCTACGTAGCCCATCTCGTTTTCGAGGCTCATGCTACCTTTGTAGATTTCTCCCTCTTGGTAAGCCTGAGACACTTCGCCCATAAAGGCGTTGAAGAGAACGTCACGGTCCTGCACACCATAACGGACAGGGAAATACTGGGTGAGGTCACGGATGGCGAGAATGCGAGCAATGAGGGCATCCTGACGGAGAATGACAAACTGATTGCCTAATCCTGCGTCGTCTACACCACTGTAATTGTTTACGAACTCACCGCTGGCGAGGCGCTTAGCGTCAAGCTCATTGCGTCCATGGTGGTATGCGTAACGAGCGGCGAGTGACTTGGCGTAGGCCATTGTCTCCTGGCGGAAAGAAACGCCGTCGGTCTGCTCGTCTGGCTTTGAGGTGAGGGCAAGCGAAGGATTGGCTGCAATCTGGTTCCATCGTTTGGTCATCGAGAACATCGGGTTGTCGATACCGAAGAGGAAATTCTTGTTGGTAGCGAAACCGTTGATAGGAATGGCAGCGGTTTTGACTGTAGCCACAGGCAGGTCGGGAGCTGTGTCTTTCGACATGTTTTCCACTTTTCCAGCCAAGAGGGACACGGCACTTGCCAACTGCTCGAAAGAAGCATTCTGCTTGTTACCCTTCTTTCCGTCCTTGTCGTCACCACCGTCGCCGTTGTCACCATTGTCTCCACCGTCGTTGTCGCCACCACCATCACCATCGTCTGCATGGTCATCGTCGTTATTGTCGCCGTTGGCCTTGGACACGATGTTGTAGAGGGAGTTGATTTGTCGCTGGTGCTCTGCCTCAAGGGAGGCTGAGCGCTCTGCGGACATGTCATCCTCCATAGACGTTCCGTACTTCTTCTGATACTCGGCGCAAAGTGCGGCGTAGTCATCAGAGGTCAGCTGTCTGCTCTCGAATTTCTGGACTAAGCCAAGAGCTTCGAGAATTTTTCTGATTTTTTTATTCATACAAACAATTAATAAAATTATAACAAACTATTGAGCTGCATTATAAAGATTCTGTCTTCCCGCATAGTTACCACCCATCCCGGCAACCTCTGCGATAGCCTCCAGAAGCGTTCGCTTGCCATCAATGAGGCCCACCTCTTCGGCAGGTGCGGTATAATAACTTTCACCCTGTAGGCACGGAGCATCATCGTCTAGGTCTGCCAGCTTGCTGCGCATGGCGCGCACCTCGGAAAGGAACTGTTCGTTCATCGGATCGAGCACATTCTTGATGTACTCTTCTGGCTTTCCTGACTCAAGATCTTCGAAGACTTTGTTCTTGAGCTTGGAATTGGTGGCCTTGGCGGTGATTTTCTTGATGCCAAGCTTCTCGAAATATGAAGTAAAGTCGTAGAACGAGCACATGGTACCAATGCAACCGACGAAATCGTGGTCGGTCGTGGCGTACATCTTCTGCCCATGGCATCCAATATAGTAAGCTGCGGATGCGCAACACTCTTCATAAATGGTAAGGATAGGCTTTTTACAGCCTCGAAGCGTCTCGCTCAGTCTATCCATGTACCACGCCTCGCCACCAGGAGAGTTGATATGCAACAGGTGGGCTACGATTTGAGGGTTCCCCTCGGCTGCCTTCACGTCTTGCTCCAGTTGGCGAGAAGAAAAGCACCAACAGCTATTGGCAGTCACAACACCGAAGACGCGGTGATAGGCTATGGTTCCCTCCTTGAGCGATGGGCTGTCGTACTCGTCGGTAAGGCTCACCTCTCTAGTATCGTCTTGCTGGCTCACCTTCGCCTTGATAGCCTGTAGGGCTTGATGAGTCAGATATTGGTACCAGGAATGAGACTTGAGGTAGTCTCGCGCCTCCTCGTGGGACATCGCCTGCTCGGAAGGCTTGATGCTTTCCGTGGCAGAACCGCATAATGGGAAGGCAGCCACCATCAGCCGACGGTAGCCGTCCTCTGTAATCCATAACGGCAATGTGGAAAGCAAAAGATTTTGTATTTCGTTCATCTCTAATTAAGTTTTCCACAAAGGTACGCTTATATTATAGGTATAGAAAAGACCTTATGTTAACGGATTAAGAAGCGTCTTGCAGCTGATTATTAGCTTCGCCTTATTCAGGTGGCGACAAATCTGTACCCTGGCAGGAATAAGCAGGCTGCCAATTTTGTACACTTTTGGCGTGCCTCCATTGCCCCTGCTGTAAGCTTCAGATAAGGAAACTATGGCACTGCGGGTTATTTTGAACCGGGACAATGCTTCGTCATCGGGCATTTCTATGATGAAAGTCTTGGAACAATCCCAATACACACCTCCATTCTCTTCCGTCGGAGAAGGTTCAAATGTGAACTCGTCGGCTACGAACTGATAACTGGCCGAGGCGTTTTCAGTAAGCGAAACGCCTATCAAATTAGAAAATTCTATCATCTTGCAAAAATTTTAGTGAATATATCATTATTATGAGTGACAAACTAGCCCATGCGGTATGTATTAAAAAAGCATAAAACTATCGTTTTTTTTGGTATTTTCTCGGTTTCTTGGGGTAAAACTTGCTCCGGAACCGATAAAAGTTCTTGAGAAGCGATTCTGAAGATATCGCCGTGAGACCGTACCTATGAAGGAAATCTTCAGCTACATCTTGGTTACGTCTAGGCCTACCCTGCTCTTCGTTCTCCAACATCACTCGATGAAACTCGAAATTGAACATGAGCCTGATGGATGCCTCTATCTTCTTGGCTGCCGAAGATGATAGATAGTTGTAATATGCAGGATCCTTGCCGGGAAGTTCATCAGCCCTGGAACGTCGGCAAGGCAGAAATATCTTGAGGTTGGAGTCGGTGGAACACAACAAGCTCTGTGGTGGCTTAGACATGAGGTTCCACACAACATGATATAGATCTGTTGTGTAAGGAATTTTTATTCCACCCGTTTTTTCGTCAATTTTGAACTTTTTCTGAACATACTCGGATAAATATGGCTCTATCCGAATACCTGCAACGCGTTTTGAAGCCCACTTTTCTTTCTCCATAGCTTTTTCTCTTATTTTGTGTTCCTACGTTCCTACATTCCTACAAATGGCAGGTAACATTTTGCAAATATACTAATTTTCAACGACTTATGCAAATTTTACAAAGAAAATCTTAGTCCTACAACATCAATTTTTCGGGCATATTGCGTCCTACAATCCTACAAAATAGGGGTACCTGTAGGACGTTTCCAGAAATTTGCCGTTTTTGTCAAATATTCTTATTTCCTACAACTTCCTACAATCCTACATCATTTCCTACAATATCACAAAAATGCCAAAAATAACATAAATAACTGATAATAAGATATATATATAATATATAAGATTTGAAAAGAAATGCATTTGTAGGAATGTAGGAATGTAGGAAGGCTATTTTTCGGAAAAAGTTTTCAAAAAGTCCGTTTTCTCGGTTTTTCTTTCGATTTTAGGGGGTTCGGGGGATTTTTTCGACTTTTACTGGATAAAATGTAAAGAAAACGCCCGCGTTCGTCCTCTCGGATTGGCGCGGGCAAAAATATGCTTAATCGACTGAATTTTCTTGCTAAATCACTTGGTTTTCTCGTATGTTTTTAGTAACTTTGCAACAGTTAAATTGGGGAAAACTATACTTTAAGTATGTAGTAGAATAGTTCTGTCAGAACGGCTTTCCCCCATTCTTTCCAGCATCCGTCTCATCAAAAGGAATGCTGCCTGGTTTATATTCTTCCTGATCACTCGGTTGAGTGTCATTAGCAGCATTTGCATCCTCCGCAAGCTGCTCGTCTCGTCTGAAATCGATGTTATACATCTCCATAAATTTATCATAGTCGATGATAATAGCAGACGTGGCGGTACTCTTCATCTTGCGAACACGCACCATTGTCTCTCCATCGTTCTCCTTGGCCACCTCTGCGGTTTCTTCCCAGATGAAACGACGAGACGGAACGGTTCCTATATATGACGGATGCGAACGAAGGTTCTGCTCCAGTGTAGAGAGTGTCGTATTCTCGCTATTATAACCACTACGGTCGTAAATAGAGAAAACGCTGCTCAGGCGTAAGAACAGCACATGGGTTCCATCCGGGAACGTGAAGGTTTGCTTGTCGCCATGGGCATTCTTTCCTGTAACACACTTAGGCTGCTCGATGAGCATTTCCCTGCCAATGAGCACCTGCTTGGTGTCTATCATATTGTTCACGCTGTTGAAGAACATAGCCAGCTTGTCGGTGCTCCTGATGAGAGAGAGCTGAAACTTTATTTTTTCCTGAACGAGCTTGAAGAACTCTTCATAAGTAAACGGAAGCTTCAAGTTTGAGTATTGCTCCACAAGCTTCACCATGCCCAGGAACAGCGAGGCTGTCTTCATGAGTCGGTCGCGCTCACCAGAGTTTACCACATCACTTTTCAGCTCCTCGTAAGCCTCTTGTTTCAACTGCCTGAAATGATCCATCACGGCAGGACGTAGAGAAAGCACGTCGAGGAGAACGTTGGATAGACCAATGTTTTTCTCAATGTCTTTCAGTTGCTCAAAGAGCCGAGTTTCTTCTTTGGTCCTGTTCTTTGGCTTCGGTACCTCACATATAATGACACGAGACATTAGCGCATTGTCGTCACGCTGCGGGGTTTCCTGGCCGCAAATGATGACAGGAGCGTACACCTTGTCGTTCTCAATATCTCGACCAGAGGTCCCACGTCTCTTCTGTTTTCCGTCTCCATCATACACGATACCTTTGAGTGCTTGAAACTTGGTGTCTGAGATATCCTTGTTATTGTACTCATCCAGCACGACAGGTACATCCCTGAAGGTTCCCATAATGGTAGACATCGCCGCATCGGTACCAGTGTTAAGGTTAAATATCGGGATGGAGGGCTTGATGAAGAGAGAACGAATGGAAATGGCAATCTGAGTCTTTCCGGAAGACATCGGTCCCATGAAGAAAGGAGCGGTGAACAATCGGTCGATGCAGTGAATATTGCTTCTGAAGGCACACATCAGAGCAAACACGATAGCCCACTTTCCGTTATCATTAATCTTGTAGACCTTGTCCATCAATTCTGCCCACTGCTCGAACGTGACTCTCTTCGATGGGTCTACGTCTTCATATACGAGTTGGGATATGAGCTCGTATCTGTCAGACTGCCTGCCAGAGCCTGCATATATGGTTGAGAAAGCTGGCAGATAGTAATTCTTTCCGTTATGGGTGACTACTCCTAGCTCATTGATTTTCTCAAAGCCGAAATTACCGTCTTTGTCCTGATGGGCGATTCCGTTGGCGAAGGCAAAGAATTGCTCGTCAGTTTTCCGGCTGGTACCTTCCGTCTGTTGGTTGCCGTATACCTGGATCTCCGAACACTGAATGAAATGCCTACTCATGTATTCCTTGATCCTTCGCCACTGCCATTCCTCGCCATCGGTGAAATTGACACCTTCGTAGTTGATGAGCACGTCCTCGATGGTGCTCATCTTTCGCAAGGCACTGGAAAGCACCTCGATATAGAGAGGCTTTTCGAAATATCGACGGTTCACCTTCAGAACACGCTTATTCTGCTCAAAATCCTCGTTGAAGATGTGAAGCAATGGTACCAAATAGAAATCGGCTACCTGGGAGAACCCCCTACCATTTTTATTCTGGAACATATAGCAAACAGGGATACCCTGCTTATTGAGGCGTGGATAATATTTGCATTCCCGGAACATCTGGGCATACTCGCCTTCCTTGGCATAGCTAGGAACCTCCTCGCCGTCAAAACCATCGTTGCTCAAGTCATCCTTGAGAGCAGTCACCTTGAGCATGGTCTTGCGCTTGTCAACGAAAGGCTTGCGTATCTCGTCAAACTGACCCTTGGTGAGCCCCAACTTACTGCAGTAATTGTTCTTATTGACCGTGATGACGGTCTCTTCGGCGAAACTGGTAAGTTCGATGCACCGGGTGATGATGGGCACCTTATCGCCCATATACCCCTGGAGCAAATTTCCATGAATGCGGATATAGAAATCGATGAAGGATTCCACCTTATCCTCGTGCGCAACCCGTATTTGGGAAATTCCAGCCTTAAACATCTCGGTCAAAGCCCTTAGATAAGGGCTGTCTTCTCCCTTGTTGCTGTCAATATAGCAGCCTTCTTCGTTGGTCACGAAATAACAGTAGATACGGCGAAGATTTTCAATGTCGGCAGATGATGGGACGCCGGCAACATAGACAATCGGACTGTCGTCGTATTGATCCAGGAACTCGGAAAGCGAAGACGTGATGACAGCTGGCTCGTTGTTTTTTATGTTTTCTTTTAGGGTGTCCATTCCGAAGATGCCCTGTTGCACATTCTCTACTACTTGTTTATCGAGCCCACTACGCACCTGCCTTACTTTTCCTTCGATGATAGGCATCTTAGTGTTGAAATCCTTGGTCATGCTCTTCACATACTCAAGACGAAGCCCAGCGTCTTGCACGCAAGCAACAAGCCCAGAAATGGTGTTGAGGGCTGTGGATATTACTGTCTCATCCTTACATCCATGAGGAATTAGCATTTTTTTGAAAGCCTTTGGGAACGGCATGGTCAGCCTCTCAAGTTCGCTCCCAGTCTTCTCCTCATTCGCCTTTCCAAAATCATCAGGATCTTTGCCTTGCGGTAATCGCACGCATTTCACGTCTACGCCAGCCTTCAGCAAGAGCTCGCAGTTCTTCACTGCAGCCTTCATGCCCGCTGCGTCGGCATCGTATATCAAGACAACCTGCTGCGTAAATCGCACGATAAGGCGAACCTGATCATCGGTGAAAGCAGTACCTGAACCACCGATGACATTCTCTACGCCATATTTGTGCAAAGTTAACACGTCGAATTGCCCCTCTACAAGATAGGCAAAGCCTTTCTTGGAGATGGCACGCTTAGCTTGATACAGACCAAATAAGTGCTGACCTTTTCTGAAAATCGGGGTTTCACCTGTATTAACGTATTTGCCCGTTTTGTCGTTCGGCGTGACGATACGGCCACTAAATCCTATGACTCTACCAGAGAGATCGTAGAACGGAAACACGACCCTGTCTCTGAAGAAGTCGTAACTATGCCCATCTTGAGATTTTCCTAGCACTCCTACGGATGCCAGTATGTCGAGACTATAGCCCTTGGAGCACAAGTCCCTCATTGCGACATTTCCTGCAGGAGCATAACCTACGCCAAATTCGGCCAGGACTTTGTCATCCGTCTTGTAACCACGAGACTGCAGGAATGATTCTGCCTGGCACAAATTGCCCTGATAAAATTCAGCAGCAGCCCCGATGGCAATGCGGCGAGACTCCTGAAGCTTATACTGGGCATTCTCTTCGGGAGTCATCTCTTTTTCAGGAAACTCTTCATTTGCCTCCTTGCAGCAGATGCGAAGGGCTTCCACGAAAGATACGTTTTTGTATTCTTTGATAAAGTCTATGACATCGCCATGTGCGCCACAAACGAAACAATGGTACGTCTGGCGAGACTTGCTTACCATCATCGACGGGTGACTATCGTTGTGGAATGGGCAGATACCCTTGTAATTAATGCCCGCCTTGGTAAGATTAACGTATTTCCCAACAACTTCCACTATGTCGAGCTTGCCCTTTATCTTATTTATAAAATTCGAGTCGATATTCATATTTTAGTCTTCATTATTAAAAAGATCCAACTGCAAAGAACCGAAAGCCTCGGCCAGCGTAATATTAAAGTAGTCGGCAACGGCGGCATATTCTTCTTTCTTTATCGGTTTCCGGCCATAGAACAAGTCCCAAAAGCGCACCTGATTAATCCCGGTCTCTTTATAGAAGAATTTGCTTGGCGTAAAATCCTCAAGATGTCGGAACCGGAAAGACAACAGCTTCTTCAGACGATTTTCTTTTACCACCTGATGCTTCTCGTCGAGGCGGTGGCGCATGGCGAAGAGGCGCACCGCCATAGGAGTTTTCGACAAATGGCGGGCCATCTCTTCGAGGCTTACCCTCCCATAGTTTTGCTCGACGTAGCATCTCTCATCACTCCCCCATCTGTTTGTTTTTCTGCTCTTACTCTGCATAGCTCAATATTTAAGTATTCAACATATTTCTTTTGCTTTAGGCAGTATTTCCCGCCAATGCAATTTCTGCCATCATTGCACGATAAGCACTTAATGGGTGGCATGGTTAACCCTTTCCCTTAATGTGCTCCAGGTAATAAGAAGCCAGCTGCGGTAGAGTTCTAATCTTGAGCTTAGCTTTTATATTCTCCCTATGACGACAAACCGTTTTCACGGAGATGCATAATTCATCCGCTATCTGCTGGGCTCGTTTACCTTGAGATATAAGGGCGACAATTTCCAGCTCACGTTCAGACAGCTGGGTATTGAGTTTCGGTTTGCAGACAACCCCTTCGTACCTGCATTCTCCACGAAGGGGACAACCAACTTCTTCAAAATGGAAGAACCCATCGGAATCTATGTCAGGCGAAAGTGCGTCATATTCCCCAAAATTACATCGGCAGAAACGAGACACGATATTAAACTCGTAGAGGTATCGGTTGAGTTCGTTGCTTGAATAAAGTTCTGACAAGGCCTTGAAAGCTTCAGGGTACCTCGTTCTAATAAGACTCATCATCTCGGTAACAATCTTGCGGCTATCGATGGTGAGCTCCTGCACCGGTCCATTCAGAGGCTTGTACATGACAACGCCTTCCGGGGTATTGTAAAACTCTATTGATTCCATAAGCTATCCGGAAATAATTCCGCCTCTGGTTTGTTCAACACTTCCGCAATGATGGAGCGACAAAGGGGGCTAGGCTTGGCTGTTTCCCGTATCCACCTGTAGACGGACACATTAGATACCTTGCATCGTTGTGCAATCTTGCCAACAATCTCCGTACGTGGAGATGGAAGGGATTTGATGTACTCACTAAATACCATTTTCGTTAAATTTTTGTTTGAAATTATTGTTATGTGCGATATTTTTTGTAAATTTGCACCATGTAATTATTAACACGGTGCAAATATATAACATTATTGTGATATAACCAAACATTTTAATGATTATTTTTGCATCAATAAGTATTTTGTTTGAAATTAGATAAAATTATGGAGAAAAAAGAAACAATTCAGACCATCAATGATCGTATTCAAGACATTATTGAGAAAGAAGGGCATACGATTGCGACCTTCGCCAAGAAAATCGGTGTGCCATGGACCACAGTCAAGAACATTACATCCGGCAGGAATGCGCCTAGCTACGATATAATGGTAAGAATCATCAATGCAGTCGACTGGGTTGACGCTAATTACCTGGTAATGGGGAAAAGCGAATCTAAAGACGGCTCTCGCGATTTATCAGCTCTTGTCCAGCTTCAGCAGAAGACTATCGATAGCCAGCAAACTACGATTGACAGGCTAACAAAAAAAATGTTGGATAATTGAGAGTTTTAAGGCTATTTTACGTGGGTCTCACCGCACAAAAAGCACGAAATATTCACTCATATTTGCTATACATTTTACTTAAAAGTTTGATATACAACATTTTATCATACCATGCATTCGGCGAAATGTCGGCGATAATGGGTGTAAATTTCAAAATGCCTGCGTTGAGTATCAGGAAGTTACGTGCAAATATTGCTGTAAATAAAAAGAGTAATTTTGCAGTAAAATTGAAAATAGCAACGTTTTTGTAAAGTAGAGAAAGCAACTCTGAAACAGATTAAACATATTATCAACAGCATCATCTGGACGCTTGCTGCCGTCTATTTCTTGCTCGTAGTACTGTTGCACGTGCCACCAGTACAGGCCCTCATTGGCTCTCAGGTGGCAGAGGCTCTCAGTAAGAAATTTGGCACGGAGGTAAGCGTGGGCAAGGTGAACCTGGGATTCTTCAATCGCATCATCGTAGACGATGTCAACATGCTCGACCAGCGTGGCGACAGCATGATTTATGCTTCCCGCATATCGGCAAAGCTCGACTTTCTGCCCCTCAAGGACGGTAAGATTTCCGTTTCCTCAGCACAGCTCTTCGGACTCAACGCCAACCTCTACAAGCAGACTGCCAAGAGCCCTGCCAACTTCCAGTTTGTGCTCGATTCGCTCGCTAGCAAGGACACCACTAGCCACAAGCCTCTCGACCTGCACATCGGCAGTCTCATCATCCGACATGGAGCCATTGCCTACAACCAGCGCGATGTGGCTTCCCGTCCGGGTGTATTCTCGCCCAAGCATTTGGGCATCAGCGACCTCTCAGCCCACATCATTCTGAGCCATCTCACAGACGACGCCATCCATCTGACTGTCAAGAAGATAGCAATGAATGACAAATCAGGGCTTCAACTAAAAAAACTCCAATTCAAGGTGGATGCCGACCACCAGCAAGCCACGCTGAGCGACTTCGTCATCGAACTACCCCACTCCCTGTTGCAGCTCGACAACCTCCACGCCACCTATCACATGGAAGGCAAGAATCTAATTATGCCTTCGCTGCAATACGAGGGAGGCATCAAGCCTTCGAAAGTGACGCTCGCCGACGTGGCCAGTCTCGCGCCAGCCCTCAGAAAGTTTGACGACGCCCTGATGCTCGACCTCCGCTTTTCGGGCACCAGCACCTCGGCACGCATCCATCGCCTCAACCTCAAGAGCCGCAGCGGAAGCATCCTGCTCAAGGCTAACGGAAAGGCTAGCGACTGGGACCGCAACCTGAGGTGGAATGCCAACATCGAGGCACTGAAAGTTTCGGGCGACGGAATCAAGCAAGTGGCAGCCAACCTTGGCAAGCGCATCAACATCCCGAAGGAAGTGCTGCGACTAGGCGACATATATTATATAGGTAAAGCCTATGGTATGGGCAAGCGACTAGGCACCAAGGGAAGTCTGAAGACCGACGCTGGCAACGTGAACCTCGACGCCGAGAAAAACGGCGACCAGCTTCGTGCCCACATCGACACCCAGGGCATCAACCTGGGCAGGATACTCGACAATCCGAAGTTCGGCATCTTCGCCGCCACCCTCGACGCCAAGGGCAACACCAAGCACCTCTACGCCAAGGGCTCCATCCCACGTTTCGACTTCAACAGCTACAGCTACCGCAACATCAAGATAGACGGCAGCTACAACCAGGGGCTCGTAGCAGGACTCGCCTCCATCGCCGACCCCAACGTAGACATCCGTGTGGAGGGCTCCTACTCCATCCCTAAGAAACAATACCAGGCATCAGCCGACATCAACCACCTGCAACCAGCCATTCTGGGAGTGAAGATGCACGACAAGACCTACTGCCTCGATAACATCAAGATAAGCGCCAAGCAGATGGGAGCCGACAATTACCTAGACCTGGAGGCACCTTTCGCCAATGTCCACATCGACGGCAAGTACAATTACGGCACCCTCGCCAAGAGCTTTTCCAATCTCGTGGCGAGCAAACTTCCCACACTGCCAGGCATCGGCAAGGTAGATCACAACGCCAAGAACCACTTCACCTTCCAGGCGGAGGTAACCAGCACCGAGATACTCGAACGAATGCTCGGCATCCCGCTGAAAATCAACCAGCCTATCTTCGCCGACGGCTTCATGAACGATGCAGAGAAGACTGTGAACATTTACGCCAGCGTACCCGACTTCAACTACAGTGGAAGCGACTACCATGGAGCCAAGGTGAGACTGCACACCATCGATGACTCGCTGAAAGTGGATGCCCAAATAAGACAAGGCAAATGGGGCGAGAACGGCCCCGGCCTGCACGTGAAAGCAGCAGCAGCCGACAACAATCTCTTCGCCAAGCTGTTCTACAACAATCACTCGGCTAAACTCCCCATCAAGGGACTCATCGACGCCAAAGCTCAATTCTTCAAGAACGAGAAAAACGTCTCGGCAGCCCACGTCACCGTGCACCCATCCGAAATCACCATCGGCGACACCCCTTGGGAGATTCATCCTGCCGACATCATCTACAGCAAAAACCATCTCATGATAGACCACTTTGCCGTGAGCCACAACGGTCAGCACGTCATCGTGAACGGCAACGCCACACCCAACAAGACCGACTCCATCGTAGCCGACCTCAAGGACGTGGACATCGCCTATATCCTCAACCTGGTGAACTTCCACTCTGTAGACTTCGCCGGCAAGGCATCGGGCAAGGCCATCGTGAAGAGCCTCTTCCGCGACCCCGACGCCTACGCCAAGCTCGACATCGCCGACTTCACCTTCGAAGACGGTCCGCTCGGCGTACTCCACGCCAATGTGGGCTACAACAAGGAACTGGGACAGATAGACATCAAGGCAATAGCTGACGACGGTCCCGAACACCAGCTTGACATCGACGGATACGTATCGCCAAAACACAACTATATCGACCTAGGACTGGAGCCTAAGGACGCGAACATGAAATTCATGGAGAGCTTCTGCGGAAGCTTCATGGACAATATCGAGGCATGGGGCAGCGGTAAGCTCAACGTGGTGGGCGACCTGAGCAACATCAACCTCGTGGGCGATATCATCGCCCATGGCAAGATGCACCTCAAGCAGCTCAACACCGAGTACACATTCGACCACCTGCGCGCCCACGCCATCCCAGACGACATATTGCTCCAGGGCGACACCATCTACGACCGCAACCACAACATAGCGCTCGTGAGCGGAGGCATCCACCACAAGCATCTCACCCACCTGAGCTACGACCTCGACATCAAGGCGCGAAACTTCCTGGGCTTCGACACCCACGAGTTTGGCGACAACACCTTCTATGGAACGGTCTACGCTACGGGCGAAGTGGGCATCCACGGCAAAAGCGGCGAAACCATCATCGACATCAACGCCCAGCCAGAGCCAGGCTCCACCTTCGTATACAATGTGGCAAGCCCAGATGCCATCAGCGACAAGAGCTTCATACATTGGCACGAGATTGTGCCAGAACTAGCCGACAGCATCAGCAAGAAGATGGCCATCAAGGCAGTGGAAGATGACATCGACTTCTCGTCGGACATGCGCATCAACTTCCTCATCGCCGCCAACCAAAACCTCACCGTGAAGCTCATCATGGACGAGCAGTCGGGCGACTACATTACGCTCAACGGCGACGGAGTGATAAAAGCCAACTACTTCAACAAAGGCTCGTTCGACATGTTTGGCAACTATGTGGTAGACCATGGTGTGTACAAGCTCACCATCCAAAACCTCATCAAGAAAGACTTCGACTTCCTGCAAGGCGGAACCATCGCCTTCGGTGGCAACCCATACAGAGCCCCACTCAACCTGAAGGCAAAATATACGGTGAACGGAGTACCACTCAGCGACTTGAAGATAGGCCGCTCGTTCTCAAGCAACAACATCCGAGTAGACTGTCTGATGGACATCACGGGAACTCCGCAAGCCCCAAAGGTAGACTTCTCGATGGACATGCCTACCGTGAACAGCGACGCCAAACAGATGATTTACTCGCTCATCAACTCGCAGGAGGAGATGAACCAGCAAGTGCTCTATCTTCTGGGCATCGGTCGCTTCTTCTCGCCTACCAACAACAACCAGATGAGCGAGGATGCAGCCCAGCAAAGCCAAACTTCGCTGGCGATGCAGAGCTTGCTGAGCGGAACCATCTCGCAGCAAATCAACAACGTGCTCTCTGGACTTGTGAACAACAACAACTGGAATTTCGGAGCCAACATCTCGACTGGCGACGAGGGATTCAACAACGCCGAATACGAGGGAATCCTGAGTGGAAAATTGCTCAACAACCGACTGATTTTCAACGGTCAGTTTGGCTATCGAGACAATGCCAACGCCACCCAGAGTTTCATTGGCGACTTCGACCTGCGCTACCTCATCTTCCCCAACGGCAACCTGGCCATACGCATGTACAACCAGACCAACGACCGTTACTTCACCCGCAACAGCCTGAACACACAGGGTTTGGGTCTCATCATGAAGAAAGACTTCAATGGGTGGCGCGACCTGTTTGGAATCAAGAAGAAAAAGGCGAAAAAGAAGTGAGTTGTTGTATGGTAGCCCCAGTACGCCCTGAAAGGGCAAAAGCATAATCACCATTTACACAGTTTACACATATACAGTTTACACAGTTTTTTCGTGGCCTTATATAAATGACAACTTACAAATTAATAGTATATAATATATATATTAATATATAATAT